>ERZ1090880.1329-NODE-1331-length-12284-cov-6.473219_pt1 | contig 12284 bp, 10 predicted proteins | sample MGYA00478471_ERZ1090880 | MGnify/ENA primary metagenome ERZ1090880 (study PRJEB33644, sample SAMEA5815734) | chicken gut metagenome | biome: Chicken; feature: Gastrointestinal Tract; material: Caecum | place: Ireland | collected 2019-01-01 | study: A study of... | reverse complement strand
ATGTTAGTGTTATAATTTAAAAAAATGACGAGTGAAAACAACCTGCTTACAGTTTTAGTTGCAGAAACCAACTGATAAAGGTTAAACACTTGTCATAAAAATTGTAACAAGAGCAATTTATGCGAACATAGTCATATCTGTCTTTCACAAGGCTCAAATAATTTTTCAGAATGCTCTCTCGGCTCATTGCCGTAACAGACGTCGTTTCCAGTGAGGACAAAGGAGGGTAAAATGCACACCCAAAATCGCTCCTTTTTGAAAAAAATTAAAAAAATTTTTTCAGGCATAAAAAAGCCCTTTGGGAGAGATTATTCTCTCCCAAAGGGTGAATTCATCTTGACAAATCAAAAGCTGTTATCTTCTCTTTACCACCTTGATAAAACAAACACTTACAAATATCATTAGTGCTGCAAGTAAATCTGACGCTGCTAACTGCCCGATAGCCGCTGCTGGTATAGGCTCAAGCGGCCAAGGCTCTATAAATGTTGCAAGGCAGGCACGAAACAGCCACACTACGGTAAGAAAATAATAAAAGTAAATTACCTCTTTATTTAAGTTCAATGCCCGTTTACCCAAAACAATCAGCATGACGCTTAAACCAAACAGCAACAAGGAAAAGCAATAATTTGTATAATCTATCCCGACTATGAGATTTTCATACTGCATTGGTAAATAATCATACCACTGAAACATCCATGGTACAAAAAAATGCCACAGTCCTACCAAAGCACTTGTTACAACCGTAATGTAGTATAGAATACAAATACCTTTTTTCATATGAAACACCTCACAACTTCCGATTTAGTTATTTCTTTTTAAGAAAATGGGCAATCCCATATGGGACTACCCATTCATTCTGTTCATTATGCGATTTTTTGCCTCTGCACATTTTCCTGCACCGATTGGTGTAAGGTGTAAGTTTTTCGGCTTTGCTGAACCCCTCAAACCCGCATAAATACGGGTTCTTTCTTACCTGTCGTTCGGCAGGGATTTCATTGTCGGGAAAAGCAGAACATCCCTAATGGCCGCACTGTCTGTCAGCAGCATGCACATTCTGTCAATTCCAAATCCAATGCCTCCCGTCGGGGGCATACCGATCTCCAGCGCGTTCAGGAAGTCTTCGTCTGTCGTGTTCGCCTCCTCGTCGCCCTGCGCCAGCTGCTCCTCCTGTGCCTTGAAGCGCGCTCTCTGATCGATCGGATCATTGAGCTCGGAGTATGCGTTGGCCATCTCCCATCCGTTCATAAAGAACTCAAAACGCTCCACATAGTCCGGATTCTCCGGCTTCTTCTTAGTAAGCGGCGAGATCTCAATCGGATGATCCATAACAAAGGTCGGCTGGATCAGATGCTCCTCCGCATATTCCTCAAAGAACAGGGAAAGGATGTCTCCCTTCTTGTGGCGCTCTTCAAACGCAACGTGATGCTCTTTTGCAAGCGCTCTCGCCTGTTCAAGCGTCTCCACCTCATTCCAGTCGATGCCGGTATATTTCTTCACCGCGTCAACCATGGTAATACGCTCAAACGGCTTGCCCAGATCCATCTCAACTCCGTTGTACACAATCGTCGTCGTACCAAGAACCTCCTGCGCCACATGGCGGTACAGATCCTCCGTCAGATCCATCATTCCGTTGTAATCTGTATATGCCTGATAGAGCTCCATCAGCGTAAACTCAGGATTATGCCTTGTGTCAAGTCCCTCGTTTCGGAACACACGGCCAATCTCGTACACTCTCTCAAGCCCGCCGACAATCAACCTCTTCAGATACAGCTCAAGGGAGATGCGAAGCTTGAAATCTTCGTCCAGCGCATTGAAATGCGTCTCAAACGGTCTGGCAGCGGCGCCGCCCGCGTTGCTCACAAGCATCGGCGTCTCCACCTCCATAAAGCCCTGTCCGTCAAGATACCTGCGGATTGCGCTTATGATTTTCGATCTCTTGATAAATGTATCCTTGACCTCCGGGTTCATAATCAAATCCACGTATCTCTGGCGATAGCGCATGTCCGTATTGGTCAGTCCGTGGAACTTCTCGGGAAGAATCCGAAGACTCTTAGAGAGCAGTGTCACATGGGATGCACGAACAGAAATCTCCCCGGTCTTTGTCTTGAAGATTTCTCCCTCAATTCCAATCACATCGCCCACATCAAGCTTCTTGAACGCTTTGTAGTTCTCCTCTCCCACACTGTCTCTTGCCACGTAGGACTGGATATTGCCCTTTAAATCCTGCACATTGCAGAAGGACGCTTTTCCCATCACACGCTTGGACATCATGCGTCCCGCGATAGAAACGTTCTTTCCTTCCAGTTGATCATAGTTGTTCTTGATTTCCTGACTGTGATGCGTCTGGTCATATTTCGTAATGACAAAAGGGTCTTTCCCCTCCTGCTGAAGCGCCCGGAGCTTCTCCCTGCGTATCTGTAAAAGCGCATTTAAGTCCTGCGCCGTTTCTTCCCTTTGGTTCTCCTCGGCGCGCGGCGTTGTTTGTTCCTCCATTTTTATTTCCTCCTGTTTTCTCCCTTTTACACGTAAGAAGGCGTGCACAAGGCACGCCTTCGCTTTTTACAAGTCTGCCAGACCTTAACAAAAGTGTGGCGTTCAAAATACGTCGGTATCTTATTTGCCGATTTCCAGCACTTCGTACACAATCGTACCGCCCGGCGTTTCTACTGTGATCTTATCCCCTGGCTTTTTTCCCAAAAGCGCTTTGCCGACAGGGGACTCGTCAGAAATACGCCCTTCCAGCGGATTTGCCTCATTAGAACCAACAATTTTATAGGTGCTTTCCCTGTCGCTCGACAGGTTTTTCACCTTTGCCCTGGAGCCTACATGGATAATCTCCGTGTTGATCTCATTTTCATCTATAAGTTTTACATTTTTCAGCATGGCTTCAATCGTTACAATTCTGGATTCCACCATGGCCTGCTCATTTTTGGCTTCGTCATATTCGCTGTTTTCCGAAAGATCTCCAAACGACAACGCTACCTTAATCTTTTCTGCAATTTCCTTTCTTCTAACCGTTTTCAGAAAATCCAGCTCGTCCTCCAGCTTCCTAAGGCCTTCGTCGGTAAGCAATACCTGTTTTTGCATTTCACATAACCATCCTTTTTTCAATTGACAGCGCGCCGCTTCCGGCGTGCTTTTATCAAAGATATACGTATCCGTTTACATAATAGATTTTATTATAGACAACGCGCAAGTCTGTGTCAAGTATTTATCCCATAACCAGCGCATTTTTATACGCCAGACAGGCAAATCCTTTATTGTCTGCCAGTATTTTTCTTTTTTATGGAAACAAACGCCGGTTTTTAAGCATTTTTGTCTAAAAAAATAGAAAAGACAGCCGGGAAAAAGGCATAAAATACAGCTACAAATCCAAATTAAAATGTGGTATGATAATGTGTATTAAAATAAAGTTTTCTCTATAGGAGTGTACTATGGATACGGTTTTATTTGATTTAGACGGCACACTGCTTCCCATGCAGCAGGAAGCTTTTGTCGAAGGTTATTTTTCTGCGCTTGCAAAAAAATTTATTCCGTTTGGGCTGGACAGCAAAACGCTGATCCGCGGTGTCTGGGCAGGTACAAAGGCTATGATAGAAAACGACGGCTCTATGACCAACGAAAAAAGGTTTTGGCAAACGTTTGCCTCGTTCATGGGACAGGATATTTTAAGCCTTACGCCTGAATTTGACAAGTTTTATACGCATGAATTTAACAATGCCAAGCAAACAGTAGGCTTTACGCCGCTTGCGCATACCTGCACACAGCTTCTGAAAGACAAGGGCTATCGGCTCATCGCCGCGACAAATCCCATTTTCCCCGCCAGTGCTACCCAGAACCGGCTGCGCTGGGCCGGCGTGGATCCCAATATTTTTGATTTTATCACAACCTATGAGCACTGTACCTTCTGTAAACCAAACCTTGGCTATTACAGGGAAATCCTGCAAAAAGCCGGAAAAACGCCGGGCGACTGCCTGATGGTAGGCAACGACGTAAACGAAGACATGTGCGCCGCTGCGCTGGGTGTAGATACATATTTGATTACAGACTGTTTGATCAACAGCAAAAACAAAGATATTTCCGCTTACAGGCATGGCAGCTTTGATGATTTCCAGCAATTCGTACAGAAGCTTCCTTCCCTGAATAAAGCGAGTAAGACCAATGAGGAATAGTATGCATTACGATGTCGTGATTGTCGGCGCAGGTCCCGCGGGTATCTTTACCGCAATCGAAATGCTCCGGCGCCATACAAATAAAAAAATTGTCATTATCGAAAAGGGCTGTCCCGTTGAAAAACGCCGTTGCCCCAAGCTTAAAACGAAAGTTTGCGTCAATTGCAAGCCCTATTGCCATATTACCACCGGATTTTCCGGTGCAGGGGCGTTTTCAGACGGCAAGCTTTCTCTCAGCTGTGAAGTGGGCGGCGACCTTCCGCTTCTGGTCGGTGAGGAACTCGTGCAGGATACCATACATTACACGGACAAAATTTATCTGGAATTTGGCGCGGAAGAAAAGGTCGAAGGCGTCGGGCAGGAAGAAAAAGTCAAAGAAATCCGCAAAAAAGCCATTCAGTCCGGCTTAAAGCTTGTGGATTGCCCCATTCGCCATCTGGGCACCGAAAAGGCCCAATCTCTTTATAAGGGGATCGAATCGTACCTGCTGGAAAACGGTGTGGAAATCCTGTTTGGCTACGCCTGCAGGGATTTGCTCATTCAAAACGGTGCTTGTACCGGTGTAATTGTGGAAAACGTATATAAAAACGGGCAAACACAAATGATACAAGGTGAAGATATCATTGTGGCAACCGGCCGGAAAGGTGCCGACTGGTTGGAAAAAATATGTTCCGAACACAACATTGCCCATCAGCCGGGCACGGTGGACATCGGTGTGCGCATTGAAGTCCGCAATGAAATTATGGAAGAAGTCAACGACGTTTTGTACGAATCCAAGCTGATCGGCTACCCAAAGCCGTTTAAAAACAAAGTGCGCACTTTTTGCCAAAATCCCGGTGGCTTTGTCAGCCAGGAAAATTACGACAACAACCTTGCTGTTGTCAACGGGCATTCCTATAAGGACATCAAGTCCAATAATACAAATCTTGCCATTTTGTGCTCCCATAACTTTACAGAGCCGTTTAACCAGCCCATTGCATATGCGCAAAAGGTGGGTGAGCTTACCAATATGCTTGCAAACGGGCGTATCCTGGTCCAGCGCTACGGCGATATTCTCGACGGCAAGCGCACCTGGCCCAAAGAGCTGAGCCAGTCAAACGTAAAGCCCACCATACCCGACGCGGTGGCGGGCGACATCACCTCCGCCATGCCGTACCGGTCTATGCTCAATATCATCAATTTTATCCAGTCGGTGGACCACGTAGTGCCCGGCTTTGCCAGCACCGAAACTCTGCTGTATTCGCCGGAGCTGAAATTTTACAGCAACCGCGTAAAGATGGACAGCGACTTTTGCACCAACATCCGTGGCCTGCATTGCCTGGGCGATTCCAGCGGCTGGACCAGAGGACTGATGATGGCATCGGTTATGGGCGTTCTGATGGGCAGAAAACTTTAATTGTATGCTTTTCTGTCTCCATGTCAATTTTTTCGCAGTACTTTAAAGATATATGATTTACACAATATTTTCATACCAACATTTGGCTAATATTGACATTTTCCGCACTTTATGCTATAATTCCTAATCTGTAAAAGGTTAATTTCTGTGTATTTTGCATGCACATTTCCCCAAAAATTTTAATGGGTGGCATTTTTCTGCACCCCACAGGACAGGGTATGGTGAAATGAAAAAAATCAATCCAAGAAAGGTCGTTCTTGCGCTTGCAGATATGTTTATCATCTGTGTAAGCTCCCTTTTAACCAACTATCTGCTTGACCTTTTTAAAATAAAAGCGCTGTGGCCGTCGCAGCTGGGCGTTTTTACAGTACTGCTGGTGTTTTTATGCTTTGCCTTTCTGTTGATGAGCGGCGCTTACGCTAAGCTGTGGCGTTATTTTAATATAAAAGATTACCTTTCCTGCGTGGTGGGCATGCTCTGCGGCAGCCTTGTGGTGCTTCTGATCACCTACCTGCTGTATCCAGAAGCGCAGGTCAGTCAGTTTCTTCACTTTTTAATTCTACAGTTTGGCATCGGCACCTGCGGCATCGTTCTGTTTCGCGTCATGTTCCGCAAAACCTTTTTGGTTTTGGTTGACGAGGGCAAAAACGAAATTAAAAAGCGCACGCTGATCGTGGGTGCGGGGCAGGCCTGCAAAATTATTTTAAAAGAGATTCAAAACGCGGGTAACGACCCCAAAAATCCCTGCAACGACTATTTTCCCGTGTGCATTGTGGACGACGACCCCAAAAAATACAAGACAGAAATACGCGGCGTGCGCGTGCTGGGAACCAGCGAAGACATCATCCGCCTGTGTAAGGAACAGGAAATCGACGTAATTATTTTTGCCATTCCCTCCTGTACAGAGGCCGAGCGCCGCTATATCCTGGATCTTTGCTCCGAAACCTCCTGCAAAATTAAAATTGTTCCGTACCTAAGCCAGCTGCTCTTTGACGGGGACAAGCTCAACATCATGCCGCAGATTGCAGACATCAAGGTGGAAGACCTGCTCGGGCGGGAGCCGATCACCTTTGACAAAAAAGACATTAAGAACTTTATCAACGGCAAGGTATGCATGATCACCGGCGGCGGCGGCTCCATCGGCTCCGAGCTTACACGCCAGATTGCCAAATACCACCCCAAACAGATCATTATTATAGACATCTACGAAAACAATGCGTATGATATACAGCAAGAGCTTCTAATGGAGCACGACGAGGACAGCTTTCATCTTGTCACGCTGATCGCCTCTGTACGCGACCACGAAAAAATGAAGCGTATTTTCGAAAAATACAAGCCGCAGCTGGTGTTCCACGCCGCGGCGCACAAGCATGTGCCGCTGATGGAAACCTCCCCCGAGGAGGCCGTTAAAAACAACGTGCTGGGTACGTTTAACGTAGCTTCTCTTTCAGAATTTTACGGCGCGGAAAAATTTGTGATGATCTCCACCGACAAGGCGGTCAACCCCACCAACGTCATGGGCGCAACCAAGCGCTGTTGCGAAATGATCGTGCAGTATATGGCGCAGTTTGGCAACAGCAAGACCGAATTTGTCACCACGCGCTTTGGCAACGTGCTTGGCTCCAACGGCTCTGTCATCCCGCTTTTTAAAAGGCAGATCGAAAGCGGCAAGCCCATCACCGTCACACACCCGGACATCATCCGCTATTTTATGACCATACCGGAAGCCGTGTCGCTTGTTTTGCAGGCGGCGGCCATGGCGCACGGCGGCGAAATTTTTGTGCTGGACATGGGCGCGCCCGTTAAAATTACAACGCTTGCCGAAAACCTCATCCGTATGTACGGCAAGGTTCCGTATAAGGACGTACAAATCAAATTCACAGGGCTGCGCCCCGGCGAAAAGCTGTTTGAAGAGCTTTTGATGGACGAAGAGGGCCTCAAGGCCACTGCAAACAAAAAAATCTTTATCGGCAACCAAATCCCCATCGACTCCGAGCAATTTACGGAAAACCTGACAAAACTAAAAAAATACGCTTTAAACAACAACGCCGAAAAAACGCTGGAAATGCTAAGCATCATCGTCCCCACGTTTCATCATAAAACAAACGGGGCAAACGAAGATATTTTGGAATAAGCCAAACGCCGCATGCATACAATCAAGCGGTGCAAAATTTTAAAACGGAGGTAGACAAGGTATGTGTGGTATTGTAGGCTATGTGGGCTACAGGGACTGCAGCGACGTACTGGTCAGCGCTTTATCCAAGCTGGAATACAGAGGGTACGACTCCGCCGGGATCGCCGTGTTCGAAAACGGTGAAATCAAGGTGGCAAAATCCAAGGGCAGGCTGAAAGACCTGGAGGAAAAAATGCAAACGCTGGGCAAGCCGCAGGGCCACGCCGGCATTGGGCACACGCGCTGGGCCACGCACGGCGAACCGTCCGACCGCAACTCGCATCCCCACAGCGGCGAAAAGGTCTCCATCGTGCATAACGGCATTATTGAAAATTACAAGGATCTCAAGGAGTTTCTGCTGCAAAAGGGGCAGGAATTTTTAAGCGACACAGACACCGAGGTCGTGGCGCGCCTGCTCGGCTATTATTACGACGGCGACCCCCTGCGCACGATCATCCGCGCGGTGCATGAGCTGGAAGGCTCGTTTGCGCTGGGCATGGTGTTTCAGGATTTTCCAGACGTTGTGTATGCCGTCCGCCGCGAAAGCCCGCTGATCGTGGGCGTGGGCAAGGACGAAAGCTTTATCGCCTCCGACGTCCCTGCCATTTTGAAATATACCAAGGACTATTACCTGCTGGAGCATGACGAAATTGCCATGCTCACACATCAGGGTGTAAAAATATACGACCTGCACGGGCAGGAGATTGAAAAGGAGCTCAAAACCGCCGACTGGGACATGGACGCCGCCGAAAAATGCGGCTACGAGCATTTTATGATCAAAGAGATCCACGAGCAGCCCACGGCCATTAAAACAACCGTCACCCCGCGGGTGGAGCAGGGCCTGCCCTGCCTGGAGGAATGCGGCATTACACTTGAAAAAATCCAGTCCTTCCGCCAGATCTTTGTGGTCGCCTGCGGCACGGCCATGCACGCCGGCATGGTCGGTAAATATGTGATCGAAAAGCTCGCGCGCGTGCCCGTCACGGTGGATATCGCGTCCGAATTCCGCTACAGGCAGCCGCTTGTCGGCCCCGGGGACCTGGTGATCATTATCTCTCAGTCGGGCGAAACAGCCGACAGCCTGGCCGCCATGCGCCTTGCAAAGCAGCTCGGCGCGCAGACGCTTGCAATCGTCAACGCCAAGGGCAGCTCCATCGCGCGGGAGGCAGACATGCTCATCTACACCCACGCCGGGCCGGAAATCGCCGTGGCCTCCACCAAGGCATATATCGTCCAGCTTTCCGTCATGTACCTGTTTGCGTTTGAGCTGGCGCTTGCAAAGGGCGCCATCACCCGTGAGGAATGCGCGGATTTAACCGCCCAGCTGCTGCAAACGCCCGCGCTGATCGAAACACTGCTGCAAAACGACAAGCCGCTGATCCAGTTTGTTTCCAACCAGCTGATCACGGCCGACAGCCTTTTGTACATAGGCAGGGGGCTTGATTACGCGCTGAGCATGGAAGGCTCCCTGAAGCTCAAAGAAATTTCCTATATCCATTCCGAAGCCTACGCCGCAGGGGAACTCAAGCACGGCACAATCTCGCTGATTACGCAGGATATGCCGGTGATCGCCGTGGCAACCCAAAGCGCGCTTTTGGAAAAGACCGTAAGCAATATCAAAGAGGTCAAGGCAAGGGGCGCCAAGGTCATCCTTGTCTGCCGCGAGGATTTATCGGTGGACGAAGAGGCCTTTGATTACCGCATCAACATCCCCAAAACAAGCGAGCTTTTAGCCCCCATGACCGCCGCCGTACCGCTGCAGCTGATTGCGTATTATACCGCCGTGCTGCGCGGCAACGACGTCGACAAGCCCCGCAACCTTGCAAAGTCTGTTACGGTGGAATAACCAAATAACCCCATGCGTGCAACGCATTTTGGAACAAAACAGAAAGACAAGGGCCCTCCAGGCAGCGCAAGCCGCCGGGAGGGCCCTTTTTTGCCATTATGCATGCTTTTTGCTTTTACCGCACAGGCGTATCATTTATTTTGGCTTCCTCCTGTGTGGCCTCCAGCTTAAAAATCACCGGGCGCAGCCCGTCGTTGCAGCTGCATATGGCCACGCCGGGCTTTCTGATCCAGTCGCCATAATAAAACAGCCCATCCCCCGCGCCGTGCGCCAGTGCAAACACATACTGGTATATGGCCTTCCACGCCTCGTCGCACAGGCCCTCCGGCTTTGCATAGTCGGCATAAAATACCTGCCCCTCCTGCAGCATGGGGCATGCGCCCAGCCCTTTAGCGCCGTATTCCTGCGCAAGCTCCTTGTCCAGCGTGGTTTTTAACACGGTAATTTTCACCTTGTTCATAACAGGTGCGCCTCCTTTAAAATTTTTTATGCACAGTGTTCTATAAAAATTGTAAAGGGTTTTGGGGGGGATGTCAAATGCCTGCGGGTTATTTTTTATTAGATCAGCCATACCGGAACGTACCAGTTTTTGGCGTCAATGGGCAGAAGGTCTTTTGCCATGCAGACAACGCTTCCCTCGCCAATGTCTATTTTCAGCTCGTTGATTGCGCCAAATTTTTCCGGCTCCTGTACTGCATCCAACACATGAAAGCTCTTGATCGCCCCTTTTCCGGGGGAGGCCGCCTTTTTTACTTCAATGGGGTAGAGTGTTCCGTTTTGATACAGCAGCAAATCAATTTCTTTTTGGTCTTTGTCGCGGTAATAGAAAATGGGGGGGTCCTTTCCCGCGTTGAGGTAGCTTTTATAAATTTCAGAAAATACAAAGCTTTCAAAAAAAGCGCCGGACATCGCCCCTTTTTCAAGCGCTTCTGCGTTGCCCCACTTAAGCAGATAAGCGGCAAGGCCGGTATCCAGAAAATGCAGCAGCGGCATTTTCACCACACGCTTGAGCACATTGTTATAATACGGCTGCACCAGCGCAACCACGTGGGACGAAACCAAAATAGACAGCCACTTCTTTGCCGTTGGTGCAGAAATCCCGGCCGCACCGGCCAGCTCTTCATAAACGACAGGCTTTGCGGTGTGTGCCGCAACAACCGTCATAAAGTTATAAAATTCCATTTCGTCGGCCACCTGCGCCAAATCGCGGATATCCCGCTGCAAATAGGTGTCAACATAGGAGCGGTAATAGGTTTCCCAATCCACTGCTTCGTCTGCATACAGCGCCGGCATGGAGCCTTTAAAAATTCTTGCGTAAATTTCGTTTAAATTGCGCGCTTTGACAACGTCCAGCCGTTTAAGCAGCTGCTGCGGGTCTGTTGTAAAGGGCTTGCTTGCATAGCCGTATATTTCGGCGTCCGACAGCCCAAGAAGATGCACAATCCCCGCCCGCCCGGCAAGGCTTTCGCTCACGTTTTTCATAAGCCGGAACACCTGCGAGCCGGTAATCCAAAAATCGCCCTTGCGCCCGCTTTCGTCCACGCTCATTTTAATATAAGGCAAAAGCTCCGTTGCATACTGGATTTCATCAATAAACACCGGCGGCGTGTACCGCTGCATAAACAGCGCCGGGTCATGCTTTGCAAGGTAGCGCACGTCGGGGTCGTCCAGCGTAACATATTTTCGCCCCGCTTCTGCCAGCTGTTTTAAAAGCGTTGTCTTCCCCACCTGCCGGGGGCCGGTAACAAACAGCACCGGGAACATGCCGGCCACCTTTGCAATGGTTTCTTCTATTGCGCGTTTTATATACATAAATGCCTTTCTCCTTTCCCTTACAGGGCGGCTGTTGAACAAAAATCGTCTAAACCAAACTGTAATTTTATTATAACCGGGGTTTTAAGCAATTGTCAACCGTTTTTCCGGCTGTTCTAAATTGTCAGTTTAGAATAGCCGGGTTTTTCGTTTTGCCGCAAACTTTCTGCGGGGTGCTTTATACAAGCGTTTATCTTACCCGCCGGCTTCCTGCGTTTCTATATCTTTCTTCTAATAAGCCTTTGTTCATTTCTTATGGAAGAAACGAACCAAAGACCCCCGCTCTTTATACACCGCTTACAGCTTACTCGCCGGCTTTCTGCGTTTCTATATCTTTCTTCTAATAAGCGTTTGTTCATTTCTTGTGGAAGAAACGAACCAAAGACCACAAAAGGGGGGTTGCGATCCCCCCTTTTGAAACCCCCAACCGCCTTAAGGGGAGTACCCCCTTAAGAATCCCCCTGACGGTTCTTATACAATAGTTTTTGCAGACTTGCAACCAACAAAAAAAGCAGACAATCTATATATACTTGCCTGCTTTTACTTATTGTTCAGTTTTTGTTCTTTGTCATCAATAGAATCTATAATGCTTAAAATAGGAAGCAAATCCTTACTATCCATTCGGTTCATTTTCTCACATGCCGCCCTAATAACCTTTCCATATTCTGAATTGTCAAAAAACTCCTGTGGAGTCATTTCAAAATAATCCAGTATTTCCTGTAATGCATCTATTGAAGGAGCAGCCTTTCCCGTAGTAATTTTCTGAAGATAGCTTGAATCATGGCCAAGTTCTCGGCTCATTTTACTTTCAGAAATATGACGTAACATTCTTAATTCTGTAATTCTATCTTTAATAAAATTTTTAAGATCATTATTCATGTACAT
>ERZ1090880.1327-NODE-1329-length-12302-cov-5.418633_pt1 | contig 12302 bp, 13 predicted proteins | sample MGYA00478471_ERZ1090880 | MGnify/ENA primary metagenome ERZ1090880 (study PRJEB33644, sample SAMEA5815734) | chicken gut metagenome | biome: Chicken; feature: Gastrointestinal Tract; material: Caecum | place: Ireland | collected 2019-01-01 | study: A study of... | reverse complement strand
TAAGCAGGTCTTATTCGCTTCCCTTAATCTGTAACACATCATTGACAAACCTACATCCGTATCTCTGAATTATTCGCACAAGACATTGAAACGGCCGTTTCTTTGATGTATAATGGGAATCAAAGATCGTTATCAGGAAGTAAAATATGCCTGCTGAAATGAAAGATTAAGAAAGAAGGGCTGACACACATGGCAACTGTATTTTCCGTCGGGATTGGCCGTATTATCAAAGAGTTCGGCCTTGAGGTCGTTTTTATGCCAGAACATGGTGAAGAAACAGAGATCACCAGTGCGGATACCAATCGTCCCGGCCTAAATCTGGCCGGTTTTACAGAATATTTTGATAAAAAGCGCATTCAAATTTTCGGTTTAAGCGAAATGGCTTATCTTCAGGAAATGCCGGTTGAAGAGCGTAAACGCCGTATTGACAATCTGTTTCGGCTTCAGTTTCCCGCGTTAGTGGTGACACGCGGCCTTGATGTTTTTCCTGAAATTCTGGATGCCGCAGAAGAAAACGATATTATCTGCCTGCGTACAAACGAAAATACTTCCAGCTTTTTATCTGGGCTTTTATCCTATTTAAACGTAGAGCTTGCCCCCCGCATTACAAGGCACGGTGTTTTGATAGAGGCGTACGGTGAAGGCATGCTGATCCTTGGGGAAAGCGGCGTCGGCAAAAGTGAAACGGCTATTGAACTTGTAAAACGCGGGCATCGCCTAATCGCAGATGACGCAGTAGAGATACGCCGTGTTTCAAACCGCACGCTTGTCGGCACTTCGCCGGAAAATATCCGTCACTTTCTTGAGTTGCGCGGCATTGGTATCATCAATGCCCGCCGTCTCTTTGGTATGGGCGCCGTCAAAGTAACCGAAAAGGTAGACATGATCGTAAAACTTGAACTTTGGGATCCAAACAAAGTGTATGACCGTATGGGCATGGAAAACGAATACGCAACCCTTTTGGGGATCCAAGTCCCCTGCCTTACCATTCCGGTAAAGCCCGGAAGGAACTTGGCTATTATTTTAGAAGTAGCCGCAATGAATAACCGACAAAAAAAGATGGGTTACAACGCGGCGCAGGAATTGATGCAAAACCTCGGAATGCCAGTTGAAAACGCACCTCCCGCTAAAAACTGGGATTTATATTAAAGTTAAATTCCATTCAAAAGCAAAAAATGCGGCGAAGCTGCTTTCTTTGCCCGACAGCATAAAAGAAGCTGAAATTTCGTTATCAAGGAGCCAACTACTTTTATATGAAACTCATTGCCGACACACATACCCATACTATCGCTTCTACCCACGCATACTCAACAGTTCTTGAAAACACCAAGTTTGCCGCTGATATCGGGCTATCTTATCTTGGCATTACCGATCACGCCCCCGATATGACGGACGCACCGCACTGGTGGCATTTTGAAAATCTTCGCATCCTGCCGGACGAGCTGTTCGGTGTAAAGCTGCTAAAAGGGATCGAAGCGGATCTTCGCGGTTTTTCCGGTGAACTTGATGTTACAAACGAACAGCTCTCCAGCCTTTCTTGGGTCATTGCCTCCATTCACCGACAGGTCATGCCAAAAGGAACCATAGAACAGATTACTGCCGCTTATATTGGTGCAGCCCGTAATCCTTATGTAGATGTGATTGGCCATAGCGGCCTTGTCGCTTATCCATACGATTATGATGCGGCAGTCTGCGAATTCGCAAGATTAGGAAAACTGGTAGAATTCAATCAGGGAACATTCTCTTCCCGCCCGGCAAGCGCTGAAAACTGTAAAAAAATTGCTCTGTGCTGCAAAAAGCACAACTGCCGTGTTGTCATAAATTCCGATGCGCATTTTGCCTACCGCATCGGACAAACACCTGATGTATTCGCCATGCTGCATGAGATCAATTTTCCGGAAGAGCTGGTCATAAACGCAGATTTAACCCGGTTTGAAGCATATCTGGCGGAACGGAAACGCCGGATTAACGCTTTAACATAACAGATCATCAAAAGAGGAGATTTCAAAATGAGAGTCTTGATGTTTGACATCGACACGCTTCGCAGCGATCATCTTAGCTGCTACGGTTACGGCAGAAACACTTCGCCGACAATCGATTCCATCGCAAAAGAAGGCGTACGCTTTGCGGATTACTACTGCCCCAATGCACCGTGCCTGCCTTCCCGCGCATCTTTGATTACCGGTCAATACGGTATCCGTACCGGCGTCGTTGGCCATGGCGGGACTGCTGCCGATCTTCGCTTACAGGGAGAGACACGCCATTTTACAGATGACTATTCTGAAAACGGATTGTTTATGCAGTTCAGGCAGGCTGGCATGCATACGGTTTCGTTCTCTACTTTCCCGGAACGCCACTCTGCATGGTGGTTTAATTGCGGTTTTAATGAAATGTATAACGTTGGAAAGCGCGGAAGCGAATCAGCCGAAGATGTTACGCCGCACGTCTTGGACTGGTTAAAGCGCAACGCCGATAAAGATAATTGGTTTATGCACGTCCATTTCTGGGATCCCCATACGCCGTACCGCGCTCCCGCCTCTTTTGGCAACCCGTTTGCCGATGAGCCGCTTCCAGACAATTGGATTGATGACAAAATTTTTGCCGACCATTTGATGCACATTGGCCCACACGGTGCAAATGAAATCAATATGTGGAATGATGACACAAATGCTACTCGGCCCCGTCATCCGGGTAAACTCGAAACGCTCGCAGATATGAAAAATTTCATTGATAACTACGACTGCGGCGTGCGTTATACCGATGATAATATCAAAATGATCCTTGACTTAATCAAGGAAAAAGGCCTATACGACGACAATCTCGCTATTATCGTTACATCCGATCACGGTGAAAACCTTGGAGAACTTGGTATTTATGGTGAACATGGCACCGCAGACGAACCGACTTGCCATATCCCCATGATTATCAAATGGCCCGGTGCTAAAAAAGACTATGTCGCCTATGGTTTCCATGATAACGTCGACCTTCTCCCCACTATCAAAGAACTTCTGCATACAGAAGGCGTCTTTGGAACAGAGTATGAATACGACGGTAAAAGCTATGCCAAAACACTGCTGGAAGGTACGGACTGTTCAAAAGATGCGGTTGTCTTAACACAGTGCTGCCATGTCTGCCAGCGCTCTGCACGCTTTGACGACTATGTTTACATCCGCACAGTACACGGCGGCTATCACCTGTTTGAAAAAGAGATGCTCTTTAACGTAAAAGACGATCCGCACGAGCTGCATAACCTTGCAGACGAGCATCCGGAGCTGTGTGCCAAAGGGGCCAAGATCATTGCAGATTGGGTCGATGAAATGATGAAAAAATCAAAATACCCCATCGATCCAATGTGGACGGTTATGAAGGAAGGCGGCCCGGAGCACGCTCGTGGCCAGCTTGAAGCCTATATCAAACGGTTAAGCGGTACAAAGCGGGAGTATGGTATCCCGCTCTTACGCAAAATGTATCCAAACGGATGATTCCGTTTTATTATTAAAGGGAGGGATTTTTGATGAACGAAACCATTCAAACGCTGTTGACGAGGAGAAGCATTCGGAAATATCAGGATATCCAAGTAAAAGAAAATGATTTGAACCTGATTTTGAAAGCCGGAAGCTATGCCCCGACTGGTATGGGAGATCAGCCTTGGCATTTTGTTGCCATTCAAAATCCAGAGGTTAAGGAACGCCTGCTTGATATTTGCAGAGAAAAGAACGGGGATAACGGCGATCCGTTTTACGGCGCTCCCACTATCATTCTTGTTTTTGTAAATATGGAAGCCTGCCAGCCGGTTAAAGATGGTGCGCTGGCCATCGGCAACATGGCGAACGCGGCCGCTTCTTTAGGCCTTGGTTCTTGCTGGATCAACATTGAAAACGAATATTTTGAGACACCGTCCGGCGCCGCATTTAAAAACGAGATTCTGCCGGATGACCGTTTCAAGAGTATAGGCTCGCTTGTTGTCGGCTACGCAGATGAAGAACCTGCTCCCAAGCCGCGCAGAGAAGGCATGATTACGCTGATTAAATAAGAGTCGGTCTGCAAACAGCCGCCGGACGAAAGTCCGGCGGCTGTTTATCTTTTTGCCGTATCTTCATGATTCTCTGCGTCCGCCGCCCAGACGGTTGACCTCAGCAAGTGAAAATGATCCTTTCGCATCAGCGGATAACAGATACGTCGTCCCCTCTGTTAAGCCGTCGTACAGCCGCACATCATACTCCGCACTGTCCGCAAACGAATCATCGCAGGAGGGATATGCACCGTAGAAGGTAAGCAGAATGGAGCCGCCGCCCGCAAAGCAGTATTCAATCTGCGGGCACAAGGCAATATCCTCGGGCGGCCAGTCGAGCAATTGATCCATTTGCATCCCGTCAGAACATTCAGAAAACTCCTTTTCATAAAAAAGCGCGCAGTAGGTGTCGAAAACCTCACCCTCTGCATAAACGGCCTCATCATACGGAAGCAGGTATCGATACGCCGGATTTTCGCTCCATTTTATACGCTCCTTCTCCATTTCTTCGGTCGTTTTCGCGCCGGAGCGAAAACAGATCTCCGTTATGCGATTGTCTGCCGACACGCTGCACAGCGAAGCGATGGTTTCCTTTCCCGTACAGGATACAGTCAAAAACAGTAAGGCGAACAGCCAGACACAGAAAGATAAAGCAAAAAGTATCCCCTTTATACGGCACATCCTGCTCACCCCTATCCCGTTTTTCATTTATAGATAAAACAGAGTCGATATCACACAAAAGCATTTTGCTGTTTTTCACCAGTGCTTCCGCACAAAATTAAGTTCTTTCTATAAAACCAATACTTTCATAGGTGGTAAAATGCTGCACGTTAACTTGTAAATTTTCTATGAAATCCCTCCGTTCACAATTCCAGCGTCAGCTCTCTGCCCGTCATCTGGTACGGCATATACTGCACACCCGTCATATCGAACATCTTTTTCGATGCGCGCGTCGCATCTGTATCCGCATACTTGTCCGAAAGATAGATTACCTTGCGGATCCCACTTTGGATGATAGCCTTGGCGCACTCATTGCACGGAAAAAGCGTGACATATACTTTTGCACCGCGCAGTGTACCGGTTGCCGTGTTGAGGATCGCGTTTAATTCTGCATGGCAGACAAACGGATATTTTGTGTCCAGCATCGCGCCGTCACGTCCCCACGGCATATCGTCGTCCGGACAGCCGGTCGGCATCCCATTGTATCCGACCGAAAGGATCTTGTTTTCCCCACTTACAATACAAGCGCCGACTTGTGTGCTCGCGTCCTTGCTGCGCTGGGCGGAAAGCAGGGCGATCCCCATAAAATATTCGTCCCAGCAGATGTAATCCTGTCTTTTTCCCATTTTATCTCGCTCCTTTTACCAGAGAATCGGCGTCTGCCCGCTGGCCTCAAGCGCGGCGTTTGCCTTATTGAAATGATCGCACCCAAAAAAACCGCTATAGGCGGAAAACGGGCTTGGATGCGCCGCCGTTAAAACCGTATGCGCCGGATTGTGTATAAGCTCGCGTTTTCTCCGTGCATCCGCACCCCAGAGCAAAAACACAATCGGTTTATCCCGTTTATCCAAAAGAGAAATAATCGAATCCGTAAAACGCTCCCAGCCATGCCCGCGGTGACTTCCCGCCTGTCCTGCCCGTACGGTAAGGACAGCATTTAAAAGCAGTACGCCCTGTTCCGCCCAGCGGGTCAGATCGCCGCTTGCCGGCTGTTTGCGCCCTGTCGTATTCTCAATCTCCTGATAAATGTTTTGCAGTGACGGCGGAATACGCACGCCGTCCCGCACGGAAAAGCTCATTCCCATCGCCTGACCTGCACCATGATACGGATCCTGTCCGATAATCACTACTTTTACATTTTGATACGGCGTAAGCTTCAAGGCACGAAACATATCCGGTTTAGGCGGATATATCGTATAATGACGGTATTCCTCCCTTAAAAAAATCCGAAGTTCCTCCATATAAGGCTTTTCCGTTTCTTCTTTTAAAAGCAGATCCCAGTCGTTTCCGAGATTTGTCATAATGTCCTCCCTGTTGCTGTTTGCGGAGAGCCGCCTTCCATGCTATAATACGCTTGATAGGCTGCGCTCACCGCAGTTTCTTTGACAACAGTATAACAAATTTGACAGGAGAATGCACTATGAAATACGGAATTATTTGTGCGATGCAGGAGGAAATTGAGTTGCTGCGCGCAGACCTTACAGAAGCCGCGGTTACACGTATCGCCGAAAGAGAATTCTGCGCAGGCAAATTGTATGGAAAAGATGTGGTTCTGGTCATGTCACGGATCGGTAAGGTTGCTTCCGCCTCCACCGCAACAACACTGATCGACCGTTATCATCCTGACTGTGTTATTTTCTGCGGAACGGCGGGAGGCGTTCATAAATCACTTAATGTCGGGGACGCTGTAGTCGGCGACCGGCTTGTCCAGCACGACTTTTTTACCGGCGTGGATCATTTCCGCATCCCATTATTGGATGTTTCCTATTTTAAAGCTGACCAAATGCTTTCCAGCGCCCTGCTTACCGCTGTCGATCATTATATGAAATATGAAATGAAGCAAGATATTCCCGGCGAATATCTTGAGGAATTCAATATCATTTCTCCAAAAGTGCAGATGGGAACCATTGCTTCCGGTGACCAGTTCATCTGCGACAATAACAAAAACGCTTGGCTTTCCGAACACATTGAGAATTTGCAGTGTGTAGAGATGGAAGGGGCGGCTGTAGCACAGGTGTGCTATGAATTCGGCGTTCCTTTTGCCGTTTTACGTATTATTTCCGATTCTGCAAACGATGACTCTAATATTGATTTCATGCGCTTTGTTGAAAAAGCCGCCTGTCACTTTACCCGCGGCAGTCTAAAAGCCTTTCTTTTAAAGGCGTAAGACGGACAGAATGATACAAAAACGTTTTCTCATCTCCCAATCTGTGTTATAATAGGCGTACTGCAGGCTGTCTGTGTTAAGACTGTCTGCAAAGCCAAAAAGGAGGTCTCTGCTATGCGAGCAGTCATTACTGTAATCGGAAAAGATACGGTCGGCATTCTGGCAAAAGTCAGCACAATCTGTTCAGATTACAACGCCAACATTATCGACGTGACCCAGACGGTCATGCAAGATCTTTTCGCCATGATCATGTTGGTAGAAACGGATCGGATGAATACTGATTTTACTGCTTTTACCCAAGAAATGAAGGAACTTGGCACAAGTCAAAGTCTTTCCATTCACGTCATGCACGAGGACATTTTTAATTCGATGCATAAAATCTGATACGGTTTTCCCATATCTTTCCAGAAAGGATGTTAACATCGCAGCATGATCAACGTAAATGATATTTTGGAAACCATACGCATGATTCAAGACGAAAACTTGGATATCCGCACTATTACGATGGGAATCTCCCTTTTAGACTGCATTGACGCGGATATCGATAAGGCGTGCACTAAAGTATATGATAAGATTACACGCTGCGCAGAAAGGCTTGTCAAAACAGGCGAAGATATTGAACGCGAGTATGGCATTCCGATCATCAACAAGCGAATTTCCGTTACGCCTATTGCTATTGTCAGTGCCGCATGCAGAAAAAGCCCGGTCAAATTTGCCCAAACCATGGACAAAGCAGCGCAGACTGTCGGCGTCAACCTTATTGGCGGCTTTTCCGCTTTGGTACAAAAGGGATTTTCGGCCGGGGATTTAAATTTAATCCATTCCATTCCGGAGGCCCTTTCTGTTACATCGCGCGTCTGTTCCTCCGTCAACGTCGGCTCTACTAAGACCGGTATCAATCTGGATGCTTGCCGCTTAATGGGACAGGTTGTAAAAGAAGCTGCTGAGCGAACGGTTGACCAAAAGTGCTTTGGCGCGGCCAAACTTGTCATATTCTGCAATGCACCGGAAGACAATCCCTTTATGGCAGGCGCCTTCCACGGCGTAGGAGAACCCGACTGCATCATCAATGTAGGGGTATCCGGACCGGGCGTTGTCCGAGCCGCCGTAGCAAAACATCCGGATGCCTCTATCACGGAAATTGCAGACGTCATTAAAAAGACCGCTTTCAAAATCACACGGATGGGCCAACTGGTAGGAAGCGTTGCATCTGAACGGCTCGACGTCCCCTTCGGCATTGTCGATTTATCTCTGGCGCCCACGCCCGCTGTTGGTGATTCTGTGGCGCACATTCTTGAGGAAATCGGTCTTGCAAAGTGCGGTACGCACGGCACGACCGCCACGCTCGCCCTTTTAAATGACGCGGTTAAAAAAGGCGGGGTAATGGCCTCTTCCCGTATCGGCGGGCTTTCCGGCGCCTTTATTCCGGTATCAGAAGACGCCGGCATGATTGACGCCGCAAAAAGCGGCGCGCTCTCTATTGAAAAATTAGAAGCGATGACCGCCGTATGTTCGGTTGGACTTGATATGATCTGCATTCCCGGCGATACGCCTGCTGAAACGATTGCTGCAATGATTGCAGACGAAGCGGCAATTGGTATGGTAAATTCCAAAACAACCGCCGTTCGTGTTATCCCGGCCGTTGGCTGCAAAGTCGGCGATGAGCTGGACTTCGGCGGCTTGTTTGGAAGCGGCCCTGTTATGGAGGTCAATCAGCATTCCTCCGCCAAATTTATCAAACGCGGCGGACAGATTCCAGCACCGCTGCAAAGCTTAAAAAATTAATAAATTGTGAATTAGTATTTATCAGCGAGATAGTGTTTGAAATATTCATATTTTTTTCATACAATAAGCTTTGCGCTTTGGACGGCCTTTGATAAAATCCGTCTGTGTGCTACTTTATTCTTTGCCCTTCGGCAGTAAAAGCCGGAGCGGTATGGGACATCCCGGCCGTTGTTTGCATGCAGCGGCCCTTCTTTACGTCCACATCCGAGAAAAGGAGGAATGTTTTGATGGCAACCATTATCGAACAGATTATCGCCATCGATCAGGATGCGCAGAAACGGCTGGATGAAGCTTCCCGCTTTCAAGCTCTGTGTACTGAAGAGACTGAAAAACAGATTGCTGAAATAAAAGCGCAGATCCAGAGTGAAACTGCTGAAAAGCTGAATAAAATCCGACAGGAAGAACAGGAAAAGGCGCAGCGTGAGCAAGCGGAAATTTCTCATCGTTCAGATGAAGCGTTTCGCCGTCTGCAAACGCAGTATGAACAGAAAAAGGATGCGCTTGTGCAAGATCTGTTCCACCGCGTAATCCACTGAGAAAGGACGCGTTATCCCTATGCTCCGTACCTTTTCCGGAAATGCAATAACTGCAAAGGCCCGCGCCATTTATGGCAGGCGCCTTACTACCGCAAATTACAGGGAGCTTTTGCGGCTTCGCTCTGTATCTGCTGTTGCAGCCTACTTAAAGGAAACGCCCGCTTACCGGGACGATCTCTCCGGAGTAAGCGAATTGCAGATTCACCGCGGCCAGCTTGAAAATATTTTAAACCGCGCTGTACTGGATCGCTGCCTGCGAATGTGTCATTATGACTTTTCAGGCAAGCATAGCTTTTTCCGCTGTACCATTGAGAATGCGGAAATCCGTATGATCCTGCGCACCATTATGCTGTTAAATGCCGGCTCGCAGGAATCGCTTTTGTTTTCACTCCCCGCATATATGAAACCCTACACAACATTCGATTTCATCGCACTTTCAAAAGTGCACAGCTTTAACGAACTGTTGCGCGTTTTGGCGGATACGCCGTATGAGAAAATTCTCCGGCGGCATGCTGCAAAAAATGGAGAGATCAACCTCTCCATGTGCGAACACGATTTGAAAGAAGCCTATTATCGAAATATGCTTCAAATCGCACAGACAGAATATAAGGGCAGGGTTCGGTCACAGCTGTGCGATCTGATTTTGACGGAAGCAGAGCTTTTAAATATTTCTCTAATTTACCGATTGAAAACTTTTTTCAATTTAACACCTGGAGAAATCCATCGCCGGCTTCTTCCCTTCCACAAAAAGCTGACGCCGGCAAGGCTTAACGCCTTATTAGAAGCTCCGGGCGGCACAGCTTTTCCCTCTGTTTTATCCAAAAATGGCTACCCTTCTGCAAATGGAAGCGAACCATTTGAAGCCATTGAAGAATATACACGAGAGCTGCGTTTCACCTTAAGCAAACGTCTGATGCGTTCTGCCGCCGGTGCGCCGGTCGCGTTTTTCGCGCTTTCAACGCTCTTAAAAATTGAGACAGAAAATGTCACGACAATTATTGAGGGGATCCGTTATCAGAACAGCCCCGATGAAATCGAAAAACTGCTGATCCTTGAATAACCAGCAATTTCTCAAATCAGCACTGTATGAATACTGGACAGTACAACCAAAAATAAAAGGTGGTGTTTTTTCTTGGCAATCGAAAAAATGGCCCTCATCAATTTGATCGGCAACCTTGAGGATCTTGATGACACGCTGCTTGCTTGTCTTCGTTCCGGCTTCTTTCATCCGGAAGTCGCGATTCATACGACGGATACCTCACACGGTTTTCACGTGCTGGAAGGGGAAAATCCGTATGCACCGCTTCTGACACAGGCCCGGCGCCTATCGGTCGATTTGGATATTTCTTTGCATGAGGTCCCTTTTTCTGCAGATGGCTATACGCCTGAAACAGTCAAGGCTTACCTTGACGCTTTGCAGAAACAGAGCGCTGTGCTTGCCGAACAAAAACGTGCCGTACAGGAAAACATCCTGCAGCATGAACAGGCTTTAATTCAGCTAAAGCATCTAAACGGTTTAAATATCAGTTTTGATGATATTTTCTCCTGCCGATATGTAAAATCCCGCTTTGGCCGTCTCCCGCGTGACAGTTATGAAAAGCTTTCCTATTATGATGACCGAAAGTTTTTCTTTTTCTCATTTGACTGTGACAAGGAGTACCATTGGGGCGTCTATTTTGCTCCCGCAACAAAGGCGGCTTCCATTGACGATATTTTTACTTCCCTTTATTTTGAGCGTATCCGCATTCCCGATTACGCACATGGTACACCGGAACAGGCATCCGCTAATCTGACTGCTGTTATCGATTCAGAAAAAAAGAAACTTTCAGAAATTGAAAGTGAGATTGCTGTGCTGCGTAATAAAGAGGAAGAAAAACTGCTTGAGACCTACTGCATCATCTGTTTCCGGCATAAAGTATTTGAAATGCGCAAATACGTCGCCGTGCTGGGCAATCGGTTTTATGCCGTCGGCTTTATCCCAAAAGCAAAAGATGCAGCATTTGCCAAAGAGTTTGAACCTCTAAAAAGCGTTTCCTACGTCTCAAAGCCGTATGACGCCGATCCTTCGCTGGCACCGCCTGTCAAGCTCAAGAACAACCGTTTTACGCGGCCGTTTGAGATGTTTGTCAATATGTACAGTCTGCCCTCGTATAAAGATATTGATCCAACTTCTCTGGTAGCGATTACCTACACCTTGCTGTTTGGTATCATGTTTGGTGATCTTGGCCAAGGCCTATTGCTTTCTTTAATCGGCCTTATCGTTTATAAATGGAAAAAGATGCCGCTTGGACGCATTATGATCCGTATCGGTTTTTCAAGTGCTTTTTTCGGCCTTGTATACGGCTCTGTATTTGGATATGAACATTTGCTTGACCCCATGTACAAAGCGTTGTTTGGTCTGGACAGCAAGCCGATTGAAATTTTCGATACCAGTACGACAAACATGCTTCTTCTTGCTGCGATTGCCATTGGTATCATTTTAATTGTGACGTCTATTTCCATTAACATCTATCTTGGATTCCGCTCAAAAGATTACGAACGTGCCGTATTTGGGCACAATGGGATCGCTGGGCTTGTCTTTTATTTAGCTGCGGCCTTCGCCATTGTCGATATGATGATGCTAAATAGCGGAATCGTAAATATTTTTTATGTCCTTGGGCTGATCGTCCTGCCGCTTTTGCTGATTTTCTTCAAAAAGCCGCTTACCACGCTGCTTACACACAGAGGAAAAGCTTTTGAAAACGGTATTGGGGAATTCATCATTGAAAACTTTTTTGAATTGTTTGAGTACGTTTTAAGCTATCTGTCCAACTCCATGTCTTTCTTACGTGTCGGTGGTTTTATATTAAGCCATGCCGGCATGATGACCGTGGTCATGTCGCTCGCCGAAATGGTGGGCGCAGGAGCCGGACCTATCGTGGTTATTTTCGGCAACCTGTTTGTCATGTGTCTGGAAGGATTGATTGTTGGTATTCAAGTACTCCGTCTTGAATTCTATGAAATTTTTAGCCGCAATTTTGAAGGTAACGGCAAGCCCTATGAACCGGCGACGGTATCCTATCAGGATCTCGACGCCTAATAC
>ERZ1090880.1325-NODE-1327-length-12311-cov-8.681217_pt1 | contig 12311 bp, 13 predicted proteins | sample MGYA00478471_ERZ1090880 | MGnify/ENA primary metagenome ERZ1090880 (study PRJEB33644, sample SAMEA5815734) | chicken gut metagenome | biome: Chicken; feature: Gastrointestinal Tract; material: Caecum | place: Ireland | collected 2019-01-01 | study: A study of... | reverse complement strand
AAAACCCTTTCGGGTACTATTATTATACGCTATCCGCGGGGAAAAGTCAAGATAAATTCAAAAAATCTATGAAGATAAAGATTTACGGGATGGATATACGTCCGATAAAGGTTCGGCTTGTGCGAGGGAAAAGGGCAGATAAAACAGCGGCAAAAGCGGACTGCATAGTGGAAATATCGCGCGTTCTTTTACCCTTTGCCCGGAAAACGGATTTGCCGGTTGCGTTCTGCGGTCGGAAGGCATTCGGGCTTACGGAGCACGACTTTAACGAATACAAGGGGATGCCCGTATATACCGAAGCGGTAGATCAGTTTGAACAGAACTGTCTGCTGAAAACGGAAGAGGTGGAGCGCATCGAAAAAGACGGAAAATTTTTAGAGGTGCGTTTCAGATCCGGGGGAAGGAAATGGTTATCAAGGCTGTGCAGGTAAAAAATGGAAGCAGTGCGGAAAACAAAAGAATATAAACGGTTCAGCCGCCGGCTCAAGCGAGGCTGCCGCCGTCGGGATCGGTTTTCCCGTATCTGTGCATGGGCGGAGCGGCTTTCCCGCGAGAGTTTTAAGAACACGCGGCGGTACCTGCGGTTCTGGGGCATTCTGGGCATCGCGTATCTGACGGGGTATTTCATGACGCGCGATTATTACCACGGCTGGTACGGCGTTTTATGTTCTTTCTTCGACGTTTCCGTCTTTCCGCAAATGCGTTGGGACTGGTCGCTCATATGGCAGATAGGAAAGCTGCTTCTGCAACTTGCAATGCTTGTTCTGGTCGGCGTGTCGGTCTATCATATCGCGCGGCGTTGCGGCGCGAAGGGGTATGAAATGCTGTACTTTTCGCAGGCGGGCGGATATATGGAAAATCAGCACTCTGTCTGCATGACGGGTGCGCCCGGCGCGGGGAAGACGTCGCTGGGCGGAGATATGGCGGTAAACGTGGCGCGGCGGCGCTGGCTGGATCTGCAATACGAGTATCACACACAAAAGCGGCAGGTCATGAATTATATCCGCTTCGGCATGGAGGAAGAACTGGAGAAGTTTCGTGCCCTCAAGGATGCGTATTTGTTCTTCAAACAGCGGGAGCTCCGGTATGTTCCGTGCCTCGCCACGACGTTCGGCATGAACGTGGACGGAAGATATACCTATAAGGCGAACAATAAGTTCTTCACACAGATGCAGCGCATCCCAGAATACTGCGTGATCTTCGACGACGAAGCGGGCAGCTCGAAGGGTGCAAACACTTCTTCAACAGTCGAGGATAACGTTGCGGACTTTTATCGGTATGTGCGGCATTACGGCGATTTCGTTCTCATCATGACGGAGCAGGGAGACGACGGTACGGGAAAGTATATACGCAAATGCCTTGACAACACAATTTACTGTAAAGGGCAAAAATGGATCCTCCGTCCGGGAGTGCTGCTGCGGTGGTTCAATAAAATGAAATACAAGCTGATCCGTACGGAGGAAACGGGGCGTTACCGCCCGCGGTATAACGCGTTTGTGTACTATTTCGGGAAGATTATACGGACGATAGGCTACAGGCAGATCACATATAAAAACCTCGGAAATATCGAGCACGAGGACGGAGAGATGAAAGGCACGGGCGGGAAAATGATTTTGCCGTCGAGGCTCATCTACGACTACGATGACAGGGCCTACCGTTTCACTTACAAAGCAAAAGATCTCCCTCTCGATCTGGAAGGCTGGAACCGCCTTTCGCTTCTTCCGGAGGACGATGCCCGCAATGTGTCTGTGGTGCGGGAAATGCGGAAACGCGGGGAAAATAAAAAAGCCGTTCAGACGGTTTGAGACAGAATAAAAAAGCAACAATAAAGAAATTTCCGAGGCAAAAACAGCCGATTTTGAGAGAAAGCGGCGGCAAAAACGGAGGGGTAAAGATGGAAGGATACATCCGGCAAATCCGGGAGAGAACGGAGGCGAAGGAGCTGCGGCTCGCGGGATGTCAGGTGATGACGTATTCGCAATGGATTCTGCGTGGCGGAATTTACCGCGGCACGATAGGAGAAGCGGCAAAAGCAGGGTATCATACGATCCGCTCCTGTGAGAACATGGGGAGGCCTGTATCGGAAGAAGAGCGAAAAGCGGTAAAAGACTTTGCCATGTTCAAAACTTGTTACGCACACAACTGCATCAAGGTCGGGGATAAAAAGGTACGGCCCTGCTTGCCCGTGTTTTACAGGGAAAAATAAAAATTTCCACTCGAGTGGAAAATTCGGGAGAAGGCAAGGTGAAGAAGCGGCATTTAAGTTTGAGCATAGAAGGCGGTATCCGGTGGGCGGAAGATCTTTGCGGATGTATCGAGGTGGACGGCAAAACGCTGAACACGGCAGAAGAGGTACGCGACTTTCTGCGGGGGGCAGCTTGCACTCGGGAGAAAGTATTTGCCTATGGGCGACTGCGACAATTTTGATTATCAGCAGGGTTGTCTCGGGCATACGGTTCCGGATACGGAGGAGGAAGAAAAATGAAGATACGGATCATAGGCACAATGGAAGAATGCGCGGCGGCGCGGGAGTATTACTCGGAGCTGGAGAAGCAGGAGAACGTGCGTAGCGTTACGATATCCCGAGAATATCCCTGCAGGGACAGTCGCACGCAGTATCGGCTGTATGTGGAGGTCTGGTATGACGATATAAGCCTGTCCGGATACAAGGGGAAAGGAGCAAAAAGCAATAGTCAAAACCCGCAGATAAGCGGAATAAAATCATTGCGAGGTATATCATGAGCAAAAAGACGGACGGTCTCACAGAAGAAGAGGAACAGGAACGGCAGGCCCGGAAAGGTACATATATCGAGCTGAAGGATCCGTACGAAACGTACAGGCGGCCGTATGGGCTTTTGGCAAAAGCGGGGATAGCCACGGCGGGGATGCGCCCGCGCGATGCGTGGAACGCGGTGAATGAATTGCGCCGTGCGGAAGTGGCGGCAAAGCGGCAGGAAAAGGAAGCCGGAAAGCCTCCGAAGCGGGCGAAAATCAAGCCCGCCCGCGCCGTAAATAAGCCGAAGGCAAAGGAGCCGCAAAGGGCCCTGCCAGCGCCTCCGCAGCGGCTTGCACTGCCGCTGCCGAAAAGCGCGCAGAAGGCGGCCGTGCCGGAGCTGTCAGACCGCGACAGGGAGATGGCGAACAACAACAGTATGTTCAACCGCGGCAACGTCACCGTGCGCGACTATAAGATGTATGCGGACGAAATCAACAGCTGGGATATCTCTTTGTCGCAAAAGGAAAAACTCATCGCGCAGCTGAAAAAGCGGTTCGACGAGCGGCTGTACATAGACGCGAGGTATGTCCCGTGGACGGTATCTGGGCCGGCAGGGTATAATTCAAAGAAGATGGGCGGGCTTGCGGATCGGGCGATGCGCAAGAGCGCCGAGATCTCCGATTGGTTCGATAAAGTCAAAGAAAACGTAAAACGTAGCAGTAAAAAGATGGATGATCGCGGGGAGAATGCGAGGCGGAAAGAAGCATGGTTTCACCGAGCGTTACAATCGGGGTGGTACAATCGGAACGGTAAGCCGAGTCCCACGCTGGTAGCGGGCGGGCTGGCGGATATAGCACCGTATGATCCGCAGAGGTTCGCGGAATTATACGAGAAGTACGATAAACATCTGCATTTCCGCAAAAATACGAACGCCGCAAAATTATACGAGCAGATTAAAACGGGGAAATATACGGGCCTGAAAGGGCCGAAAAAGCTGTACGAAAGCGACAGTTACAAAGTGTATCAGAAGAACATAAAGGCGGGCGAGCGCGTATTCCTCAATTTCCCCGTTCAGCCGAAGTCGCAGATGATCTGGGCACTGAAGAAGCGCGGCTGGCATTGGAACGACCTTGAAAACGCCTGGAGCGTACCCGTGGACAAGTATGACGAGAAGTTCGTTAAGGGCATCGAGGAGAACTACTCGAAGTATCTATAGAAATTCATAGACCGGCTCGCCGTAACAAAAAAGCAGCGGCGAAGAAATAAAAAAATGCAACGGAGGTCAAACGTATGACAAGGAAGCAAACAACAAAGAGACCGCCCGCAACGGGCAAGGGATGCGGAACAAGAACAGGCGGCTGCAAACGCGCTTCAGCAGCGGCAAAAAACGGTAAAGCGACGGTACAAAAGTCTGGTTTTGACGTCAAAGGGACGTACGGGAAAGCCGCAAAGCCGGCTGTCGGTACAAGGGAAGAACGGATCAGACGCATTACGGCGCTGGGTCTGTCGCGGGAGGCTGCGGTGAAAGCGATAAACGCGGAAGAAGCGTACAGAGCGCGGGAACGCCGTATGCAGGCAGCGATGCCCAAAAAGCAGACGGCCGCGAACAGGAAGGAAACATATACGGTCTGGGACAGCAAGACGGGTAAAACCTTTGCAACCTCGGACGAAGCGATCGCTTACGCAAACGAGCGGATGCGCAGGACGGGCGAGATCCTCGCGATCACGCAAACGAACAGAAAAGCTACGCACAAATACGGAAAAGACAGCAAAAAATGACCCGCGGGCGCCGGGGCGGCGTCTATCACTCTTAATTAGCCATTTCCGCAGGAGGAAAGGTGCGAGCGGATAGGGAACCGACCGATAAAAAAATGCGCGCGTGCGCGCGTTTTTGGTCGGTTTCATAGCCGCCGCACCGCCTGCGGAAATAGCGGAGAGACGGAACCGACAACGTCGGTGTCTCGTGTGCGGCCGTATTATAAAATAATACGACCGCAGAATTTCAAAAATTTGCGCTTGTCGCAAATTTTTGAACGGGCGTTTTCCGCCCGGAGTTTTGCCCAAAAATTTTGAGAGTATTCGAGGAGGTAAAGAGAGCATGAGAGCGATCCGCATGGAAGCCATAGAAAAATTGCACGTCGCCGAGATCAATATTCTCGTCATGCTCGTGGATCGCCTCGGAACGGAAGAGAAAAGGCTCGATTATAAGGAACTGGCGGAAGAATTAGGACTTTCGCGAAACACCGTAAAATACAACGTTGAAAAGCTGGTCGAAGCAGGGCTCGTATCCAAGAGGGGCGGGAAGCTGTCGATCATAGAGGATATATTTTCGGAGGCATCCGGATTCGGATGATCTGATGAGGTGCCTGCAATATGCCTACAATGTTATAATCATGCGGTTTTCGTCCTTGCCTTTGCGGTTCCGCTAAAAAAACCGTGGTCTTGTCTGCCGTTCGAGCAAGGTGAAAAACGACGTTGACGAACCTGCACTAACAAGGCGAGTGCAGAAAAGCACATCAAAGGTTTGTATTGTTTTTCTTTATAAACAATAGGAGGGCGCTGCGTTGCCGTGGCAGAGGTGACGCCGCGCCGCCCGGGCAATCGAACTCTGGGGAGCGGGGGTTCGCTGGGCGGCGCTAATTTTTTTTAATTCGTTTCCGAAGGGAGCCCCGCGCCCAAAAGGGCGCGAAAGCAAGGACTGATTAATGCCATACAGGCGCAGCCTGTCTATCTATCTTCGCGTGCGCGGGCAAAAGATAAGGCTGTAATCTATAGAAAGGCTGGTAAGGTAGCGGGTAAAAGAGCCGGGCCGACAGACCCGGCCCGATCGAAGAAGTTGCTTCGGCCGTCAATGGAATAGTGCGCCCTTTTTCCACTCGAGTGGAAAATTATTTGTCGTTATGAATAAAGAAAAGCCCCGCGTAAAGCGGGGCAAGAGTTGGGAAAAAATACAAAACAACCGGCTGAAAAAGTTGGGAAAATCTTGGGAAAACGGAAATTTCGTCGAGAGAGTTGGGAAAAACGGCAGAAAGGGGAAAATGTAAATTATTGATAAAAACGAAACAAAGAGTAGAAAATCGACGTCTTTCAGCGTGATTTTACTACTCTTTGTCGTGGTGGGAAGAGGTAGATTCGAACTACCGAAGTCAGTGACGTCAGATTTACAGTCTGATCCATTTGGCCGCTCTGGAATCTTCCCATATATTCTGTTGCCGCCGCGGCGTATGAACTGTGGAGCCGGTGATTGGAATCGAACCCACAACCTGCTGATTACAAATCAGCTGCTCTGCCAGTTGAGCTACACCAGCACGGTTGGTGCCTCGGGGCGGAATCGAACCACCGACACAGGGATTTTCAGTCCCTTGCTCTACCGACTGAGCTACCGAGGCATTTTAAAGCCTGCTTGGCAGCCCACATATGCTATCAAACAGGCTTTCTCCTAAGAGTGGCGACCCGGAACGGTCTCGAACCGTCGACCTCCAGCGTGACAGGCTGGCGTTCTAACCAACTGAACTACCGGGCCGTATTCAGTAAAAAAGGATTGGTGGGCCTTCACGGACTCGAACCGCGGACCAATCGGTTATGAGCCGACCGCTCTAACCAACTGAGCTAAAGGCCCTTGAATACGGGGTGCGCTTCAATCACAACGCTTGACTATTGTATAATATCTGTAAAAAAAAGTCAACTGTTTTTTTGCGGTTTTGTGCCGTTTTTGCATTTTTTCGCGCGGAAAATTTTTCGACAAAAGAACTCGCCTTTCCTCCTCGTCTTTGAAAATGCGCGCTCCTCCGCGTGCTATCCTATAGGGGCGTAAAAAACCAGCCGCGTTGCGGCGAAGGCGGTGCAGTGTGCAGGTAGAAGGCAGAATGTGCGGCGATACGCTCTACATATTTCTGAGCGGCGAGCTTGACGAATACGGCGCGCCCGCCGCGCGTGCGGCCGCGGATGCCGTCATCGAAAAAAATATCGCGAGCGAGCGCGTGGTGTTCGACCTGTCCGGCGTAAAGTTCATGGACTCCTCCGGCATAGGGTTCCTCATCGGCAGATACAAGAAGCTGCAGCGGAGCAGGACGCCCGCCTATATCTCTTCTCCCAACCTCGCCGCGGACAAAGTTCTGTCCGTGAGCGGCGTATATTCGCTCATGCCCAGATTGTAAGGAGGCGCGCCATGAAAGACAGTATGATACTCGAGATCCCCGCCCTGTCGCAGAACGAACCCTTCGCGCGGGACACGGTGGCGGCGTTCTGTGCCCGCCTCGACCCTTCCCTCGACGAACTTTCCGACGTAAAGACCGCCGTCAGCGAGGCGGTGACCAACAGCATCGTGCACGCTTATGCGGGCGGCGAGGGTGTCGTCCGCATCGAATGCGTCGCGGAGGACTGCACGCTACATATCGTCGTTTCAGACAGCGGGAAGGGCATCGCGGACACGGCGCGCGCGTTGGAGCCTTTCTTCACGACGGCGGAAGAGGAGGAGCGTTCGGGTATGGGGTTTACCATCATGCAGACATTTATGACGGGTTTCCGCCTCGAATCGTCGCCGGGCGCGGGGACGAAGGTCTACCTCTCCAAGCGTTTCGGCGCGGGCGGGGCGGCAGATGATCGGTGAAGAACGCACGCTCCGGCTCATCCGCGCCGCAAAGCAGGGCGACTCCGCCGCAAAGGAAGAGCTGCTTTCCGAAAACACCTCCCTGCTCAAGAGCATCGTGCGCCGCTATCTCGGCAAGGGGGTCGAGTTCGACGACCTCTACCAGCTCGCGGGCATAGGGCTGCTCAAAGCGGTGAACGGGTTCGACGAGAGCTTCGGCGTCCGCTTTTCCACCTATGCCGTGCCGATGATCGCGGGCGAGATCAAGCGCTTCATGCGGGACGACGGCTCCGTCAAGGTCTCCCGCGCGATGAAGGGGGCTGCCAAGAGCATGAACAGATATATCGAGGACTACACCGCGGAGCACGGCGCCGCGCCCTCGCTGAAAGAGGTGGCGGAACGGTTCGGCATGGAGGAGAGCGAGGCGGTGTTCGTGCTCGGCTCTTCGCGCATGCCGCTCTCGCTGTACGGGCAGGGGGATTACAAGGACGAACAGACGCCCGAACTCATCGACCGCCTCCCCGCCGTGGACGACCAGGACGACATGATCGAGCGCATGCAGCTGAAAGCCGCGCTCGAAAGCCTGCCCGAACGGGACAAGAAGATCATCTTCCTGCGCTACTTCCGCGACATGACGCAGAGCGAGGTCGCCGCGGTCATCGGCGTCTCGCAGGTACAGATCTCGCGCATCGAGAGCAGGGCGGTCGGCGAGATGAAAAAACTGCTCGGATAGGGGATATATTCCGCCCTTTGCGCCGAAAGTGCGGCGCAAAGGGCGGAAAAAGTTGACAAAAGGGCGCATTCCCTTTATACTATATGCGAATAATAACTCCGGAGAGGCCAAAATCGGCGCCGAAGGTGTAACCCGCGGGCAACCGCGGCTATCTCTCAGGCAAAAGGACGGAGCGGTTCGCTTTTTCCGCAGTCGCCTTTGGGCGGCTTTCTTTTTTGGCAAAAGAAAAAAGATGAAGGTTTTTGAAGAGATCATAGGCAGGATAGACGATTTCGTGTGGGGGATCCCGCTCATCGTCCTGATCCTCGGCGTGGGCATTTACCTCACCGTGCGTCTGGTGTTCGTGCAGCTGCGCAGGCTGCCCCGCGCTTTCCGTTATATGTTCGCGAAAGAAGAGGGAGAAGGCGAAGTGTCCAGCTTCGGGGCGCTGTGCACGGCGCTTTCGGCGACCATCGGCACGGGCAACATCGTCGGCGTCGCCACCGCCATCGTGGCGGGAGGGCCGGGCGCGCTGTTCTGGATGTGGATCGCCGCGCTCTTCGGCATGGCGACGAAATATGCGGAAGGGCTTCTCGCCGTCAAATACCGCAAGGTATACGCGGACGGGCACACGCTCGGCGGCCCTTTCTATTATATAGAAAACGGACTGGGCAGGCGCTGGAAATTCCTCGCCGTCATCTTCGCGGTGCTCGGGATGTGCGTCGGCCTGTTCGGCATAGGAACCTTTTCACAGGTGAACAGCATCACGGCAGCCGTCGGCAACATATTCGGGGAGACGGCGCCCGCGGTCACGCTGTTCGGCGGGCAGTATAACCTCGCCGTCGTCGTCGCGGGCGTTTTGCTCACCGTCGTCGTCGCGCTCGTGCTGCTCGGCGGGGTCAGGCGCATCGCAAAGGTCTCGGAAACGGTGGTGCCGTTCATGGTCATACTGTATGTGCTCGTGTGCATCGTCGTCCTGTTTGCCAACGTCACCGCGATCCCTTCTGCCGTGGCGGACATCGTCGTCGGGGCGTTCAACGCCCGGGCGGTGACGGGCGGCGCGGTCGGCAGCTTTTTCGTCGCCATGCAGATGGGCATAGCGCGCGGCATCTTTTCCAACGAGGCGGGGCTCGGCTCCGCGCCCATCGCCGCCGCGGCGGCGAAGACGAAGGAACCCGTGCGGCAGGGGCTCGTTTCCATGACGGGCACCTTTCTCGATACCATCGTCGTATGCACGATGACGGGGCTTGCCATCGTCATCACGGGCAGCTGGAATATGGGGCTGGACGGCGTGGACGTGACCATCGCGGCGTTTTCGGAGGGGCTGCCCGGCGTGCTCGGGGCGGCGGGGCCGGTGCTGCTCATGGTCTGCCTCATCTTCTTTGCGTTCACGACCATCCTCGGCTGGAATTTTTACGGCGAACGCTGCCTCGAATACGTCGTCGGGCGCAGGAAGACGGCGATCTATGCCTATCGGGTCGCCTATATCCTCGCCGTGTTCGTCGGGCCGTACATGACGGTCGCCGCGGTGTGGGACATCGCGGATATCTTCAACGGGCTGATGGCGATCCCCAAATCTCATCGCGCTCGTGCTGCTGTCGGGCGTCGTCGTGCGGGAAACGCGCAGTTATTTCCGCCGCTTCCCCTCCGCGCGCGCCGCGGCGGAAGGGACGGGAGATAATGCCGCGCCGCCGGCAGAGAAAACGGGAGAAAACGCCGCGCCGCCGGCGGAAGGAACGCCGGGGCGGCGCTGCGGCCCTCCCGCAGGCGAGGACGGCGGGAAGGAAGAGGAGGCGCCGCCGCGGGAGCTGCGGGGCGGATAACAGCGGGCCGGCGGGGAGCCGGAGGCCCGGGACAATAAAAACGATCGGAAAAAACCAGGAGGCATTATGGAGCAAGACAATCTTCCCGCAGGCGGACAGGCGGCGGACGGACAGACGGCGGAAAACGCAACCGCGGGCGGACACGGCGCGGCGAAACACAAGCACGGCTTTTCGAGCAGGCTCGGGTTCGTGCTCGCGGCGGCGGGGTCGGCGGTAGGGCTGGGCAATCTCTGGCGCTTCCCTTACCTCGCGGCAAAGTACGGCGGCGGCATGTTCCTGCTGTGTTACGTCATCCTTGCCGTTACCTTCGGGTTCTGCCTTCTCGTGCTGGAGATCGCCATCGGCAGAAAGACGGGGAAAGGGGTGATCGGCGCCTTCGCCGCGCTCAATAAAAAATTCAAATGGCTGGGCTTCGTCTGCCTCGTCGTTCCCGTTATCATCGTCCCGTATTATTGCGTCATCGGCGGCTGGGTGGTCAAATATATGTGGGCGTTCCTCGTAGGGGACGGCGCGCTGCTCGGTGCGGGCGCGGACACCTCCGCCTATTTCGGCGCGTTCACCGCCAACGCGTGGCAGCCGCTCGTGTTCTTTCTTATTTTCGCGGGGCTGACCGTGGCGGTCGTGGTGTTCGGCGTGCAGAAAGGGATAGAGCGCGTGAGCAAGATCCTCATGCCTCTGCTCGCGGCGATCGCCGTGTTCCTCGCGATCTACGCGGTATGCCAGCCCGGCGCCGCCGAGGGGCTGAAAAAACTGTTCATCCCCAACTTTTCGGACTTCACCTATGAAACGCTTCTCGCCGCGCTGGGGCAGCTGTTCTACTCCATGTCGCTGGCGATGGGCATCATGATCACATACGGCTCGTATATGAAGAAGGACGCGAACATCCAGAGTTCCGCGCGCCAGATCTCCGTCTGCGATACGCTCTTCGCGATCTTTGCGGCGATGATCGTCATCCCGTCCATTTTTTCGGCGACGGGCGGCGGCACGGCGGCGGAAGAAGCGATGGCGCAGTCCGGCCCTTCGCTGATGTTCGTGATCCTGCCGCAGATGTTTTCCGGAATGGCGGGAGGCAGAGTGATCGGCTTCATCTTTTTCCTGCTCGTGCTGTTCGCGGCGCTCACCTCTTCCATCTCGCTGGTGGAAACGGTCGTCGCCGTCCTGCGCGAAAACTGTAAGTTGAAGCGCTGGGTCGCGTGCCTCATCGTGCTGGGTATCATGCTCGTGCTCGGCACGCTCTCTTCCCTCGGGTTCGGCGTGCTGGACATGGTAAACATCGGAGGGAAGGGCATCCTCGACCTGTTCGATTACGCAGCAAACAGCATCATAATGCCGCTCGTAGCCATAGGAACGTGCGTCGTGGCGGGGTTCTTCGCGGATACGGATTCCCTCATGGACGAGATAGGCCTGCGCCGCAGGGGGTACAGGATGTACTATAAGATCATGATCCGCTACATCGCGCCGATCTGCATGGCGGCGATCCTGATAAGCGGCATCGTAAATCCTTTATGAAAGGCAAAGCGGGGAGCGCGGCTCCCCGCCTTTTTTCTGCCCGAGTCACTCTTTTGCGCTTTCCCGCATACAATGATAGTGCGCCCGTCCGCACGGGCGAGGGGAGGTGCCTTCATGGAAGTATCGTTCAGGGAGCTGAAAAACAAATTCGTCGTCAACGTGTCCGACGGGCGCAATCTCGGAAAGGCGAACGATCTGCTCTTCACCTATCCCGAAGGAAGGGTGCTCGGCATCGCCGTGCCCGGTAAACGCGGGTGGCGCCCTTTCCGCAACAACGATCTGTTCATATCGCTGCGCAGCATCGTGAAGATCGGGACGGACGTCGTGCTGGTCGACCTCAAAAACGTCCGCCCGGAAGGGTGCCGCGACAATAAGCGGGGCGGGTTCTGCCGCGCGGAGGAGTATCCGCAGCAGGGCGGCAGGCGCGATTTCGGCGAATACGAATGACGGACGCAAAAAAACGCCGCGCGGAGCCGCGGCGTTTTTTGCGTGCGGGCCGCGATCTGCGGCCTTCCCTTTTTTCCGGGGGAAACTTTGCCCCGCCTATTCCGTTCAAACCCTTGAAAAAAAACGCAAGATATGGTATAATGTTACCTATAATCGGGCTATATGTCCGTATTTTGCATTTTTTACAGCGGAGGGAGAGATGGCCGGAAAAAATTACAGCGCCGAAGACATCAGGATACTCGAAGGGTTGGACGCGGTGCGCCTGCGTCCCGGTATGTACATCGGCTCCACGGGCGTCAAGGGCCTGCATCATATTCTTTGGGAGATCGTCGACAACGCCATAGACGAGGCGTCCAACGGCTTTGCCAGCCGTATAGAAGTCCGGCTTTACAAAGACGGGAGCGCGTCCGTGGAGGACAACGGGCGCGGCATCCCCACGGATATCCACCCCAAGACGGGCGTTTCGGGCGTGGAGGTCGTGTTTACCCAGCTCCATGCGGGCGGCAAGTTCGACGA
>ERZ1090880.1320-NODE-1322-length-12340-cov-4.038421_pt1 | contig 12340 bp, 7 predicted proteins | sample MGYA00478471_ERZ1090880 | MGnify/ENA primary metagenome ERZ1090880 (study PRJEB33644, sample SAMEA5815734) | chicken gut metagenome | biome: Chicken; feature: Gastrointestinal Tract; material: Caecum | place: Ireland | collected 2019-01-01 | study: A study of the... | reverse complement strand
GGCAGCCATATATGGAACCGGGGCCGGTCGAGGGCCGGGGCGTTGTGGAAACAGAGCAGACGAATGACCGGAGCATTATGGAGACGGGGCCGGCCGATGGCCGGGGCGTTGTGGAAACAGAGCAGACGAATGACCGGAGCATTATGGAGACAGGGCCGGCTGATGGCCGGAATTCTGCGGAGAAAACTTCCGCTATCCTGGAAACAGAGTCATCGGATACAGCCAGAGAATATCAGCCGGGCCGGGAAGATAGTGCGGAAATCGATACATCAGGGAAAACAATGTCTTCGGCGGATCCCCGGGAGGAGGACGCTCAAATATATAGGGCAGATGGCGCCAAAGAACGTGAAAACGGTGATCATGCGGAAAATCAGACCGTCCGGGAAGCGGAGCGGTTAGAGAGAAAGTTATCCACAGAACCGGAAGATGTGCTGCATCATATGTGGATAGATACCGGAAAAAAGGCGAAGCCTGTGGATAACATTTTTAATCCGGCTTTCCGGAGTGGTTATCAGATTTCTGTTGATCAGTTGAAAGCTTTGAGTCCCGAAGCGCGGGGGCTGTCTGATAATCAGTTTCTGGCGAAGGGATATGCCATATACCATCATCTTCTGGCCGGGAAAGTCATCTATGGCGGCGAGGAGAGATACTGCGTCGGGGTTCCGGGTATTTATGAGAATCGAGAACGGTATATGGCGCAGCTATATCAGTTTCCGATATTTTTATCGCTGACGGAGAATCGGATTAAAACAGGAGGATTTGGTTACTGGCTCCACCTGCTTCAGGAATAAGAAAAGTGTTGTCAGGAAAACGGGCTGAAAAAATGAGCGGAATTAAAAAAGTGACATTATGTTTAAAAAATCAGAAGATGAGAAAGGAAGAGCGGCCGGAAAATGAGAAAATATACCGAAGATGAGAAGTTTATGAAAGAAGCCATCCGACAGGCGAAGAAGGCGGAAGCCATCGGGGATGTGCCCATCGGCTGTGTGATTGTCAGCGAGGGCAGAATTATTGCCAGAGGATATAATAAGCGCAATAAAAATAAAACAGTTCTGGCTCATGCGGAACTGCTTGCCATGAGTAAGGCCTGCAAAAAAACAGGGGACTGGCGTCTGGAGGACTGTACCATGTATATTACGCTGGAACCCTGTCAGATGTGCGCCGGAGCAATCGTCCAGGCAAGGATTCCCCGGGTGGTCATTGGCAGCATGAATCCCAAGGCCGGCTGCGGAGGTTCTGTCCTGAATCTTCTGCAAATGAAGGAATTTAATCATCAGGTGGAGGTCACCCGGGGCGTTCTGGAAGAAGAATGTTCTGAAATGCTGTCGGCGTTTTTCCGGAAACTTCGGCAGAAAAAGAAGGAGAAGAAAGCGGAAGTTTCAGAGGGTGATGCAGAAAAATAGCATCAGAGAATCTTTTTTCAATCATTTTTTATCTTAATATCCATTGACAGATATTTTAAAATCATTTATACTGATACTTACCGTGCAGCTGGGGAGTTAGCGGCGTCCTGTACCTGCAATCCGCTATAGCAGGAGTGATGGTTGGCCCCGGACGTTCTGTGGATGGAGCTGCCCTTTATAAGTGGTGTTGACAATTGGGTCTCGCGCAACAGGAACCTCTGAACCGTGTCAGGTCGGGAACGAAGCAGCACTAAGGAGTGCTTCTTGTGTGCCGTGAGGGTGCCTGGTTCGAGCTAACTGTAGAGGTAACGTCTGTTGGCAGTCGTACAAAGCCAACCGCACGGTAAAAAAGTGAAAAAGATGGATTACCCGTCAGTTATCATAAACAGCGAATGAACTGTCGTTCTGTGAAAAGCAGGATGGCAGTTTTTTTGTTTCGTAGGAAACCGTTTCATGGGAAACTGGCAGGGGCGAAGGAGGGATATTATGATCAAGAATGAAAAGAATACGAATACTTTTCCCACCGCCGGCCAGCGGGAAACTGCCTGGATGGCGGACGCTTATCCGGTTCCTCTGACGGACAGCCAGGAGATGAACTGGAATATGTATATTGAGTCGGGCAATGCCAGCGATGAGAAGCTGTTCCGGGACTGGATCAGTCAGGTGCCGGGCAGCCTGTCGCCCAGTCATCTGGTGGTGGCGGCCATACAGTGCATGAGGAATCGTGGGTATGATGTCCGGGAGGCGGAGAAATATATTGATAAGGGTCTGAAGACGGCGGAAGAGAAAGACGGGGCTGCTTTACAGAAGATCACGGCGCAGATATATTATCTGCTCAATACAGCGCCGAAGGATGCAGATTCCGATTACTGGAAATATCATATTTATACGGATTGGGAGGAGATCCGGGCAAATAGTACGTTTCCGGAGATGGGAGACCGGGAGGATGTATTTTCTGATGATTATGCAGACCGGATTCAGGCCGGATGGACGGCACAGCTCATCGGCGGTGCGCTGGGAACCCAGGTGGAAGGATATAATACCGATAATATTGAAAAGGTGTACGGAACGGTCACATCTTACCTGCGTCCGCCGGAGACGTACAACGATGATATCACCTATGAGATTGCATTTCTTGACAGTTTCCGGGAGCATGGTTATGCGGTCACCTCGGAGCAGATTGCGGAAAAATGGCTGGAACTGATTGCCGACGGATACTCGGCGGAGGAAGTGGCGCTCCGTAACCTGCGGCTGGGAATCCGCCCGCCGGAGAGTGGGACGCATCTCAATTATTATTCAGACTGGATTGGCGTACAGATGCGGACGATGATCCACGGCATGGCGGCTCCGGGCAATCCTGCCCTGGCGGCAGAGCTTGCTGTGCGGGACGGTGTAATTTCCCACTCCAACAGCGGACTGCTGGGTGGAATTTTTAATGCAGTCCTTGTGTCCATGGCTTTTGTGCTGCGGGATGTGCGGGAGCTGTTAGTGAAAGCGGCGGATTGTATTCCAGAAGACAGCGAATTCTATCAGGTTCTGATTTTTGCTCTGGAACAGTGCCGGGAGAAGGGCAGCTGGAGGGAGGCATGGAGGCAGTGCGAGATAAAATATAAGGACTATAACTGGATCCATGTATATCCCAACGCCGCAGCGGAGATCATCGCCCTCTGGTACGGCAATGGCGATTTTGACAGGACAGCTTCCATTATCTGTATGGAGGGCAAGGACGCGGATTGTACCGCCGCACCGGTGCTCAATATCCTGGGTGTTATGTACGGGACGGAGATTCTGACGCCGAAGTGGACGGAGCCATTGGGGACGACCATACACACTATTATGCGGAAATACCGGAAGATAGCCCTGCAGGATCTCTGCCGGGAAACTGTGGAGAGCGTGCGGCGGGCCCAGGGCCGCAGGCACGTTGCCGATTATTTGTCACCATCGAACCATTTGCCCTTCTCCTCCTAAACTTCCCCTTGCAATGCCCTGTGCCATTTGCTATAATGACTTATTGGCTGTGAGCCGCTTGTTATGCGGTTCTCAGGAAATGACAGAGAGTTGGATTACAGTTTTGGATTTAGGAGGAAAAGCAATGCATTGGTCTGAGAAGATTGCAAAAGATATTATTAAAAGGTCTCCGGACAAAGAAGAGTACGTATGCGCGGCGGGAATCAGTCCGTCGGGTTCCATTCACATTGGTAATTTCAGAGATATAGCCACCAGCTATTTTGTATATAAAGCACTTTTGAAACAGGGAAAGAAAGCGAGACTGTTATTCTCCTGGGATGAGTTTGACCGTCTGAGAAAGGTTCCGGTAAATGTAAAGGAAATCGCGCCGGAACTGGAAGAAGATATCGGCAAGCCTTATGTGGATGTGAAGGATCCGTACGGCTGCTGCGGCTCTTATGCGGAGCATTTTGAGAAAGAGTTTGAGCGGTCTTTGGCTCGCTTCGGTATCAAGGTGGATGCCAGAAGACAGAGCGAGAATTACAGAAGCGGCAAATACGCCAAATATGTGATTCAGGCCATCCAGAAGAGAAAAGAGATTTTTGATATTCTGGACAAGTTCCGTCAGCAGGAGGCGACTCCGGAAGAGAGAGAGGCTTACTATCCGGTGAGCATTTACTGTCCGGTCTGCGGCAAAGATGATACGACGATCACATCCTCTTCTGAAGACGGCGTAACCTGCGAATATACCTGTAAATGTGGACACAGCGGACACTGGGATTTCAGCAAAGATTTCAACTGCAAGCTGGCATGGAAGATTGACTGGCCGATGCGCTGGATGGTGGAAGGCGTTGATTTTGAGCCGGGCGGAAAGGATCATGCAAGCCCGGGAGGAAGCTACGATACCAGTAAGATCATCGCCAAGAAGATTTTCGGCATCAACGCGCCGATGTTCAAAGGATATGAGTTTATCGGAATCAAGGGTACCACAGGAAAGATGTCCGGTTCCACCGGTCTTAATCTGACGCCGGAAACACTGCTCAAGATTTATCAGCCGGAAGTAATTCTGTGGCTTTATTCCAAGTCTGAGCCGAACAAGGCCTTTGATTTCTGTTTTGACGATGAGATCCTTCGTCAGTATTTTGAGTTTGATAAGATGCTCAAAACTTATCAGGCAGGAAAAGGCAAGAACTTTGATTATATCGAAGGTATCATGTACAATTGTATGATTGAAGGCAGAACCGTTCATCCGGTGCCGATGCAGCAGATCGTGAATTTCGGTTCTGTGGTTGACTTCAATGCAGATATGCTGGAGACAGTCTTTGAGAAGATCGGTACTCCATATAAGAAGGAAGAGTTTGCGGAGCGGCTGGAGCTTGCAAAATACTGGCTGGAGAAATGTGCGCCGCAGAACATGAATACTCTTCTCGGATACCGGAACTGGGATTACTATAACCAGTTAAATGAGGTGGAGAAGAAGGAAATCGCTCTGCTTCATGATTATATTCAGAAGGGTGGATATGATCTGGATGCGTTAAACGCATTTATTTACACTATTCCGAGAGAAGCAGATCCGAATTTTGACGAGGAAAATAAGAAGGCGGCGCAGGCCAATTTCTTTAAGAATGCTTATAATCTGATGATTGGCAAGGCAGCAGGTCCGAGACTTTATCTGTTCCTCTATGCCGTAGAGCCGGAGAGATACCTCTCCCTGCTGGATTTCTCCACACCACAGACCGAGGAGGAGAAAGAACTGGCAGCGGCAGCCAGGGCTGAGGCAGAGAGAATTGCAGCAGAGGAAGCGGCTGCAGCCAAAGCGGCGGCGGAAGAAGAGGCGAGAAGAGCGGCTATTGCTCCGGTAAAACCGCAGATTACCATCGATGATTTTGATAAGATGGATATGCGTGTCTGCAAAGTGACTGCCTGCGAGATCGTGAAGAATGCGGAGAAACTTTTAAAGATCACTCTCTTTGACGGACTGGGAGAGAGAATCATTGTGTCTTCCATCCGTGATGAGTATACACCGGAAGAACTGATCGGCAGAAAGATTATTGTTCTGGCGAATCTGAAACCGGCGAAGTTTGCCGGCGTGAAGAGCAACGGAATGTTATTGGCGGCTACCCACGACGACTGTGGTTGCAAGCTGATCTTTGTAGATGACAGTGTTCCGGAAGGAACTGCGATTCATTAATAATGGGCGCATGGGCGACGAAAATTGTTGTCCGTGCGCCTTTGCGCGTATGAGCGGCCAATTTTTTCTGTTTGGCCGGGCAGATTCTGTTTGATTTGGCAGCGAAAAGGCCCGGATCATGCAGAACGAAAATAATTATTGAAATAATCGTAAAAGAGAAAGGAAAACATACATATGAAAACATTGATCTTTGATCTGGGAATGGTTCTGGTACATTTTCGCTGGAGAGAGTTTCTGACAGATATGGGTTATGAGGGAGAGAAGAAAGAAGGTCTGGCGAAGGCCATGTTCCAGAATCCTCTGTGGCAGGAGTTTGACCGGGGCGTCATGGGGGACGCCAACGGCATCGCGGAGATGAAAAAAGAGTCCCCTCAGTATGCGGAGGATATCGACCGTATCTGGCAGAAGGAGAATTTCTGTAATGTGTGCCATCCTTTTGCCTATTCGGAGGAGCTGATACGGACACTCCATGAGATGGGATACAAGATCTACATTTTATCCAATTATGGAGAGACACTGCTGGGGCTCAACCGCGAGAAATATACATTTTTAAATTATGTGGACGGCGGCGTGTTCTCCTATGCGGTAAAACAGATGAAGCCGGACGATGTGATCTATCAGACTCTCATTGAGAAATGCGGTATTGAGCCGGAAAATGCGGTCTTTTTTGATGATCTGGAGGCGAACTGTGAGGGCGCCCGCCGGGCAGGCATCACGGCCGTACAGGTCACAGACGGACTGGCGTCGATTCTGAAGGGGTTGAAGGAGGAATGTGACATCCGTCTGCCGGAGATGGAAAAATATCTGTAAGCGCCGTGAAGCAGTTTTTATTCTGAATGGCTGCGGGAATTAACCGCTTGCCGAATAAACGGATTTTTTGTATACTGAAACAAAAACAAGTAATGAAACGGAACAGAACAGGAGACGATAATACGATGGGGCACAGGATTCACAGTGTTGCATACAGAGACCCGCAGACCATATTGATTGTAGATGACGATGAGATCAACCGGGGGATTCTTGACAATATTTTTGCAGATGACTATCAGGTGGAGGAAGCAGAGAACGGCAGAACCGGGCTGGAAAAGATTCTGGATACACCGGAGAAATACTGCGCGGTACTTCTTGATGTTATGATGCCGGAAATGGACGGCCTGGAGACGCTGCGACATTTGAAGCATGAGGAGCTTCTGGACGAAATTCCGGTCTTTCTCATCACTGCGGAAGCTAATGATGCTGTGATGAAAGAGGCATATCGGATGGGAGTTATGGATGTGATCAGTAAACCGGTGATTCCCTATGTTGTAATGCGGCGGATCAATTCTGTTGTGGAACTGTTTCGGGCTCGCCGAAGCTTGTCCAATCAGGTTATGGCGCAGCAGTCGGAGCTTCTGAGACAGGCAGAACAGATTATCCGGCTTAATAGGGGAATGATTGAAGGACTTGCCACAGCCATAGAGTTTCGCAGCGCAGAATCGGGAGATCATGTCCGGCGTATTCATGATATCACGCGATATATGCTCAAATATACCGAATGGGGAGAAGGAATGGAGGATTATGATATTGAGCAGATCGCGCAGGCGTCCATTATGCATGATATCGGGAAGATCGCTATTCCTGACGCAGTCCTGAACAAACCGGGCCGGCTGACGCCGGAGGAATTTGAGATTATGAAAACACACACTGTTCAGGGAGAACAGCTTCTGGAAAAAATACCGGAACTAAAAGAAAATCTTGCTTATGAGTACGCCAAAGATATTGCGCGGCATCATCATGAAAGATGGGATGGCAGAGGGTATCCGGATGGTCTTAAAGGCGATGAGATTTCGCCGTGGGCGCAGATTGTCTCTCTGGCTGATGTGTATGACGCTTTGAGCTGCAAACGTATTTATAAGGATGCATTTCCCAGAGAGAAGGTGGTGGAGATGATCCGGGACGGTTCCTGCGGGGTGTTTAATCCCCGCCTGCTGGATGCGTTTTTTTCGGTGGAAGATGAAATTGCGAAAATGTATGACGCCAATGGCAAAGAAGATGCAAAATAAAATACGGAAGCCGGTGCGGCGATATATTTCCGTAGGAGTGTAAGTTGTCCGCATGATGGCTTTATGGGAAAAAGGAGAGGATAAGAGATGGATACTTTACGAAAAGAAACTCTGACAGCGGCTGGGATTGATGTGGATAACGCTCTGGAGCGGTTTATGGGTAAGGATGATTTTCTGGAACGAATGCTGAAGAAATTCGCAGCGGATGTGAATTATCAAAGACTTGTGGAAGCGGTGGAGAGGCAGGATGCAGAGGCGGCGCTGCAGGCTTCACACACGATGAAGGGAATGTGCGGTAATCTCTCCATCATGGAGCTGTCAGAGCTTTTTACCCGTCAGGTGGAGCTCTTTCGAGAAGAGAAGCCTGCAGATGCTTTTGCTATGATGCCTGAGATCAGCCGGTTGTATGAGAAAGTAAAAGAAGCAATCGGTGCGCCGGAGGCGTAACAGATGAATGGGGAGAGGGTATGAATACATTAAAAAATAAGATACACGGGGGCAGAACGGCAGCATTAAATAAAAAAATTATCCGTTTCCTGTGGGTCAGTTTTGTCTGTCTGCTGATACTTTGCGTCAGTGTGTTTTTGCTCATTAACCGGTTTATGATAAGACAGAATACCGATACTCTGAATCAAGTGGTGGATACTTATATGAAAGGAATGAGCGCACAGCTTCAACAGCATTTTCAGACACTGGTGAATCTTCGCCTGGGGCAGGTGGAAGGCATTGTGCGGGTGGTACGGCCGGATAGTGAGACGCAGCTGGATGAGGAAGAACGGGTAAAACTGGAAATGCGGGGGAGAGCGCAGGGATTCAGCTATCTTTCGATTTACAGTACCGAGGGGGAAGCAGAAGTTATTTACGGAGACGATTTGACCATAGAGGATGAAAGTGACTTTCTGGAAGCGATGAATAGTAGTGAAAAGATGGTTACTATCGGGGAGACGAACGATGGTGAAATGATACTTCTTTACGGCATTTCAGTGGGTTACCCTGACGGTAAGGGCTACGCTATGTCCAATGGGCGGACATGTACAGCTCTGCTGGCGGGGGTACCTGTCAGTAATCTCAGCAAGGCGTTGGCTTTGGAAGAGAACAATAGTTTGATTTATACGCATATTATCCGTTATGACGGTACATTTATTGTGAAGAACTCAAATTTGAAAGAAGACAACTGCTATGAATGGCTTCGGAAATGTGGATATGAAGATGGCGTCGAAGATATTGACGATATAGTGGAGCGAATGAAGCAGACGGTCATGGAACAGAAAGAATGCAGTATACTGACCTCCATTTTTAATGAACGGCAGCATGTGTATTGTGTCCCAATGCCAAATACGGAATGGAGCATGGTGACGGTCATGCCCCACAGTATTCTTGATGAGGCTCTTGCCGATCTGGGCAGTCAGCGTATCTGGACTTCGCTGGCCGGATGCGGGATTCTGGTACTGGCGACGCTTCTTGTATTTGCTATGTATTTCCGGCTTTCATTAAAGCAGATGTCAGAGCTGGACAAAGTCAGAAAGGAAGCGGAACATGCCAGTCAGGCGAAGAGTGAATTTCTGGCAAATATGAGTCATGATATCCGCACGCCGATGAACGCTATCGTGGGGATGACTGCCATTGCCACCACAAATATTGATAAGCCGGAGCAGGTTAAAGACTGCCTGCGAAAAATTACTCTTTCCAGCAGACATCTGCTGGGACTGATTAATGATGTTCTTGATATGTCAAAGATTGAGAGCGGGAAGCTGACGCTGAATAAAGAACGAACTTCTCTCCGTGAAGTTATGGAAAGTATTGTAGGCATCGTACAGCCGCAGACCCGTGCCAGACGGCAGCAATTTGATATTCTGGTACAGAATGTGGAGGAGGAAGTGGTCTGCTGCGATGGTGTCCGTCTGAATCAGGTACTGATCAATCTTTTGTCCAATGCATTGAAATTTACGCCGGCCGGAGGCAGGATTGAGGTTACTGTCTCACAGGAGGCGTCTCCGAAAGGAGCGAACTATGTACGGACTCATTTTTGGGTCAGAGATACCGGAATGGGAATGTCAGAGGAATTTCAGAAACATATTTTTGAATCTTTTGCCCGGGAAGACAGTAAGAGAGTGCACCGAACAGAGGGAAGCGGCCTGGGAATGGCGATAACAAAATATATTGTAGATGCCATGCAAGGTGAGATTCAGGTGAAGAGTGAGTTGAACCGGGGCAGCGAGTTTCATATTATTCTTGATTTGGAGAAAGAGGATCAGCCAGAAGAAAATATGATACTGAAACCGTGGGATGTGCTGGTGGTAGACGATGACGAGCAGCTGTGTATCAGTGCTGCGGAAGCTCTTGAAGAGATCGGACAGAAGGCAGAATGGGTCATGGACGGACCGTCGGCTGTGGAGAAAGCCAGAAAACGTCACGATGAACACCGGGATTACCAGGCAATTCTTCTGGATTGGCAGATGCCGGGTATGGATGGTATCGAGACAGCCAGAAGAATCCGGGAAACGATAGGAGAAGATATTACCATACTGCTGATTTCCGCTTATGACTGGACAGAAATAGAAGAAGACGCAAAAAAGGCAGGCGTTAACGGGTTTATATCAAAACCTTTGTTTAAGTCGACGTTGTATTATGGTCTAGGATATTTTATGGATGACACGGGAGAGACTCCGGAGGCCGCCGAAGATGCTCTTCCTGATTTTGAGGGCCGGAGACTTTTGGTTGCGGAGGATAACGAACTGAACTGGGAGATTGCTGATGAACTGTTGTCATCTTTTGGGTTTATATTAACCTGGGGTGAAAACGGGGAAATATGTGTGGAAAAATTCTGTCAGTCAGAACCGGGATATTATGATGCCATTTTAATGGATCTGCGGATGCCGGTGATGAACGGATATGAAGCTACGGAGGCAATCCGTTCCTCCGGACGGGAAGACTCGGATATACCGATTGTCGCTATGACGGCGGACGCCTTTTCAGAAGATATCCGGCGCTGCATGGAATATGGAATGAATGCCCATACTGCAAAACCTCTGGATATGCGGGAGATACTGCGTATTCTTCATCAGCTGCTATAAACGGACAGATTTGAGAGACTGGGAGAGAATAATATGAAAAATAAGCAAAAAAAACGGAGGAAAGGCTGGAAGTATTATTGGCAGCGAAACAGGTTTTATATGATAACTCTTCTGGCGTTTTTGATCTTATCTTTTGCCAGCCTGCACATTTTGCAGAATAGTCTGCTGGAAAATGCCCAGCGCACAGGCGCTTCGCTGGCGAGGAGTTTTTCTGTGGAGGAAGAGCGAAGCCTTTCTTCTTATGAAGCGCTCATTCGAATGGGAGCAGGCAGTCTTGACCGGATGGTTCAGGAAACATCCAACACTGAGGAACTGCAGAAATGGATCAATGGTTTTTTTGAAGATATTCAGAATGTGACCAGCGGTACGGTAGATCCTTACGCCGTTCTCAATGGTACGTTTACCGGAAAAGGAGAATGGGCACAGGGACAGGATTACGATTATGCGTCCACAGAATGGTATCAGCGTGCCATGGAGGCAGAGGGAAAAGTTATATATACAGATCTCTACGAAGATGCGGTTTATGGCCGGAAAGTAGTCACGATTGCTGTCAAAAGCGGAGAGGATGGCAATGTGCTGGCTTTTGACATTTTCCCGGAAGATTTTCAGGTGACAGATCATCAGATTACTCTGCCGGAAGGAAGTTCTTACTTTCTCTGCGACCGTCAGGGAACCCTTTTGTACGCCAGGACGCAGCTTTCCGTCGGAAGAGAAAAGATGCAGGAATATCTCGATGGCATTATAGAACGTATGGAAAAGGGAAATCTCAGCAGGCAGGATTCTTATATTATTGATCTGGACGGTAAAAAAAGAAATGTATACTATAGTATATCGGAAAATGGCTGGTTTTCTATTGTGACAGTCCCGCGCCGTACGATTCTTGGCAATCTTCGGCGGTTCACTCTTGGTTTTTCTGTCATGTTCCTGCTGTTTTTAGGCTTTTCTGTTTTGGTGAGTATACGTAATTCCCGTCTGAACCGGAGAGTGGAGAGAACCAACGACACGGTACGGGTGCTTGGAAATGCTTATTATGCCATATATCGTCTTGATTATGAAGAGGGAACCTATGAAATGATCAAGGGATCCGACTATATCCGCAAACGTATTCCGAAGAAAGGCGATTATCAGCTTTTTCTCGATGAGGCGGCGGCTATCATTGAAGAGAACGCTTATATGGAATTCAAACAGAGTTTTTCCATAGAAAATGTCAAAAAACTGGTGAAACGCCGGGTTCGGGATTATGGAGGAGATTTTCTTCGGCTGTTTAATGATGAATACCGATGGGTAAATGTACGACTTTTGTTTGATGAGTCTTTGAGTCAGGGTGAAGTGGTCATATGTTTCCGGGAGATTGATGAGGAGAAGCAGGTACAGCTTCACCATATGGCGCTGATGGAAAATGCGCTGGATAAAGCAAGGAAAAACGAAGAATCTCAGAATCGATTCTTTTCCACCATGTCCCATGATATGAGAACGCCGCTCAACGCTATTATCGGTCTGACCGAACTGGCAGAGAAAAGTTCTGGAAATGTGAAACAGACGGCGGAATATCTGACAAAGATTAATACGGCAAGCCACCAGCTGCTGACGCTTATTAACGATTTGCTGGAGATATCCCGTCTGGAACAGGGAAAAATAGATCTGAACAGGGAACCGTTTGATATAAGGGCATGTGTGGAATCC
>ERZ1090880.1319-NODE-1321-length-12349-cov-9.959899_pt1 | contig 12349 bp, 12 predicted proteins | sample MGYA00478471_ERZ1090880 | MGnify/ENA primary metagenome ERZ1090880 (study PRJEB33644, sample SAMEA5815734) | chicken gut metagenome | biome: Chicken; feature: Gastrointestinal Tract; material: Caecum | place: Ireland | collected 2019-01-01 | study: A study of... | reverse complement strand
TCAAATTCCTATATCGTCACCAAAGACGGCAGGAGCGCCGTCGTCGTGGACTGCGCGCAGGAGCGCGTATGGGACAAGTGCGCCGAACTCGGGCTCATTCCCGAAGCCGTGCTTTTAACCCACGGGCACTACGACCACATCGGCGGCTGTATGCGCTTTTCCAAGTGCGGCGTGCCTATATACGTCGGCGAAGAGGAGGCGGAGAACATGTTTTCGCCCGAATTTACCTCGCTCAGTTGGTACAGGATAGAAAAATTCCCCGTAAATACCGTGCGCGGCGGGCAAACGCTCACGCTTGCGGGGATAGATTTCAAAGTCATCTCCACCCCGGGGCACACGTCGGGCGGCGTGTGCTATCTCGCAGAGGACAACCTCTTCACGGGCGACACCCTCTTTTGCGAAAGCGTCGGCAGGTGCGACCTTCCCACGGGCAGCTATCCTCGGCTCGTCACCAGCGTTAAAAAGCTGTACGCACTCCCCGGCGACTACAAAGTTTATTGCGGCCACGAAGAGGATACCACGCTCGAACACGAGCGCGCATTCAACGCCTTTATAAGAGAAAATTAAATTGCCTGCGCGGCGCGCAAATTCTTCGCGCGCCGCGCGTTTTAAAACCACGTTAGTTGCGGCATATGTGCCGCTCAATTTAAAATTATGCTGAGTACAGACTGCGAATTTCTCCGCCACGAAATTATGGACGTTCTGCGCCTTTTCGGCGCCGGGGAGAGAGATTTTTCCCACACGTTCGCGCGCGAGGGCGACAAGTTTATAAATACGGTGGAATGCGGCGGAAAAACAAAAACTTTTTCCGACGAATGGCGCGCCGCAACCGAAACAGAGTTCAGGCGGTGCGCAAAGCGTTCGGCAAAGCTCGCGTTTTACCTGTATCTTTCGGCCGAAAGCGGCACGCATTTCCCGTGGGGCGCGCTCACGGGCATACGCCCGACCAAAATGGCGTACGCCGAGCTTGCCGAGGGGCGCGACTTTGCCCCGCTGTTCAAAAAATTCTGCGTTTCCGACGAAAATATCGCAATTATCCGCCGCGTGCTCAAAGCGCAGAGCGCAATTTACAACAAAAACAAGGGGAGCGGGGAGGATATTTTTATCAGCCTGCCCTTCTGCCCCACAAAGTGCGAATACTGCTCGTTCATCACCGCGCCCGTCGCGGCGGTGCAAAAGTATATCCCGCAGTACGTCGACTGCCTCATCGAGGAGATAAAAGAGCTCAAAGGCGTTATAACCAAAATCAACTCGGTGTACATAGGCGGCGGCACGCCGTTCTGCATGACGGAAGAACAATTGACCCGCATATATGCCGCAATTAACGGGCTTAATACAGGCGACGCCGAGTTCACCGTTGAGGCCGGAAGGCCCGACACGTTCACCGAAGAAAAGTTAAAGCTCACCAAAGACGCGGGCGCGACGCGCATATGCGTTAACCCCCAGTCGTTCTCCGATAAAACTCTCGCGGCAATCGGCAGAAAGCACACTGCGGCAGATACGCTCGCCGCATACGATATGGCAAAAAAATACGGCTTCGATATCAATATCGACCTGATTGCGGGACTTTCGGACGAGGGCGTCGCCGAATTTGAAAAGTCGCTGAATACGGCGGTCGGCTTAAACCCTGCAAATATCACCGTCCATTCGCTCTGTTTAAAGGCGGGCTCTAAGTTAAAGGAGCACACCTCGCGCATAGAGGGCGGCGACGTTGACGGTATGATAGCCCTCTCGCGTTCCGTGCTCACCTCGGCGGGGTACGAGCCTTATTATTTGTACCGCCAGAAGTACCAGGCGGGCGCCAACGAAAATATCGGCTGGGCAAAACCGGGGAAGGTGTGCGTTTATAACGTCGGCACTATGGAGGAGATAAGCTCCAACATAGCCGTCGGCGCGGGCGCAATCTCCAAGCGCGTGTATTCGGAGGAAAACAGGATAGAGCGCCTCGCCTCCCCCAAAGATATCCCCACATATTTAAATAAGTATAGAGAGATTATTTCAAAGCGCGCCGCACTGTTCGGCTGAGCTGTTTGTTTTGAAATGAAACGCCGCCGAGGGCACATTTTTGTGCCCTCGGCGGCGTTGTTTATTGTGTAAATAAAACCCGCGGTTAGTTCGTGGCAGTATAATTATTTGTCGGTGAGAAGAAGTGGCGGCAGAAGTAACCGGCGCCCTCTCGTCCCCCTTTGCCTAAGGGGGATAGACTTCTGATTAATTCTGAACTGCAACAATCAATCTATCTATCCTTCTGTCACGGCTTCACTCTGTTCGCCCGTGACACCTCCCTTAATCAAAGGGAGGCAAGTTGAAGTTCAATCTTCCAGCCCTAATAAATAATCACTGGTCACGCCAAAATATTTGGCGATTATAACTACGGCTTCGGCAGAGGGCACACGCAAATCATTTTCCCAAAACGTAATAGTTGTTCTGGGTATTCCTGTCTGCCGTGAAAGCTCACCTTGAGAAATTCCACGTTCGCTTCTCAGTTCTTTTAATCTTTCTGCAAAAATTTTCATAATAAAATTTTATCACTAATTGCATTAATTTGCTTGACCCGTTGCTATTGCAACGAGTATAATAACATCGGAGGTGACGAAATGGAAAATACTTTGCTCGATATGCTCTGTGTTTGGCTGGGACAGGATAGGTCGTTCTTTAAAATGAGCGGAGAGGAGTCGGATTTCCTCGGCGAGATAGACGGGCTCTACATGTATTTTTTAAAAAACTTAAATAAAGAGGACGCCGAAAAGTTTAAAAAACTCTGCACCTCCTTCGACGGGCTGGTGAGCGAAGAGGCGGGGGCATATTTTAAAATGGGTTTTAAGTTTGCCTTAAAACTCGCCGCCGAGTGTTTCGTGCAGTAAAGCGCGCCGCCTCAGCCGAGTGCCGATAGCCTGAACTGCCCATGCCTCCCCTTGCATAGGGGAGGTGGCACGCATTGCGTGACGGAAGGGTAGATGCGCTCCGAAAATTGCGGCAACAGCGCTAAAAAACTGTTTTAATTATAGCCGTAAACGCTTGCTATTTTAAAGCGCATATGCTAAAATATCCTCGTTACGGGTACAACGCGGTGCGAATACTCCACGCCCGACTTTGTTCGCCGCATATAAAATTCCATTCAGGAGGATAATTTAAAATGGATAAGCAGGAAATCATCGCAAAATTTGCAACCAAGGAAGGCGACACGGGTTCTCCCGAAGTTCAGATAGCCCTTCTCACCGAGAGGATTAACCACCTCAACGAGCATCTCAAAGTTCACATTCACGACAATCACTCCCGCAGAGGCCTTCTCAAAATGGTAGGTCGCCGCCGCGGTCTTCTCGACTACCTTAAATCTAAGGATATCGAGAGATACCGTGCCGTTATCGCTGCTTTGAACTTGAGAAAGTAATTTTAACGTACATGAAAAAGAGCGCTGTTTTTCTGTCGCTCTTTTTTTCATAAATTTGCCTTCGGCGGGGTCGCCGCGGGCGCAAGAACAGACAAGGAGTAGATAATTTAAATGAAAGAAAGCAAAAAATTCACAATGGAAGTAGGGGGCAGAGAAGTCGTAATCGAAACCGGCAAATATGCCGAGCAGGCTAACGGCGCGTGCGTAGTGCGCTGCGGCGACACCGCGGTGCTCGTCACCGTCTGCATGTCCGCTACCCCCAGGGAGGGCATGGATTTCTTCCCTCTCCAGGTAGACTATGACGAAAAAATGTACTCCGTCGGCAAAATTCCCGGCGGCTTCAAAAAGCGCGAAGGCAGGGCAAGCGACAAGGCTATCTTAACCGCAAGGCTCATCGACCGCCCCCTTCGTCCGCTCTTCCCCAAGGGGCTGTATAACGACGTAACGGTGGTTGCGCAGGCGCTCTCCGTAGAGCCCGACGTCTCCCCCGAACCCCTTGCAATGATAGGTTCGTCGGTTGCGCTCTCCATCTCCGATATCCCCTGGGCGGGCCCCACGGGTTCTGTAGTTGTGGGCATGGTCGACGGCAAGTACGTCATCAACCCCGACCTTGCGCAGAGGCACGCAAGCACCATTCACCTCAACCTTGCAGGCACGCGCGACGCCATCTTGATGATAGAGGCGGGCGCAGACGAGGTTTCCAACGAGGAAATGGTCGGCGCGATAATGTTCGGCCACGAAGAGATTAAAAAGATTTGCGCCTTCATCGAGGAAGTAATCGTTCCCGCAGTGGGCAAGCCCAAGAGGGAGATGGAGCTCTACCACATTCCCGAAGAGCTCGACAAGGCAGTCCGCGAATACGCCTCCGAAAAGATTGACTGGGCTATCGACACGTTCGACAGGCAGGAGAGGGAGGCACGCCAGGCGCAGGCAGAGAGCGAAGTTCTGGAGCACTTCGCCGACATTTATCCCGAAAACACGCGCGAGATAAAGGACAGCCTTTACTACCTCACCAAAGAAAAGGTTCGCGCAAAGATATTCGATAAGGGTATCCGTCCCGACGGCAGGGGACTCAAAGAAGTTCGTCCCATCTGGTGCGAGCGCCACGTTCTTCCCCGCGTTCACGGCAGCGCCGTGTTCACCCGCGGACAGACCCAGACCCTTACGACCTGCACCCTTGCAATGCTCTCCGAGGCGCAGAGGCTCGAAGGACTCGACGACGAGACGAGCAAGAGGTATATGCACCAGTACAACTTCCCCGGCTACTGCACGGGCGAGGCAAAGGCTCTCCGCAGCCCCGGCAGGCGCGAGATAGGTCACGGTGCTTTAGCAGAGCGCGCGCTCATTCCCGTTCTTCCCTCCGAAGAGCAGTTCCCCTATGCCATAAGGGTGGTAAACGACATACTTTCCTCCAACGGCTCCTCGTCGATGGCTTCGGTATGCGGCTCCACCATGGCGCTCATGGATGCGGGCGTTCCCATCAAAGCTCCCGTTGCGGGCGTAGCAATGGGTCTTATCAAAAACCAGGAGACGGGCGAGTTCAAAGTGCTCACCGATATCCAGGGCTTAGAGGACTTCCTCGGCGATATGGACTTCAAGGTAGCGGGCACCACAAAGGGCATCACCGCTATCCAGATGGATATTAAGATTAAGGGCATATCCGAAGAGATAATGCACACCGCAATCGACCAGGCAAACGAGGGCAGGCAGTTCATTCTGTCAAAAATGCTCGAATGCGTTCCCGAAGTCGCTCCCGCGCTCTCGGTATACGCACCCAAGATTATCAGCTTCGAGATTGACCCCGAAAAAATCGGCGACGTCATCGGCAAGCAGGGCTGCGTGATAAAGAAGATAATGGAGGAGACGGGCACCGAAATCGACTTCAACGACGACGATTCCGGCCGCGGCTACATCTCCACCACGGGCCCCATCGAGAATGCCGAAAAGGCGAAGGCGATAATAATGTCTATCGCGCACGACCCCGAAGTCGGCGACATGTTCGTCGGCACCGTAGTAAGAATTCTCACCTTCGGCGCATTCGTAGAGTTCGCGCCCGGCAAGGACGGCATGATTCACATCTCCAAGCTCTCCGACAAGCGCGTTGAAAAGGTTGAAGACGTGGTAAACATCGGCGACGTTGTAAAGGTAGAGATAATCAAGATAGGCGAAAAGGGCATCGACCTCAAGCTTCTCGAAAAGCTCTCTTAAAAATTAATTTATAAAGAACGCCGCCGCGGCAAATTTTGCCGCGGCGGCTTATTTTTAACTTGCTGCAACTCAGCTGTAATAGCTCACCGCGCCGGCAAAAATGGCGTAGGCGACGGACTCGCGGTATTCGCTGTCGCACAATAGAGCCTCGTCGTCGGCGTTGGATAAAAAGCCGCATTCGACTATCACGGAGGGGCTGTCGGTGCATTTGAGCATATAATAGTCGCCGACGAGAGGGCTGTGGCTCGTAGCCGCGTTCTCCATGGAGTTCATGCTGTTCTGTATGCACACGGCAAGCTGCTTTCCGCTCTCGCTGTCTTTGTCGAAAAACACGGTGGCGCCCCGCCGCGTGCCGTCGGAATAAAAGTTCTGGTGCACGGAAATAACCATATCGGCGCCGCATTCCCGTATTATATCGCGGCGCTTCTGCATATCGCGCAGCTTAAAGCCCTTCGTCGGCAGCCCATACAGCCCGGCCTGACTCTTTCTCGTAAGCACGACGCAAAATCCCGCGCTTTCGAAACAGCTTTTCAGCTCGTATGTTATCGCAAGGTTGATGTCGCTCTCTTTGATTCCGCTCTTTTTCCCGCGCACGCCCGCATCTATTCCGCCGTGCCCAGCGTCGAGCACAATCACGGGCGCATACGAAACGCTCGCCTCGGCAATGCCTTTGCACAGCGCGCCCGCCGCCGCGCTGAATACCATTATTGCCGCAAACAGCGCTGCCGCGCTCTTTTTAAGGGTAAACAATTTCACGCTATATACTACTGAACATTTGATTTTTTTATGACTTAATGGTATAATTAAAAGGAATATAATCGGGTGGTATATGTTCGGCGAAAACGATTTTCTCGCGCCTGAAACCGCGCGCAGTTTAAGTCCCGTAACCCTCGCGTTCGTGGGCGACGCGGTATATTCGCTGTACGTGCGCGAACAGCTCGTGCGTTCTGCGGACTTCAAGGCGGGGCAACTGAATAAACTCTCTTCGCAAAAGGTATCGGCGCACGGGCAGAGCGAACTTGCCGAAAGAATAGTGCCCCTTTTAACCGAGGAGGAGGCGGAGGTGTACCGCCGCGGCAGGAACGCCAAAAAAACGGCGCGCGCCAAGCACGCCACCGTATCGGAATACAACCGCTCGACGGGGTTCGAGGCGGTTATGGGCTATCTGTACCTTACGGGCAGATACGACAGAATAGAAGCACTTTTAAAGGACTGAAATGAAAACAGAGGGCAGGAACGCCGTATTAGAACTTCTTAAAAGCGGCAAACCCGTTGAAAAAATAGTTATGGAAAAGGGCGCGCAGGGCTCGCTCGGCAGAATTTTCGCCGAAGCGCGCAAGGCGGGCGTGCGCGTGCAGTTCGCCGACACGAAGGCGCTCGACAGAATGAGTTCCACGGGGCACCACCAGGGCGTGATTGCCTTTGCCGCCGAATACGAATATTGCGACCTTGAGGACATAATAGAGGCAAAGGGCGCAAATGGCGGCTTCGTCATTCTGTGCGACGGGATAGAGGACGTGCACAACCTCGGCTCGATAATAAGGGTTGCGGAGTGCGCGGGCGCCGACGGCGTGGTAATTCCGTCGGTTAAGTCGGCGAGCGTGACGGAGGCGGTCATCCGCATTTCGGCGGGCGCGGCAAACCACGTTAAGGTGGCAAAAGTACCCTCTATCAACGCCGCCGTGGACAAACTCAAAAACAGCGGCTACTGGCTGTATGCCCTGGAGGCGGACGGGCAGAGCATATACTCGGCCGACCTTTCGGGCAACATCGGGCTGGTGATAGGCGGGGAGGACAGCGGCGTAAAACGCCTCACGCGCGAAAAGTGCGACGGGGTTCTGTCGCTTCCCCTTTTGGGCAAAGTAAACTCCCTGAACGCCTCGGTGGCTCTCGGCATAGCCGCATACGAAGTGGTGAGATGCAGACTGAAAATTTAAGCGACGAGCGCCTCGCCGAACTTTCGCAGGGCGGCGACAAAAACGCGACCGAGCTGCTGCTTAAAAGATACAAAAACGTCGTTCTCTCCGTCGCGCGCAGATTTTTTCTCTCTGGCGGTGAAACGGAAGATTTGGTTCAGGAGGGAATGTGCGGTCTGTATTCGGCAATCGGAGGATACTCGGAGGGCAAGTCGGGCTTTTCGTCGTACGCGACCCGCTGCATACGCAACCGCATTATCGACGCCGTCAAGGCGACTTCGGGCGCTAAACACTCGGCGCTCAACAACTTTCTGCCCATCGTCGAGGTGGGCGAGGAGCTCTATCCCTCGCGCCAGAACCCGGAGGACGAGCTGATAAAGCGCGAAAACAGGCGCGAATTTTTGCAGAAGATAAGCAAAAATCTCTCCTCGTTCGAGTTTCAGGTCACGGTAATGTATATGGACGGCTTAACCATGGCGGAGATGTCGTCCTCGACGGGCAAGCCGATAAAGAGTATCGACAACGCCCTTCAGCGCGCCAAGCGCAAACTTTTAAAACTTCTGTAAAAAAGGCCGCATTTTGCGGTTTTTTACATAACTTTAAGGCGCGCCGCGTGCGCGCAATTCAAGCGGAGCGGTAAATGGCATATCTTGCGTTTTACAGAATGTTCCGCCCCGACACCCTCGATAAGGTCGTCAGGCAGGAGCATATCGTAAAAATTTTAAAAAATCAGATAGAGAGCGGCAAAATCGGTCACGCATACCTCTTTTGCGGGCCCCGCGGCACGGGCAAAACGTCCGTCGCCAAAATTTTTGCGCGCGCCATAAACTGCGAACACCCCGTAAACGGTTCGCCGTGCGGCAAGTGCGCCACGTGCAGGGCGCTCGCCGAGGGGAGCAACCTCGACATCTCCGAGATTGACGCGGCGTCGAACAACGGCGTCGACGAAATGCGCGACCTGCGCGAAAAGGTGCAGTACCCGCCCGTCGCGGGCAAATACAAGGTGTATATCATCGACGAGGTTCACATGCTCACCGCGTCGGCGTTCAACGCCGTGCTCAAAACGCTGGAAGAGCCTCCCGCGCACGCCGTGTTTATTCTCGCCACCACCGAGCCGCAGAAGATTCCCGCAACAATTCTCTCGCGCTGCATGCGCTTCGATTTCAAGCTCATTCCCCAGCACGATTTGGAGAGACTGCTCAAAGATATATTTGCAAAGATAGGCAAGGAGTACGAGGAGGAGGCTGTCGCCGCCATAGCCCGCGCGGGTGCCGGCAGTGCGCGCGATACCCTCTCGATAGCCGATATGTGCGTTTCGTACTCTACGGGCAAACTCACTTATGCCGACGTGAACGCCGTTTTGGGCTCGGCCGATTTTTATAAGATAGCCGAAGCCGTGCGCCTGCTTTTATCCGACGATTCGGGCGGCGCGCTCTCCTGCGCCGAAGAGATATTCGCGGGCGGCAAGAGCGCGGGCGTATTCGTAAAGGATATTCTCGGGTACTTAAATAACGTAGCAGTCGCCAAAATGTGCAAAAATGCCGAACAGATACTCAATCTCCCGCAGGAGATGTTTTCGGTAATTTCTTCCGTCGCCGCCGTGTGCGACGGGCACAAACTGCTCCGCGCCACCGAAATTTTCGTAAAGGCGGAGGGCGACATGCGCTACGCCGCCGACCCGCGCGTAGTTTTGGAAACGGCAATTCTCCGCTGTACGCTGCCGCAGGCAGATTACAATATCGATAGCCTTATAGCGCGCGTATCCGCGCTCGAAAAAAAGATAGCGGAGGGCAACTTTGCCCCCGCGGCGCCCGCCTCGGCTTCAACGCGCGCGCCCGCGCAGAATATGCAGACCGAACAGCCTCAGCCGTCCCGCAGTTTTTCGGGCGGCGAGGTTCAGACAGATTTTCTCCATACGGGAGGCGGAAGGGCGACGGCGTTCTATGCGCCCGAAAAGAGCAAAGAGGTTAAGCCCGAGGCAAAGACCGCACCCGACGAGTTTTCTTCCGACCCGTTCTCTTCAAAGCAGGCAAAGCCTGCGCCTGCGCAGGCTGCGGCGCCTTCAAAGGGCAGGGGCAGCGTGCTCGCAACGCTTTTGCGCGCGCTCCGCACCACGCACAAAAACGCGGTGCTCTTCACCCTCTGTTCCGACCTCGGCTGCGAGCAGGACGGCGGCAAGGTCACGTTTACCACCGATAACGAAACGGTGCACCGCGCTATAACGCGGCAGGACAACGCAAAAATTCTCTCCGATATTCTCGCCGAATCGGGCATTACAGAATACGAGGTAAAGCTTTTAAAAAAGGACGACGCGCTCTCCCGCGCGCTCGACGTTTTAAAGAGCAACTTCGGCGGAACGGATATAAATATCAAATAGTTTAAAAGTAAGGAGTATAATTATGGCAGGATTCCGTGGCGGCATGGGCGGCGGCATGAACAACCTTGTAAAACAGGCGCAAAAAATTCAGGAACAGATGCAGGCGGCCGAAAAGGAGCTCGAAGAGCTCGAAGTGGTAGGCCTTTCGGGCGGCGGCGAAGAGGGCGACGAAACCGTCGTCATATATATGAACGGCAAAAAGGTGATAAACGGCGTCGAGTTCGGCAGCAAAATCTCGCAGATGATTGACCTTACCGACGAGGACGACGTCGAAATGCTCGAAGACCTCATTTTAGCCGCGATAAACGACGGCTACAAAAAGGCCGACGAGCTCTACGAGGAAAAGATGGGCAAGTTCGGCGGGGCCAGTATCCCCGGCCTCATATAACGGCGCAAAGCGATAATTTGCCTGACGGCAAAGTGATAAGTGATGAGCGCGGCAAGCCGCGCGTTATGAGTTGTGCGGGCATAGCGCTCCAACGTGGAGCCAAACTTCCTTTCTGCGGAAAGCTGCACATGCCTCAGCTCCCCTTTTCAAAGGGGAGAACCAAAGAGAGGATTTAATATCTTTTAAAAATAACTTACGTCGCAAGGCGGGTTTCCCGCCGCAGCAGGACTCAATTTGCGCATACCTGCGCCTGAGCGGGGTGAATTACCACGATTATATAATCGTGGGCTATAAAAATCGTGGCAAGAGGGGCAGAGCCCATCAAGTCACGGAAATTGTCGCACGCGGCACGGGCGACAATTTTGTGAGTTTTTTCTATGGATATTTTTATCGAGCCTATCGGCAGGCTTATCAACGAATTTACCAAGCTCCCGGGCGTAGGCAAAAAAACCGCCCAGAGGTACGCTTATAAAATAATAAACATGAGCGCAGAGGAAGCGGCGGGCTTTGCCGCCGCCATAACCGACGCAAAGAGAAAGGTGCGCTACTGCAAGATATGCGGCAACTTCACCGAAAACGACGTGTGCGATATCTGCCGCACGCGCGATAAGTCTACCATCTGCGTAGTAAAGGAACCCAAAGACGTCGTCGCGCTCGAAAAACTGCACGAGTATAAGGGCGTTTACCACGTTCTGCACGGCGTTATAAACCCGATGGAGGGGGTAGGCCCCAACGATATCCGCATAAAGGAACTTCTCGAGCGGATAGACGGCTCCGTCAAAGAGGTGATAATGGCTACCAACCCCGACGTCGAGGGCGAGGCGACCGCAATGTACGTTGCGCGCCTCTTAAAGCCGCTCGGCGTAAACGTAACCCGCCTCGCGCACGGCATTCCCATAGGCAGCGAGATAGAGTACACCGACGACGTAACCCTGTCCCGCGCGCTCATGGAGAGAAAGTCGATTTAAATTAATTTTCCGCCGCAAAAAAGTCATATAAAAAATGTGTTTATTGCGGCATATATGCGCCCCTTTTGCATTTAAAAATTATAATTTTATTTCAATTTGCGGCGTATTTTCAGGTATATTTTTCATAATAAAAAATACGGAGAACTTACATGAAAATTTCCGTTCTCGGCTGCGGAAGATGGGGCTCGTTCATCGCGTGGTACCAGTCCGCAATAAAGGGCAACGACGTTATAAACTGGGGACCCGAAGGCGAGCCTTCGTACGAAGTGCTCAAAAATACGGGCAGGAACGAATACGTTGAGCTCGACGGCAGGATAAAGCTCACCTGCGATTTGGAATACGCCTTAAAGGCGAGCGATATCATAATAATTTCGATAAGTTCGCAGGGACTGCGCGGCTTCATGCAGAAGATTATGCGCTATCCCGTTCGGGATAAAGTATTCGTGCTCTGCATGAAGGGCATAGAGGAATCTACGGGCAAGCGCCTTTCGGAAGTTCTTACAGAGAGCGGCGTATCGCCCGAAAAGATTGCCGTGTGGGTCGGCCCGGGGCACATTCAGGCGTTCGTTCAGGGCATACCCAACTGCATGGTCATCGATTCTTCGAACGAACAGTTGAAGCGCGGCCTTGCCGACAGTTTCAAGAGCAATCTCATACGCTTTTACTACGGCAACGACCTTATAGGCACGGAGATAGGCGCGGCGGCTAAGAACGTTATGGGCATCGCCGCGGGCGTGCTCGACGGCAGCGGCTACGTAAGTTTAAAGGGCCCCTTAATGGCGCGCGGCGCGTACGAGGTCGGCTCTCTCATAAAGGCGATGGGCGGCAACTTCATGTCCGCCTACGGGCTCGCCCACCTCGGCGACTACGAAACGACGCTCTTTTCCGAATTCTCCCACAACCGCCGCTACGGCGAAATGATGGCAAAGGGACAGAAATTTGAAAAACTTGCCGAAGGCGTAATGACGGCAAAAGCGATGAAAAAGCTGGGCGAAAAATACGGCGTGGAACTCCCCATAACGGAGGCCGTGTACGAGGCGTGCTTTTTATCGCACGCGTTCGAGAGCGGCGACGGCGCAAGGGAGTGCATGAACATAATTT
>ERZ1090880.1312-NODE-1314-length-12380-cov-9.822880_pt1 | contig 12380 bp, 9 predicted proteins | sample MGYA00478471_ERZ1090880 | MGnify/ENA primary metagenome ERZ1090880 (study PRJEB33644, sample SAMEA5815734) | chicken gut metagenome | biome: Chicken; feature: Gastrointestinal Tract; material: Caecum | place: Ireland | collected 2019-01-01 | study: A study of the... | reverse complement strand
ATATGTTGTGTATCAGTGTGAAAACCGGGCGACGGTGTTTCCACTCCATGAGTGTATGGATTATGAGTATACCACTGCGATGGAAAAGCAGAGGATTCCCTTTACTGAATTTGCGGATCAGCCCTGGCAGGTAAGGGTCTTTATGGAAGGAAAGGACAGATTGGTACATAACCAGAATAACCGGAAGGAGGGCAGGACGGTTTCGGTCAACGCCTATGATTCGGAAGTCCGGTGGGAAGCATTATCAGACAGAGGATTATATGATCCACTCCGTATGATGGAGGAACAGGATGAAAAGAGAGAAGAGATCGAACAGCTTTATAAATATCTGGAGAGGCTGACCGACAGGCAGAGAGAAATCCTTATACTCTGCGTAGTCAATGGGAAAACTCATGAAGAAGCCGCCCGGATGCTTGGGACAAGCCGCCAGGCCATTACGGATAGCCTGAAAAAATCTCTCATTCGTCTACGAAAACTGTATGGGCTGGATGAAAAATGTGGTGGCAGAAATTGTTTTTGCCGGAGAGAGTCATAACCGATAGAAAATATGTGATACAAAGAGAAACCGTTGACGGCGAAATCAGTATTGCTGCAACGGTTTCTTTTATTAATCATTTTTCTTTTTATTATTGAGAAAGTTGGGAATTTCAATCTTTTTTACTGGGTTCTTATCTGTATTCATCAAATTAACAACATGTCCGGATGGGCTCTTTTGTTTTTCTGGTTCCGCCTCATCATCAGGTGGAGGAATTATCTCCGTGTGATGAGCTGTCAGCAAATGCAATGAGAAGTCCCCGTCAGGATAATCTTCGTCATAATATAAATAAAGCTCTAAAGAGGCGTCTTCACCACAGAAATCCTGTACTGTATTTGTTATACCGTTCAGTTCTGTCAACCCTATATTTCCCTCTACAAATAAAAGTGCGTATACCACATTAGAAGGGAGGCTCATCTGCAGATATGTGACAAGACCTTCCATCGGCACATGAAGTTCCGTGATATAGGCATAGTTGCAATTAGTAATGTTCCGAAGAATTGCCGGTATATCGCTGCTGTCAAGCGATATCATACATGGAAGTTCCGACAGGATGGTAAGGTATTTTTCTACTGTTTCCATATCAGAAATGGTAAAGAGCCGTTTCTGAGCGAAGCATAGAGCACCGCTGATGCCAAAAAGATGGGAAATAGCAGATTTTCGGATCAGTTGATTTTGCTCTGGAACCTCCGTCGGAAATTTTTGCAGAGTTTCATCTGGTTTTATGTCATTATCTAGGTCTTCTATCACATTGAAATTAGGCTGCGGATCCTCGGTAGATTGTTTATCTGTGTTTCTGTCCGTAGTACTTCTTTTCCGAGTATCAGAGATTCTATTCTCCGACCGGTAGGAGAGAATGTCGGCAATCATGTTATCATCCAACTTGGACAGATAATTCCTGGGACAAGAGATAGACTGGTGCATGGAGATATCGAGGAAAGCGTCGGTGTCATATTGATAGAGCTGGAACAGGTGTTGCCGCAGTTCTTCATCCATAAGGATATGCTCACTGCCAAGTAGCCGGTAAAGGCAGGTAGAGCCGTCTTTTTTACTGATCATTCTTGCCCTTGCAATTCGGAGTGCCCGTTCATCCGGCGACAGATCCAGAAAATTTCCTACAATCTCTTTGCTGATCGGTTTTCCTCCACGGACATAGTGGCTTGTCATATTGGGCGTGATGTGGAACGTTGTCTCATCAGTTCCGGTCAGTCTTTCGCCTGTTAGAAGGACGATTACAGCGTCATATTGATTTAAATGTGTGTTGTCTTTAAACACAGCCGTGTAGAAAACGGGAAATGTAAAATATGATTTCCAATTAGCCATAGCTATCGCCCTTTCTTCTTACAGTAATCGTTGTACTTATATTACCACGGACAGAATAAAAAGGTCAATAAAAAGTAATTCAAAAGTAACTTAAAAGTAATGAAATGGAGAGAGTGTTTCCTGTAGATAGGGTTATTCGCCTGATTAGTGCCTGCTATGGGTAATAAAAGGTAATCAAAAAAACCAATGCAGGGTTGTGAGAAAACAGAAATTGAACAGTTACAAAATTTTGAAAACAGGATAGAATAAGACAACTTTATTGGAAGAATGCGGAAGGAGGGCGATCATGATGTTTTGCGTTAGTGATGACTGGGACGATCAGAAGATTAAGATTGAAGCAGGAAAAGCCCTCCGCCATGCCCGTAAGAGCCGGAATCTTACGCAGGAGAAAATAGAAGAAAAGGTTCACAGATATAAGAACGCATTTACCAATTATGAGAATGGAAATACGTCTATGGATTTTGTGACGCTGGTCAGGACGGTAACGGCACTGCGGATGGAGGTGGATGAAATTTTTCCCTTTTTGAAACCGGCAGATACAGAGAGTGGGAAATATTCTCAAAAGACAGTGTTGGATATGTGCCGGAAGCTTTCCAGAGAGGAACAGCTGCAGATAGCGGTTGCCCTGATGAAGGACAACTGGGTAAAAGAAAGTGAAGAAAACAGGATATAGGGCGGCAGTCAGGTTGTATACTCCGATTGCCGTCTTATTTTTTTTTCTGAAATCCCCCAAATATAGGGAATTATTTTTTCAAGTTCCCTATTTACGGTGTTCATGCCAAAGAAACCTTACGGTAAACTGATGATGCAGACAGGCAGTCCTGCTGTATGGGAGATATTAAGAAACAATCAGTTTTCATGCTCCCCGTTAAAAAAAACGGGTGAGCTGAAAGCTGTGTTGTGCTGCTCACATTGAATCTGATTGACTAGAAACCGGCTGTTTTTGGCCACCCGTGGAAAGGTGGTCAATCATGACATTGCAGGAAGTTTTGAATCAGATTCCGGAGGTAGCAAAAGTAAAGAGAGTCCCGTCCGTTGTAAAACTGGCGGAGGAAGGAATCCCGGCGCTGGCGGATCAGTTGGACAAGGATACAAGTGTGGTTATTTACACTAACGGATACGTCGTGTATCAGTGTGGAAATCGGACAACAGTCTTCCCCCTCCATGTGTGCAGAGATTATGAGTATACCACTGTGATGGATAAGCAGAGGATTCCCTTTGAGAAATTTGCAGATCAGCCCTGGCAGGTAAGGGTCTTTGTGGAAGGAAAAGACAGGCTGGTGCATAATCAGAATAACAGGAAGGAGAGCCGGACGGTTTCGGTCAATGCCTATGATTCAGAAGTCCGGTGGGAAGCGTTATCCGACCGTGGCCTATATGATCCACTTCGAATGCTGGTGGAGGAAGAAGAAAAGAGAGAAGAGATCGAACTGCTTTATAAACACCTGGAGAACTTGACCGGGCGTCAGAGAGAAATCCTTATGCTCTGCGTAGTCAATGGGAAAACTCATGAGGAAGCCGCCCGGATGCTTGGGACAAGCCGCCAGGCAATAACGAACAGCCTGAAAAAATCACTGGCTCGTCTGCGGAAGCTGTATGGGCTGGATGAAAACTGTGGGGGCAGGAACTGTTTCTGCCGGAGAGGACAGTAACCTTCATAAGAAAAAAGCATAGTAGGCCGCTGTCGGTGCAGAGAGTTTGCGCCGGCGGCGGCCTTTGCTGTCTTTTTCGGCGTTTTTCTGATTACAAAAGTAAATTTGCGCTCTGACACTTGCAATAGAACCGGCTGCTTTTGGGGTAAGTAAGGGGAAACCTGTACCCGGAAAGGAGGCGGATGGATATGAGGGCCTGAAAAAGGCGGGCGTTTTGTACGCAGGACAGGATTCTATTTTTATAAATCTTGATAAGGAAGGAGCAGAAAGCAAATGAAACAGAAAAGATGGTTGAAAAGGGCGGTGTCCGGTATGCTTACGGCGGTCACGTTGCTTACATCGGCGATTTCTCCAATGACAGTGATGGCGGCGGAGCATTCTCCTAAAGAAGACCTGGCGGCGTATGTATCGTCTCTTCCGAAGATGGAGGAAGTGGCGGATCAGCTGGACGCCAGGGAACTGGTAACCGTAGCAGATTATGAAGTGGAAATTGGGGCGGAGATTGATCTGAAAAATGATTTTACTGGAATTTCCTATGAGAAAGAAAAGGTAAAGGTCAGCTTTTATGAAGCGCAGAATGAAGAAGGAGAGGATTTCTCTACCGACCATGCGGACAGTTATCAGGCCACTTATTATGCGGAGCCGGTCAGCGGGTGTCCGGCTTATCGGTTCAGCCGTACTGTGACTGTCAAAGAGCCGGCGGCGGAGAGCCGGGAGAATCTGACGGCTACGGAAGAAGGTTCCGGCGACAATGCGGATGAGAGCGACGGCGGGGAGGACGCAGATGCGGACTCACATTTAGAGCAGAAACCGGATGAAGAAGTGATCCGGACGGAAGAAGAGTTTGAGGAAGCACTGAAAGAAACGAAAGGGCAGGAGACGGTTGACCCGGAGTCGGGCGTTACGTTGTCAGAGGTTATGACGGAGGCAGTAGATCAGGGAATTGATCTGAATTCCATGGATATTGGCGAAACCGTGGTATTTGAGATGCCGGCGCTGATGGCGGCGAACATGGCAGGGAGCCAGTCAGTTTCGGTTACCAGAGGCCCATGGTATGAATACTCGGATTATAACCTGGGTTCCTACCGGACTGCGCCCTACTACGTGAGCTGGGGAGGAATCAGCGCTACGGCGTATTGTGTGCAGCCTTCCAAACCGGGACCGGACGATGGGACATATACCATAACGAAGCTGGCGGACAGTAAAGAGCTTGCCAAGGTCTGCTATTACGGAGCGAAGGCCAGCGAAGAAAACGGATTCTTTGCTGAAAAGCATCCGGATTTTTCAGAGGGAAAACGTTTTATCATTACGCATCTGGCGGCAGCCTATGCCAATGGTTCCAGTGACTGGGATTCCGGAACTAATGCCACGGGACGTTCCCTTGCCATGGAGTTTTATAATTACTGCGTCAGTATGCCGGATATTCCGGATGTGGAAATGAGTTTTTCCAATGCCAATGTAAAAGCCTATGTGGAGGGCAACATCCAGAGAACGGAATCAGTTAAGTTTAAGGCTGATGAACTGCAGACGATCACGTTTCAGCTGCCGAAAGGCGTCCGCCTGGTTAATGAGACAACAGGTAAGACCAGCGCTGCAGGCGCAGATGTGAAAATCAGCGGCGGCACACGCTTTTATCTGACCGCACCGCTGACCCAGGCAGAGGATGTGGCGGAGACCTTCTCCACCACCATGAAGGGCAGCATTACCAAAGATTATTCCGCTTATAAGATTGTGACGGGCGGCTCTTCACAGGATCTGGCGCTGGTATTCGGGGAGGCTGTGGGAGACGAGAAGCGTGTGAGTTTCCAGGTTACATGGACAAAACAGTGCTCCGTATCTATTGTCAAGAAAGATGCGGAGACCTCCCAGAGCCTTGCCGGGGCGGTATATGGGATTTACCGTGACGCAGCTGGTACGGATTTGATTGTACAGATGCCGGCGACAGACGGCAATGGCGCTTCCAGTGTGTCTCTGGAAAAGACGCAGGATGTGGTCTACCTGAAAGAAATCTCCGTGCCGGCGGGCTATGTGATCGACACAAAAGCGTATAACGTAACGTTAAACATCGGAAAGACCAGTACACAAACGGTAACGGATCAGCGGGTAGACGCTGCCATCCATCTGGTTAAAGAAGATGCGGAGACCGGAGGCAAGGCGCAGGGCGACGCCACACTGGCGGGAGCGGTTTACGGGCTGTACGCACGGGAAAATATCGTGCATCCGGATGGAAAAACCGGCGTTCTGTATCAGAAGGACGCACTGGTTGCGACGCTTACCACAGACCGGAACGGAGAGGCGTCTGTTCATGACCTGTATCTGGGGAAATATTATCTTCGGGAGATTACCGCTCCGGAAGGATATCTGCTGGATACCCGGGAGCATGACATTGACTGTAACTATGAGGGGGCTTCAGTTCCGACGGTGGAGAGAACCGCTGTGCTGGGAGATACGGTAAAGAAACAGCCGTTCCAGATTATTAAGGCAGCAAATAACGGAAACACCAATGCGGATTTGTTATCCGGCGCAGGATTTTCCGCTTACCTGAAAAGCGGCTTGAAAGTCAATGCGGATGGAAGCTATGATTTTGCTTCCGCTGTCCCGGTTGTGCTGACTGCCGATGGCAAGACAGAAATGTTTACGGATGAGAAGGGCTATGCCTGCAGCATTCCGCTGCCATACGGAACATATATCGTGCGGGAGACAACAACGCCGCACAATTACGCCCCGGTGGACGATTTCGAAGTGTCCATTACAGAAAATAAACCGGATGAGCCACAGACCTGGCGGGTACTGCTGGATGACGAGTTTGAGGCGAAGCTGAAGATTGTGAAAAAGGATGACGAGACGAAGCAGACCGTCCTTCTTCCCGGCACAGAGTTTAAGATTTATGACATGGACAACGAAGCCTATGTGCAGCAGGTAACCACCTACCCGACCACAACAGTCCACACTTCCTTTTTTACCGACAGCAATGGGTATCTGATCTTGCCGGAAAACCTTAAGATCGGATATTACCGGATTGAGGAAGTGACAGCGCCGGAAGGGTATACGCTTGGCGGCAGCCATGTGGAGATTGCTGTGGATTCCAATACCGCTTATCAGACAGATCCGGTCAGCGGAGATATTGTGATCGAGGTGGAGTACGAGAATCATCCGGTTAAAGGAAAACTCACTGTAATCAAGACTGGAGAGCTGTTATTCGGATATGAAGAGGACTTCCTGTATGAAGAAGCTGTCCTGGAAGGGGCTGTGTTTGAGGTGTATGCGGCAGAAGATATTTATACGCCGGATCATCAGACAGACGCAGATGGCAACCGGACGGTCATCTATGAAAAAGGGACGCTGGTCGATACATTGACCACCGATGAAAACGGAATGGCAGTCTTAGAAAACCTGCCGCTGGGTAAGTACCGGGTAGTTGAAATGGAAGCACCGTATGGCTTCAGCCTGCATACGGAGGCGCAGGAAGTGATTTTCTCTTATGAAGATCAGCATACGCCGGTGGTAGATCAGGAAGTGACGTTTCAGAACGAACGCCAGAAAGTGGCGCTTATTGTGGAGAAGCAGGACAAAGAAAACGGGGCAGCCATAGAGGGAGCAGTATTCGGCCTCTATAATAGGGAAGATATTGCCGCCGCAAATGGAGAAATTCTGGTAGAGGCGGATACGCTTTTACAGGAAATGACTTCCGATGAAGACGGTCTTGCGGTCTGCACCCTGGATCTGCCGCTGGGACAGTATTATGTGAAAGAGCTGAAAGCGCCGGCGGGGTATGTTTCTTCGGATGAAATTCTGGAATTTGACGCTTCCTATCAGGGACAGGACGTTCAGAAGATAGAGCTGAAAGCGGTAAAAGAGAACGAGCCGACGACGGTGGAATTTACGAAATCCGACATTACTACGAGCGTAGAGCTGGAGGGCGCAAGCCTTACGGTGCTGGATAGAGACGGAAATGTGGTGGACGCCTGGACTTCCGTAAAGGGAGAGCCGCATGTGATCAAGCGTCTGATTGTGGGAGAAACCTATACTCTGCGGGAAGAGTTTGCCCCGTATGGCTACCTGAAAGCAACGGATGTGGAATTTACCGTAGAAGATACGGCGGAAATCCAGAAAGTAGAAATGAAAGACGAAGTACCTACCGGCCTGCTGATTATCAACAAGAAGGGGGATTTCTTAGAGAAGATCACGCTGCTGGACAATCTGAAAGGGACTGTGGAGCATCTCTTTGAGTATGTGACCGGAAACCTGACGGAAGTTACCTTTGAGGTTTATGCCGCTGAGGATATTCACGCTGCGGATGGCGTCAGCGAGGACTATTACAAGGCGGATGAGCTGGTGGCTACGATTACCACGGACGACCGGGGCATTGCGCAGCTGGGAGATCTTCCTCTGGGGAAATACTATGTGAAAGAAAAAGAGACAGCGCATGGATATGTGCTGGACGAGGAGATTCGGTATGTGGATCTGACTTACCGTGACCAGGATACGCCGGTGGTAACCTTTGAGGAAGAGTGGCAGAATGCCCGTCAGAAGGTTAGTGTGACGGTGCTGAAGAAAGAAAAGGATTCTGACCGTATGCTGGCGGGAGGTATTTTCGGCCTGTACACCAGAAACGATATTGTGGGAATAAACGGGGAAGTGCTGATGGAAGCCGATACTCTGATTGAGCTGAAGACTACTGATGAAAACGGACAGATTACCTTTATGGCAGACCTGCCGGTGGAAGGTACCTATTACGTAAAAGAATTGTACGCCCCGGACGGTTTTGTGACCACAAACGAGGAGCAGGAATTTACTTTTGCGTATGCCGGTGCGGATCAGCCGGTGGCATCCTATGAATTTACATTCGAGAATAAGCTGACCACCGTAGAACTGACCAAGACCGACCTGACCACAGGGAAAGAATTGCCAGGAGCGCACCTGCAGCTGACCGATGAGGAAGGGACTGTGGTAGAGGAATGGGTTTCCACGGAGGAGCCGCATGTGATTAAAGAGCTGGTAGTAGGAAAATCTTACACTCTGACAGAAACCAAACCGGCGGATGGCTATGTAACAGCGGAGAGCATCACCTTTACCGTGGAAAATACTGCGGAGGTGCAGAAACATGTCATGGAAGACGATGTGACCAAAGTGCTGATTTCCAAGACGGATATCGCCGGAAATGAACTGGCGGGGGCGAAACTGACCATTCTGGATGCGGAAGGAAATGTGGTGGAGAGTTGGACTTCCACAGAAGAAGCGCACTACATTGAGAAGCTTCCGATCGGGGAATATACCCTGCGGGAGGAGTCTGCCCCGGATGGCTATCTGACGGCGGAAGACGTGAAATTTACGGTGGAAGATACCGGAGAAATCCAGAAGGTCGTCATGGTAGACGAGGCGAAGCCGACCGTCCAGACAGATTCCCCGAAGACTGGAGATAACAGCCCGGTCGGCGTATGGGCTGGAATGGGCCTGCTCGCATTGGGACTGTTTGGAGCAACCCTCGCTCTGCGAAAAAAGAATAAGGGCAGATAATACCGGAAGCACCGGTATTGTCTGAGAACCTGATCCCCGGCCACTGCGGCCGGGGATTTTTTCTGCCTGCAAATTTATCTGGAAACGCTTGCAATCCGCTTTCGGGAGATTGGGGTAAGTAAAGGAGAGATAAGGCTCCTTTTCGTACCTTGAAAAATAAGCGTTTCGCTTCATAACCCTGCTTCCTGGAATGATACAGGCAGCTGAGTATGCATCCCTGCGTGCCGCTGTCTGAAATACGCACCGGAAGAGCCGGGGCAGGAACGGGTCCGGGAGGGCAGGGCAAACATAGATCAAACAGCAGATACCATGCGGCGGAGCGAATGAAAAAGCGCAAAGACTCCGTCGTATGCATGTGCTGTTTGGCACAAATCGGCAGAAAGGAGGCGATGGATTTGAAAGTCAGTACAGCGCCGGATGGCGGGAAATATGCGGCAGATAAGCCGGACTCCTGCGCCTATTGTTTTTTCTGGGGCGGGAAGAAAGCCGGCTGTGAGCTGGAGGAGTGTTTTTACCTTATGCCGGAGGAGACGGATTCTTTCCCGCCGGAAGACGCTTCCGGGCAAAACGGATGCGGCGGCTGTCCGTATGGGAGAGCCTTTCCTTGCATTGGGTACTGCCTGCGAAAGATTATGCAGGAACTGAAGGTGGGGAGAGATGGGAGATGAGAGAAAGCGCATATTCCCGTTTCATTATGGCGGCGAAGCGGAGAGTTATACCTTTTACCGGATTCCGAAAATCCTTTTTACGCAGGAAATATTTCAACGACTTTCCACTGACGCCAAGCTGCTCTATGGGCTTTTATTAGACCGGATGCAGCTGTCGCTGAAAAACGGTTGGGTGGATGAAGAGGGGAAAGTGTTCATCTACTATACGGTAGATAATATCATGAAATCTTTATCTTGCGGCAATAAAAAAGCCGGAAGTCTGCTGGCGGAACTGGACGATAAGAGAGGAATCGGGCTGGTCACACGGGTGCGGCAGGGACTGGGAAAGCCAGACCGGATTTATGTCCATAAATGTGCGCTGCCGGAGATGCCGGAAGGACAGGCCCAGACGTGTCAAAATGACATGTCTGGAAATGTTGAAACCACATCTCTGGAGATGTTAAAACGACACACTAATAATACTGAGAAGAATCATACTGATAACAGTGATACCGATCCAATCGTTTCAGCGGCAAAAGCCGGATTGGCAGATAGGATGATGGAAGAGCGGCAGGCTTATCGGGACTATTTTAAAGAGAGATGCTTGTTTGAGTATCTGAAAAATACTTATCCCTATGACGCAAAGGTGCTGGATGAAATGCTGGAGATTTTAGTAGATATCTGCAGCAGCAGGCGGAGGACGGTACGCATTGCCGGGGATGAAAAGCCGATACAGGTAGTCAAAAGCCAGCTGGTGAAGCTGGATAACGAGCATATCCAATACGTTCTGGAGTGCTTTAAGGAAAACACAACGAAGGTACGCAGTATCAAGCAGTACCTTCTTACATCGCTTTACAATGCGCCCATGACCATTGACAGCTACTATACAGCGTTGGCGCATCACGATATGTACGGCGGAAACGAAACACAGGCAAAAAGAGGTGAAGAGGATGGAAGATTTGATCAAAGTAAATTTTGAGGAAGCATATCCAACAGTATCTGCCAGAGATTTACACGGCGGGCTGGGGATTAAGACGCAGTTTCGCACATGGTTTCCACGGATGTGTGCCTATGGTTTTAGTGAGCATGAGGACTTTGAGAGGCTGTACCAAAAATGTTCGACCGCCGGCGGGATGCAAACCATGGTGGATTATCAGATCAGTATTGATATGGCCAAGCACATCTGCATGATTCAGCGGAGTGAGAAGGGGCGGCTCTACCGGCAGTATTTCTTGGAGCTGGAAAAGGCCTGGAATTCCCCGGAAAAAGTTATGGCCAGGGCGCTGCAGCTGGCAAACCAGCAGGTACGGGAACTTTCCCGGCAGTGCAGCCGGTTGGACGGGCAGATTCAGCAGCAGAATTGTCAGATAGCAAGGCTCCGTCCGAAAGCGGTTTATCTGGATCAGATTCTGCACTCGCCGTCCTTGGTACTTACAACGCAGATCGCTAAGGATTATGGTATGAGCGCCATCCGGCTAAACAAACTTCTTTGTGCCTGGGGTGTCCAGTACAAATGCCGGAATCAGTGGATATTATACGCTCCGTATCAGGGCCAGGGATATACCTGCAGCACGTCTGTGGAGATACGGCGTAGGGACGGAACGATGGAAGTGAAATATCAGACGGAGTGGACGCAAAAAGGGCGGGTGTTTTTATACCAGCTGTTAAAGAGCAAAGGGTATCTTCCGGTGGTGGAACAGCAGGTGGGGATTCCCGAGATTGGAAATACGGATCTGCTTCTTCCATTATCGGAGGGAACCAACCGGGAAAGGAGGGAGTAAAAATCCATGCAGGAAGAAGTCAATGAGAAAACAATCGCCCTGTGCGTCAAGGGCGGCAAGATCACGGCGGAGATTCTGAAAGCGGCGCTCCGGAAACTCTTAAGAGAAATGGAAAAAGCAAAATCACAGCCAAAATCTCCGGCAAAAGAGAATCCGGAAGTAGTAAAACGGGGAAAAAAGAGCCTGGATGACATGATGAAAGATGGAAGCCAGCTGACGAATATTGAGATCACAGATAAAAATATCCGTTCTTTTGAGCGGGTGGCCAGAAAATACAGTATCGACTACAGCCTGAAAAAAGATAAATCTACGGAGCCGCCCCGGTATCTGGTGTTCTTCCGAGCGAAGGATACAGACGTTATGACAGCAGCGTTTAAGGAATACACAGGAGTGACACTGCAGAGAGGGAAAAAGGTTTCCATCCGCAAGCGGCTGCAGAAAGCGATTGAGCGGACGGTTAAGCACAGAGAAAGAGAACTGAACAAGCAAAAAGACAGGGGGCAGACACGATGAGGGAAAACGGGAAAGGAAAGCCGCTCATTTGGCGCAAGGCCAGGGATGCGCTCCGGTTAAAACTAGGAGATATCCAACCAACCCGGTTGGCTGCCCGGAGCATTCCGTATTTGATTATTTTTTATCTGGTAGACAAAGAAGCTTGGCTGTATCGGCACTGTATCGGAGGTTCCGCTTTTGACCGGGTACTGGCGGTTCTGATGAATTTCGGGCTGCCTTTTGAAAATCTTCTTCCGAGTTTTCATCCCATTGACCTGATGACGGGGATGACCGGGGCGGCGGTTCTCTGGGCGGTGGTAACCTATCGGACGAAGAATGCTAAGAAGTACCGGCCGGGAGAAGAGTATGGCTCTGCCAGGTGGAGTGCATAATCTTAAGTGTAAAGGAACTCTACATGGACGCACAGGAGGAT
>ERZ1090880.1310-NODE-1312-length-12399-cov-11.957145_pt1 | contig 12399 bp, 12 predicted proteins | sample MGYA00478471_ERZ1090880 | MGnify/ENA primary metagenome ERZ1090880 (study PRJEB33644, sample SAMEA5815734) | chicken gut metagenome | biome: Chicken; feature: Gastrointestinal Tract; material: Caecum | place: Ireland | collected 2019-01-01 | study: A study of... | reverse complement strand
CGTTGTAGATGTCGGTGGGGGTGCCTACCTGCTGAATTTCGCCGTCGTTTATAACGACGATTTTATCGCTCATGGTAAGCGCCTCTTCCTGGTCGTGCGTAACGTATATGAAGGTTATGCCCAGCCGCCTGTGCATCTCTTTGAGCTCTATCTGCATCTCCTTGCGCATTTTGAGGTCGAGCGCGCCGAGAGGTTCGTCGAGGAGAAGAATTTCGGGCTCGTTGACGATTGCCCTCGCTATCGCAACCCTCTGCTGCTGTCCGCCGGAGAGGGTGGAAACCGAGCGCTTTTCAAACCCTTCGAGGTCTACTATGTCGAGCACGCGTTTAACCTTCTCGTCTATCTCGCGGCGGGAGAGGTGAACCTGCTTCGAAACCGTTTCGCCCTTGCGGTTTGTAACCTTTATTTCCGTCTTTTTAAGGCGAAGGCCGAACGCTATGTTCTCGTACACGTTGAGGTGAGGAAAGAGCGCGTAGCGCTGGAATACCGTGTTTACGGGTCGTTTGTTGGGCGGCAGGTTGCTTATGTCCTCGCCGTTTAACAGAATCTGTCCCGAAGTGGGCAGGTCGAACCCCGCTATCATGCGCAGGGTGGTCGTCTTTCCGCAGCCCGAAGGCCCGAGGAACGTGACAAATTCGCCTTTCTGAATGGAAAGGTTGAAGTTTTCGACGGCGATTGTGTCGTCGAAGGATTTGCATACGTCTCTGAGTTCGATTATGGTGCTCGATTCGCTCATTGATATTCTCTCCTTTTAGGTTTTTATCAGAAGTTGGGGGGAGTGGATATCCAAAGTATCTTGGCTATCGTCTTTCCCGCATTGCTTATGGTGTGGGTGGTGTTTGCCTTATAATAAAAGGTTTCGCCGCGCTTGCAGGCATATACCTTTTTGCCGAGAGTTATTCTTATTTTGCCCTCGAGCACGTATCCGAATTCTTCGCCGTCGTGCGGGAAGTCCTCGGCGGACGAGGCGCCGGGCAGAAGTTCGAGGATTATGGGTTCCATCATGTTCTTCTGCGCGTTCGGGATAATCCATTTCAGCGTCATTCCGTCGTCGCGCTTTTCTATGAAGTCGTCGGCGTTGAACACGACGCGCTCGTCGTCCTCCTTTTTGAAAAACTCCGCGAGGTCGGTGCCGAGCGCGGCGAGAATGTCGCAAAGCGTCGCGATGGAGGGGGACGTTATATCGTTTTCCAGCTGCGATATATACCCCTTCGTAAGTTCGCACCTGTCGGCCAGCTCTGCCTGCGAAAGGTTGAGCTGCTGCCTGAGCCTCTTTATTTTGCTCCCTATTTCCATAAAAGAATCACCTTTACAAGTAAACAAACCGTTTAATAACAGTAAACATGGCATTAAACGCCGTGTTTAAAATTAATAAACGGTTAGCATTTTTAAACAAAAAGTTTAGTAATTAATAACCGTGTAAGATTATATAGATATATTCCCCGTATGTCAAACGATTGGGGGTAATTTGTAAATGTGTAAAATTTTGTCAGTTTTATGACGGGTTTGTGAAATAATAACATAATTTCAGGCTTCCCTCGGCGTTTTTTAAGGTGTGGCATAAGAAAGAGATATTTTTGTCGCGCGTATCCGCGCACGCGTTCACAAAATATAAAGGGCGGAAGGGGGCGGACAAACGCGTTTGCGGCAGCCTGAAACGATTAAAAGCCCGGGCGGTGGTCAAAAACGGTGAAATGTTCCTAAGGTGGTCAAAAACGGTGAAAACAAAAAGCCGTGCCGCGGATTTGCCGCGGCACGGCCGAATATCAGAAATATTGTTTGGCTTAAACGCAAAAAGGTCGGACTTGAAAAGCCCGACCTGATTCAATTAAAATTAAAAACAGCCTGCTCTTTACGCCATTGCGTTGAGCCTTTTGGCAAGACCGCTCTTCTTGTTGGCGGCGGTGTTCTTTTTAAGAACGCCCTTAGAAACTGCGCCGTCGATAACCGAGCAGGTGGAGGGGAACATAGCCGTTGCGGCTTCCTTGTCACCCGTTTCAACTGTAGCAAGGAACTTCTTTATGGCGTTTTTAACCTGGGTTTTAACTACTCTGTTCCTTATGGTCTTCTTTTCGGTTACGAGAACGCGCTTTTTCGCTGACTTTATGTTAGGCACTTCAAACTCTCCTTTAAGCGTTATCTTTGAAATTCTTGAGTAATTTTATCATAAAAAAATGGCATTGTAAACTAATTTTTATCGTCTTTCGCATTTTTTTCATATATTTTTTAGGCGCAAATATAAATAACTATATGGAGAACCAACCGCGCGGCAAAGCGCCGCTCGTCTGCCTGTTCGACAGCGGAATAGGCGGCCTCAATCTTCTCAGGGCGTGTTCCGTGCGCATGCCCTATGTAAATTTTTGTTATTTTGCCGATAACTATAACGTGCCGTACGGCAATCTTTGCGAGGGGGAGATACGCCGCCTCGTATTTTCGGCGTTTTCGCAGATTGCCGCTCTTTGTCCCGACGCCGCGGCCGTAGCGTGCAATACCGTAACGGCGGAGTGCGTGCACGAGCTCCGCCGCGTATTTCCGTTTCCCGTCGTGGGAGTGGAGCCCGCGGTCAAACAGGCGTTTGAATACGGCGGGAAATATCTCGTTCTCGCCACGGAGGCGACCTGCAAAAGCGCGGCTTTTTTTAAACTTCTTTCAAAGTACGGCAAGGGCGCGGAGGTGCACGCGATGAAATCGCTCGCGGGCGATATAGAGCGGAATATTTTTTCCCTCGACAAAGCCGCGCTCGCGTCACGGCTTCCGCAGGGGAATTTCAGCTCGGTCGTGCTAGGCTGCACGCACTATATTTTTATCCGCGACGAGATAGAAAAGAGATATCGCTGTCCCGTTTTTGACGGTATGGCAGGGACAGCTGACCACTTGGCGACCATTTTAGGGAATTCTGACCACTTTTCGTCTGAAAGAGGAAAAATCCGATTTTTTGGCGGTGATTTCACAAAAAATAAGGCTGTTTTTGAAAGATTTTAACAATTTTTAATGATATTTTTCGTGCGTTGCCCTATGGACTATTTTTGGTAAATTGCAAAAAAATAAAAAAAATTCAAAATTTTATTGCCGTGGTGGTTGACAGTGGGCAAAATTTATGTTAGTATAAATACACGGTTTTATAAAAGGTAGTAAAGATGTTTTTTCTCACGGGCGAATACAACCATCAGTTGGACGCGAAAAACCGAATACGCATTCCCTTCAAGCTCAAAAAAGAGCTGGGCGACAATTACTATTTCGCCAAGGGTACCGACGGATGTATTTTTATATTCCCCGAGGAGATTGCGAAAGAACAGTTCGCCAAGATTGAAGAGGTGAAGATGTCCGACGCGGAAAAGCGCCGCGGCATACGAGCTTTTACCAAATCGTTCACGGCGGCGGAAGAGGACAATCAGGGAAGGGTAGTTCTTCCCGCAAATTTAAGGGAATTCGCTCACATCAAAAAGGACGTCGTGTTCTGCGGGGTGGGCAACAGGGCGGAGCTCTGGGCTAAGGAGGTCTACGACGAATACTTCGCCGACGACGACTCCAACTACAACGAATACTTCGATTCCCTCGGAATATAAGATGAGCGAGTTTTCACATTTTCCCGTAATGCTCGAAGAGTGCATGCAGGGCCTTGACGTAAAGAGCGGAGGGATTTACTTCGACGGGACGCTCGGCGGCGCGGGACACTCTTACGAAATTTTAAAGAGGTCGTCGCCCGACGGAAAGCTGATTGCCACCGACCTCGACGACGAGGCGATAGCGGCGGCGACGGAGCGGCTCTCCCCGTTTAAAGGCAGATTTTTCATACACAAATCGAACTTCAAAAATTACGGCGAAGTTCTGGATAAAGAGGGCGTGGATGGGCTCGACGGCGTAATGCTCGACTTCGGCATATCCAGCCACCAGATAGACGAACCCGAGCGCGGGTTTTCGTATATGTCGCCCGAAGCGCCGCTGGATATGCGCATGGACAAAAGCGCGTCCCTTACGGCTGAGGACGTTATAAACGAATATCCGCAGAAAGAACTCATAAGAATTTTAAAGCAGTACGGCGAAGAGCGTTTCGCCCCCCAGATAGCCGCAAACATGGTTAAGGCGAGGGAGCGCGCGCGAATCACCACCTGCGGAGAGTTCGTAAAAATAATAGAAGAGAGTATCCCCAAAAAGTTTCAGCAGAACGGCCCCGCCGCCCGTAAAAGTTTTCAGGCGGTCCGCATAGAGGTGAACGGAGAACTCGACGGGCTGTACGAAGCCGTTTTAGGTCTTACCCGAAGGCTTAAAAAGGGCGGAAGGATAGCAATACTCACCTTTCATTCGCTGGAAGACAGGATAGTAAAAAACGCATTCAGATATCTCGAAACGGACTGCATCTGCCCGAAGGAGCTGCCCGTTTGCGTATGCGGAAAGAAAAAAGAAATAGAGGTAATAACGAAAAAACCAATTACGGCAAGCCCGAAAGAGACGGTTATAAACAGCCGTTCGCGCTCGGCTAAGCTGAGAGTTGCCGAAAGAATAATCTGAGCGATAGACAAGTGGCGCATTTTTTAAGGAGTGGATTATGGCAGTCGCAACACCTGTAATCGAAAGAAACACGTTTGCACAACAGACAAAAGAGAGAGAAGCAGCCGCCGGCATGACCGCCGACGAGCTTCACAACGCCCGCATGAAGGATAACCTTGCGCGTCTTCTCAATCCCGAATATAAAATAAAGGACGTAGTGGCGAGCATCGACGCCGACGGGGCGCAGGTAATAACTGCGGCTCCCGCCGTTGAAGCCCCCGTGCAGAACGCCGCTCCCGCGGCCGTATATGGCGCCGACGGCATAATAGCGCGTCCCGCGCAGAGCGTTGCTCCCGTGCAGGCACCCGTATATCAGCAGCCCGCACAGCCTGCGGCGCAACCCGTATATGTGGTTAAAAACGCACGTGCAAACGCCGACATCTTCCGTGCCGACAGTCCCGTAAACCGCCCCGCGCAGGCATTCGCGTCTACGCCCGCACAGGCGTTCGCCGCGGCAAAGGCGATTGCGGCTGCAAACGCTGCCCCCGCCGTTGAAGAGGAGGAGAGCGAAGACCTCCGCCCCACGCCCACGACGATACAGTATCAGACCATAGGCGCCGACGGCACCGTGGTTATAAACAGCGCCGCGCGCACCATGCAGGAGGGCGAAATAAGCCGTCCCGCAGAGCATGAGGAAAAGGCGGCTAAGCTCAACATAACAAAGCGCGATAAAATTATCATCGGCGTTATCGTCGGTTTAATCGTTGCGGTGTTTGCGCTTATAATAGTAAACTCCGCGATAATCTCCAACCTCAACACCGAAATCAGCGTGCTCGAAGGCATGGCGGAATCTGCGCGCACCGCGTTTGAAAACGTGAGCGCACAGCTGAGCGAAGCTACCTCGTACGGCAACGTTTACAGGTTCGCATTAGAGAACGGGCTGATAACGGGCTGACGGCCGTCTGCGCATATGCGCAAACAATAAAATAAGCGGAGAAAACTGCTATCAAAAACAGAATAAAAACCCAAAAGTCGGGGTTCTCCCTGACGGTTTTACAAAAGAGGTTATTGTCGGTAAGTCTGGCAATAGCCTTTATTTTTTGCGTGATTATCGGCAGATTCTTCTATATTCAGGCCGTATGGGGTTCCGACCTCGTAATAATGGCCGCCGACCAGTGGAACAGGGAGGTGCCCGTAATCGCCGCCCGCGGAGAAATTTACGACCGCAACGGTATAGTGCTTGCCGGCAATGAAAATACTTACAGCGTGTTCGTCCGCCCCAACGCCGTCGTCGACAAAACTTTCTGCGCGACGGTGCTTGCGGGAATTTTCGGGCTGGACGTGAACGAGGTTCTGGCAAAAATATCAAAGACGGGCGTTTCGGAAGTGACGGTCGTACGGCATGCCTCGCACGAAGATATCGTCACAATGATTTCGTACGATATCGACGGCGTGTACTATGCGCGCGACAACACGCGCGAATATACTTACGGCGATGTTTTATGCCAGGTGCTCGGCTTTACTTCCGTCGACGGGACGGGAATTTCGGGGCTTGAAAAGTACTATAATTCCCTGCTTGCGGGCACAAACGGGGAGATTTTGTACAGCACCGACATCGTGGGCGTTGAGACGGAAGACCCTGCAATCGTATATTCTCCCGCAACCGACGGCTCGGGCATAATGCTTACGATAGACGCCGAAATTCAGCTTGCGGCGGAACAGGCAATGCGCGAGGTCTATACTTCGAGCGGCGCAAAATCTGTATCGTGCATAGTGCTCGACCCGCAGAGTTTTGAAATTCTCGCGCTCGTGAACTATCCTTCGTACGATTTGAACGACGTCCCGCGCGACGATACCGAAACGCTCAATTCCCTCTCGCGCAACAAGGCGGTGGTCGATATCTACGAGCCAGGTTCGACTTTCAAGGTAATCACCGCCGCGGCAAACCTCGAAGAGTATCTGCAGGGCAACGCGTCCGCTTTCTCCCCGAGCTATGTTTTCAATTCCTCGCGCACCCGTTCGGTCGACGGCACGACGATAAAGTGCTGGTCTGACCACAGGAACGGAAAACATTCCAACCAGACTCTCGCGCAGGCGCTGAACAACAGCTGCAACCCCTGTTTTACCGATATTGCGCTTGCGCTCGGGACGGATACGTTTTACGAATATTTGTCGGCGTTCGGATTCGGAAACGTTACAGGACTCGATTTTTCGGGTGAGGCAGTGGGAATGCTGCTTCCGCAGTCGATGGTGCGCTTGTGCGACCTTGCGCGCATCGGGTTCGGGCAGACGATAGCCGTAACCCAGCTTCAGCTCGCCTGCGCCGTCGCGGCGGCGGTAAACGGCGGCAATTACTATGTTCCCCGCCTGCTCGACGGGGTAGTCTCTCCCGACGGAACGGTGGAGGAGATTGAAACGGTGCTTAAAACCGAAGTGATAAGCGAGCAGGCTTCGCGCATGCTTGCGCAGATGCTCGAAGGCGTCGTAACCGAGGGTAGCGGCAAGAATGCATACATCGAAGGTTATAAAGTGGGCGGCAAAACGGGCACCGCGCAGAAGTATGAGGACGGAAAGATTGCCGCGGGCAAATACGTCTCCTCGTTCGTCGGTTTTTTCCCTTCGGATAACCCCCGCTATCTCACTCTCATAACCGTCGACGAGCCGCAGGGCACATACTACGGCAGCGCGGTTGCGGCGCCCGTGGCTAAAGAGATTTTTCAGGACATCATAACGATAAAAAACATACAGCCCTATGAATGACGGAGGACGATATGAGGCTTGAAACACTTGCAAAACTCCTCGGCGGAAGCGCCGTGGGCAATACCGACGTTGAAATAAGCGGGCTGTGCGCCGACAGCCGCAAAGTTAAAAAAGGCGACCTGTTTTTCTGTTACAAGGGTGAAAAATTCGATTCTCACAGCTGCGCGGCGCAGGTTGCGGCTGCTGGCGCCGCGGCGCTCGTGTGCGAAAAAAAGCTCGGCTGTCCGCTTCCGCAGATAATCGTACCCGACGGCAGGGCGGCGGTGGCAAAAGCCGCCCGCGCATTTTACGGCGAGGCGGACAAAAAACTTAAGCTTGTGGCGGTGACGGGCACCAACGGAAAGACGACAACGACCTATATGCTCGATTCAATCTTCCGCACGGCGGGAAAAAAGTGCGCGATAATCGGCACGCTCGGCATTTCGTATGCGGGCAGGTTCATCGCGCCCGAACTCACCACACCCGACCCCGTCTATCTTCATTCGGTGTTCCGCGATATGGTGGACTGCGGAGTAGAGTACGTGTTTATGGAAGTTTCGGCGCACGCGCTCTACTTCGATAAGATTGCCGGGCTGAAATTCGAGGCGGGCATATTTACCAACTGCACGCAGGACCACCTCGATTTTTTTGCCGATATGAAGGAGTATGCCGCCGCGAAAAAGAGACTTTTCGAGGGCGGAAGGTGCCGCTTTTCAGTGCTCAACTCCGACGACGCCGCGGGCAGGGAGATTGCGCGGTTTGCGCCCTCTCCCGTAACGTACGGGCTCAAAAATCCCGCCGACGTGTTCGCCGTCGACGTCGAAGAGCGTATCACGGGCGTGTCGTTTGTTTTAAATTTATTCGACGAATTGTATGAGATTAGGCTTAAAATGCCCGCGGTGCACAACGTTTACAACGCCATGGCGGCGGCGACCTGCGCAAAACTGCTCGGGATAAACATCGGCACCATTGCGGGCGGACTCTCGTCTTTGAAGAGCGTGCCCGGACGGCTGGAGTGTGCGGGCAGTTTTAACGGCGCGCACATCTTCGTAGATTTTGCGCATACGCCCGACGGGCTCGAAAAGTCGTTGCAGTCGCTCAAAAAACTGTGCAAAGGCAGGCTGTACTGCCTCTTCGGCTGCGGCGGCAACAGGGACAGGAGCAAACGCCCGCTCATGGGCGCAATCGCGGCTAAATATGCCGACTTTCTTATAATCACCTCCGATAATCCGCGGTACGAGGACCCGTTCGACATAATCCGCGAGATAGAGGAGGGCGTAAGACCTTCGGGCAAGGCGTATATCACCGTTACCGACAGGGAGACCGCGACCGAATACGCCGTGCACCTTTTAAAGGAGGGCGACGTGCTTCTCGTTGCGGGCAAGGGCGGCGAAACTTATCAGGAAGTGATGGGTATAAAACACAGCTATAATGACAATACGGTTATAAAAAATATCATCGGATAGGCTGGCTGAACGATAGATGAAAACGGCATCTGCCGCCGCGCTCGCGGCGTTTTTATTCTCGCTCCTTCTCTGTCTTCTGATAATGCCGCTTTTAAGGCGGCTCAAAGCGGGGCAGTACATTCTCGGGTACGTAAAGGAGCATAAAAACAAGAGCGGCACGCCCACTATGGGCGGGCTTGCCTTCGTGTGCGCGGCGGTGGTTGTGTGCCTCGTGTTCTGCGGCGTTACAAAGAGCAGGGTAAACTTAACGCTCGTAATCACCGCAGGCTTTTGCCTCGTGGGGTTTGCCGACGACTTTTTAAAGATATACAGGAAGGACAATCTCGGTTTAAAACCATACCAGAAAATAATTTTCCAGTTGGCAATCGCGGCGATAGCCGCCGTATACTGCTACATGAACGGGCTCACCTTTCTGAATATTCCGTTTACGTCGCTCAGAGTCGACATAAGCTGGGGCATAATTCCGCTCGTGCTCTTCGTTTTTCTCGCAACGGTAAACTGCGTCAACCTCACGGACGGGCTCGACGGACTTGCAGGCGGGACGACCGTTTCCTATCTGCTGTTCTTCGGGCTGCTTATCTTTTCGTCGGAGACCGACTTCGGCATAATGGCGTTTGTAATGTGCGGCGCGGTGGCGGCGTTCCTTGTTTTCAATACAAACCGCGCCTCCGTGTTTATGGGCGACACGGGTTCGCTCGCCCTCGGCAGTTTTATAAGCTGCGTATCGGTTTTCTCGGGAAACGCGCTCTATATTCCCGTAATCGGCATAATGTTCGTCGTTTCGGGAATATCCGTAATAGTCCAGGTAATATACTATAAACGGACAAGGCGCAGAATTTTTTTAATGGCGCCCGTCCATCATCATTTTCAGATGAAGGGCTATGCCGAAAGCAAGATTTCGTACGCGTATGCGGCGATAACCGCCGCCGTCGGCATGCTCTGTCTGAGTTTTGCGTGAGGTGGGCATTGTATTTCAAAAACCAGAAGTTTCTCGTTGCGGGAATGTCGAAGTCGGGCGAAAGTTCCGCCCGTTTTCTTTTAAGGCGGGGCGCCGACGTGTATCTCTACGACGACGTCGTGAGCGATAAAATTTTAAAGGTCGTCGAAGAGCTCTCCGCTCTCGGTGCGCACGCGGTGGAGGCAGACGGGCTGGAACGCGCGGTAAATATGTGCGACGTGCTCGTTTTAAGCCCGGGGATACCGATAGACAATTCCCTGCCCGTGTCGTTCAGGCGGCAGGGAAAATGTATAATCGGGGAGGAGGAGCTGGGCGCGCTCTATCTGCGCGCTACGGCGGTCGCCGTTACCGGTACGAACGGCAAAACAACGACCGTTTCCATGGTCAACGACATACTCCGCGCGGCGGGCAAAAATTCGGTGCTCTGCGGCAACGTCGGCAATCCGCTCGTCGGCGAGGTTGAAAATCTCAGCTTCGACGACTTCGCCGTGATAGAAATTTCATCCTTTCAGCTCGAAACGCTCTCCAGCCTGCGCCCGCACGTGGCGGTGATAACAAATATTACCGAAGACCACTTAAACAGGCACTACAACATGGAGAACTACATATTCCTCAAAAGTAAAATTCTGCGCAACCTGCGCGGGAGCGAATACGCCGTTTTAAACGCCGACGACAAAACTGTGAGCGCCTTTGCCGAAAAGATAAGGTGCAGGGTCATTTTCTTTTCCATGGAGCCGCGCTCTGACGGGGTGTGGTGCGAAAACGGCGCCGTTTACTGCGACGGCGAGAGGCTGTTTGCGGTGAACGATATGAAGGCGGGCGGAACGCACAACGTATATAACGCCCTCGCGGCGGTTGCGGTCGCAAAGGCTCTCGGCGTCGATTTAGCCGTCGCGGCAAAGGCGGTGTGCTCGTTCAGGGGCGTGCGCCACAGGATAGAAACTGTATGCGAACGCGGTGGCAAGACATACATAGACGACAGCAAGGGCACCAACGTCGACGCGGCGATAAAGGCGGTGGAGTGCATGCGCCGCGAAACGGTAATTCTTCTCGGCGGCAAGGATAAGGGTTATGAGTATTATCCCCTCTTCAAAAAGCTTAAAGAGAGCCGCGTCGTGCACGCCGTTTTGTACGGTGAAAACAGGTTCAGGCTGCTTGCCGGCGCGCAGGAGGCAGGTTTCGGCTCGTTCTCTCTCTGCGCCGACTTCGCTATGGCGGTAAAAATTGCCGACCATGTGGCAAAATCGGGGCAGAACGTGCTTTTAAGTCCCGCAAGTTCGAGCTTCGACGAGTTTTCGGGATACGAGGAGAGGGGCGACAGGTTCGCCGAGATGGTGAAGGGCGCCGATGAAAGCGTTTAAAATTTCGGCGCCCCGCAAAAGGGGCGGCGTCCGCGGGGATATTCCGCTGCTCGTCTGCGTATGCCTGATGGTCTGCTTCGGCTGTCTTATGATATATTCGGCGAGCAGTTACGTCGGAAAGGTACAGTACGGCGACAGTCTGTATTTCGTAAAAAAACAACTCATCGGCGCCGTGGCGGGCGGCGCCGTAATGGCGTTTTTCTGTTTCTTTCCGTACAGAAAGCTGTATAAATTCAGGTATGCCGCCGTGGTTATCGCGGCGGTGTTGCTCGTGCTCGTGTTTGTGCCCGGGGTGGGCGTTACCAACTACGGCGCGACCCGCTGGATAGGTTTCGGCTCTTTCACAATCCAGCCGTCGGAGGTCGCCAAATACGCCTTCGCGCTCTTTGCCGCGGCATATTTTGCAAAAAATTACAGAAAGGTTAAAACGGTGAGGGGCGTTTTACCCGTGCTCGCGGTGGGCGCTCTTTTCTGCGTACTCGTAATTCTGGAGCCTAATATGTCAATCACCATGTGCATAGGCATACTCATGCTCGCGCTCGTGTTTTTAAGCGGAACAAACCTAAAAACCTTTGCCGTTGTGCTCGTGCCGTGCGCGCTCGCCGTGCCCGCGCTCATTATTGCCGAGCCTTACAGGCTTGAGCGGCTCTCGGCGTTTCTCGACCCGTGGTCGTCCCCGCTCGACGAAGGGTACCAGCTCATACAGTCGCTGTATGCCCTCGGCAACGGCGGACTGTTCGGCGTGGGGCTATTCAATTCCACGCAGAAGTACCGCTTTCTGCCCTTTGCCGAAAGCGACTTCATTCTTTCGGTGATGGGAGAGGAGCTCGGCTTTTTAGGGCTTTGTGTATTTTTTGCCGCGTGCGCCTTTATAGTGTGGCGCGGTTTCCGCATTGCGCGGAGGTGTTCGGAGCCGTTCGGCTATCTGCTCGCGGCGGGCTTTACGCTCGTCTACGGAATACAGGTGGTGATAAACGCGCTCGTCGTGAGCGGCACAATTCCTCCGACGGGGCTTCCCCTGCCGCTCATATCGAGCGGGAATACTTCGCTCATAATAACCATGGCGTCAATGGGAGTGCTCTTCAATATTTCCCGTTCGGGCGGGGAGGCGCTGCCGCTTGCAAAAGAGGACGGAATGCCCGCCGTTAACAATAAAAATTCCGCCGCCGTATAATAAAATATCTGATAAACGCAGGCCGCGCGTGCATTGCGCGGCTTGCGGCGGCGGGCGCGCTTTTTTGTTCTGCCCGCCGGGATACGGGGCGGGGGGGGGGGGGGGGGGGGGGGGGGGGGGCGGGGCCGCGGGCGGGGGGGGGGGCGCGGGGGGGGGGTGGGGGGGTGTGTGGGGAAAAAATAAAATAGATATTTTTTTATTTTAAATAAAAAA
>ERZ1090880.1305-NODE-1307-length-12433-cov-5.105995_pt1 | contig 12433 bp, 9 predicted proteins | sample MGYA00478471_ERZ1090880 | MGnify/ENA primary metagenome ERZ1090880 (study PRJEB33644, sample SAMEA5815734) | chicken gut metagenome | biome: Chicken; feature: Gastrointestinal Tract; material: Caecum | place: Ireland | collected 2019-01-01 | study: A study of the... | reverse complement strand
TATCCAAACGCGCAGGTAGTACAGGAAAATTTCCGGAATATGGCGGGTGTGCTCCGCGAAATGGGGATTTGCGGGGTGGACGGCGTCCTTCTTGATTTAGGGGTTTCCTCCCATCAGCTGGATGAGGCGGAGCGTGGATTCAGCTATCTGCATGACGCGCCGCTCGATATGCGGATGAGCCAGAGCGGCTTTAGCGCATATGATGTGGTGAACAGCTGGACGGCGGATGAGCTGACACGGATTTTGCGGGAATATGGGGAAGAGCCTTTTGCCCGCAAAATTGCGTTCTCTATTGTGAAAAACAGGGAGGAAAAGCCCATAGAGACAACGTTTGCGCTGGCGGAGATTGTCAAAGCGGCGGTGCCCGCTGCGAGACGCAGGGAGAAAAATCCGTGCAAGCAGACGTTTCAGGCCATCCGGATTGCTGTGAACGACGAGCTCGGCAGCCTTTCGCAGGGACTGGACGAAGCGTTTTCTATGCTGAATCCTGGCGGGAGGCTGGTCGTGCTTACCTTCCATTCTCTGGAAGACCGTATGGTTAAGCACCGCTTCCAAAACTGGTGCAAGGGATGCACCTGCCCGCCGGATTTTCCAATATGCGTATGCGGGAACAAGCCGAAAGCGGATCTTGTAAACCGGAAACCGATTACCGCTTCGCCGGAGGAACTTGCGGAGAACCGGCGGAGTATGAGTGCGAAACTCAGGATTTTAACAAAGCGCTGAAACCACGGAGCTGACGGCTGTGACACAAAAGAATAATCTGGCGTATGACTACAAGCGCCTTGCACGGCGGGAAGAGGCCGAAAAGCAGCCGCAGATCCACGAGGTGCGGACAAAACGACGCGCTGCGAAAAAGGAAAAATTGCGCGTCGCCCGCTGCGTTGCGGTGATGGTGGTCGTTGTCCTCATGCTTTCGGCGCTCTTATATGCGCGTGTGGTACAAATTGAAGTGGCCAACGAATACAACCAAACCACAAGCACGCTTTCCGCTTTAAAAGGCGAAAACTCTACGCTTTTGAAGCAGTTGGAGGACAAGCTTTCGATTTCCAGCGTGGAGGAAATCGCAAGGGATACGCTGGGAATGGAGAAAGTGGACAGCCATCAGATACAATATATTACGTTTGAGACGGAAGACACAGTGGAAGTTGTCAAGGAGCCGGGGTTCTTCGAGCGGATCGGGAATTTTTTTGCCGGGCTCTTTTCCTGACAAGGGTTATACTGCGGTTTGTCTTTGAATAAGAATGAGAAGAACCAGAGAGGGGAGACGCGTATGCGCGTTGTCCCCTCGCGGTGTTCATAAAAGGAGTGTTGGTATGTCGGCGGGAACACCTGTCAAAATGAAAAAGCGATTGCACCGGAACGTATCGGTGGTTGCAGCTCTGCTTGTCTTGGTCATCATAGCAAATCTTTGCCGGATCAGCATTTTCCAATATAGCTTTTATGATAATTATGCGGATTCCCAGCAGCTCCGTTCGGAGACGATCAAGGCGCAGCGCGGGACGATCTACGACCGGAATATGGAGGTGCTTGCACAAAGTGCGACTGTTTGGGACGTAAGCATTTCGCCAAAGGATATTGCCACGGGATATACGGAGGGCTCGGCTGAACTTACGGCAAAGCGCGAAACGCTTTCCAAGGGCTTGGCGGAGATCCTTGGGGGAGAATACGAGGATATCCTTGCCCGTACGGAGAAAACGAGCAGTCAGTATGAGCTGGTTGGGAAAAAGGTGGATAAGGAAACGGCGGACGCTGTCCGCAGCTTTATCACCGAAAACGGCTATACCAATGAGATCAACCTGACCGAAAACGTAGAACGGTATTATCCCAATAATGAACTTGCTTCTTCCGTCATTGGCTTTACCGGCAGCGACCTGCAGGGGCTTTACGGGATCGAAAGCAAGTACGACGATGTTTTAAAGGGGACAGACGGCTACGTTGTTGCGCTTAAAAATGCGCTTAGTGAAAATATGCCGCAAAGCTATGAGCAGCGGTATGACCCGGTGGACGGGAACAGCCTGCGGCTGACGATTGATGAAAATATCCAAAGCTTTGTGGAAAAAACGCTTTCAGACGTTGTGGCACAGCACAACCCGGCAGGCGGTGCGTGCGCGATCGTGATGGACTGCAATACGGGCGCTGTGCTCGCCATGGCGGATTATCCCAATTATAATCTAAACGATCCGTTTACCATCTATGACGAAGCGCTGGCGCAGTCCATTTCGGAAATTGCGGATGAGACGGAGCGGAAAGACGCCAGAAGTGCGGCCCTTTCGGACCAATGGACCAACAAAAATGTCTCCTATACGTATCATCCGGGCTCTACGTTTAAAACAGTCGTGGCGGCAGCGGCGCTTGAAGAAGGCAAGGTTTCGCTTTCGTCGAGCTTCTACTGCCCGGGATATGTGAAGATGAGCGGCTATACCATGCGGTGCAACCAGCGCTCTGGTCACGGGCAGATCAGCTTTACCGACGCGTTGGTACACTCCTGCAACCCGGCCTTTATCAATATCGGCCTTTCTTTGGGTGCGGAAAGCTTTTATGAATATTACTGCGGTTTCGGCTTTACTGAAAAAACCGGGATCGATTTGCCGGGCGAGCAGGTCGGCACGTATTATACAGCCGATATGGCCGACATTTCCCTCGCCTCCTCGTCGTTCGGGCAATCGCAGTCGGTTACGCCTTTGCAGCTGATAACGGCGGTCTGCGCCGTAACAAACGGCGGATATCTTGTGGAGCCGTATGTGGTGGAGGATGTGCTGGATGCGGATGGAAACGTTGTCTCTTCACATGAGACGCAGATCCGCCGTCAGGTGGTTTCTGAGGAGACGTCCGCGACAATGCGCTCTTTGATGGAAGAGGTTGTAAATGCGGACGGCGGAACCAACGGTTCTGTCAAGGGCTATCGCATTGCGGCAAAGTCCGGCACCTCCCAAAAAACGCTTGGTGCGGAGACGGACACCTATATCGCCTCTTACGTGGCGGTGGCGCCTGCGGATGACCCGCAGATTGCAGTTTACGTCATGGTCGATGAACCGACAAGCGGCGATATTTACGGCGGCGTCATCTGTGCGCCGGCTGTCGCGGCGATTATGGCGGATACGCTCCCCTATCTTGGATATTCGCCGAACTACTCGGAAGAGGAACTTGAGAGTATGGAAACAACAGTGCCGCTGCTGACGGGCCGCGACGTGGCGGGCGCCAAGAATAAGCTGATTGCCTCGGGAATAACCGGCGGGGCAATTGTAAAGGGAAGCGGCGATTCCGTCGTGCGGCAGGTGCCGTCCTCCGGCTCTAAAATACCAAAAGACGGAAAGGTCATTTTGTACACCGACGATTCTGAGCAGGAAAGGGTCACAATGCCGAACGTTGTCGGCCTGACGCCGACCGCGGCCAAGCAGCAGCTGAAGCAGTACAATTTAAATGTGACCATAAGCGGCAGTACTTCGTCAAGTGCGAAGACAAAAGTCCAGTCGCAGAGCATTGCGGAAGGGACAAAGGTTGCAATCGGCACAGTTGTGGAGCTGACTTGTGTGAGCGAAACGCTGGACTGACGTGTGAGGGCAAGGACGTAGAAAGGAAAACAGTAATAGTGGGAGGTTTTCTGCATGCGTCTCAAAGAGCTTCTTGCCGGCTATGCGTTTCCGGATTCTGTGGGAGAACGGGAGATTTGCCGGATCAGCACCAGTACAAAAGGGGATTTGGCGGACACACTGTTTATCTGCCTTGCCGGGGCAAAGGACGACGGGCACCGCTATGCAAAGGCCGCCGCCGCGGAAGGGGCGGTTGTCCTTTGCGAGCATGACTGCGGCGTGCCGGACGCCATATCCGTTCCGGATACCAGAGAGGCCTATGCCCGCTGCTGTGCGGCGTGGTATGGCCATCCGGGCGACGGCATGACGCTTTGCGCCGTAACGGGGACAAACGGGAAGACTTCCACCGCAACAACGGTCTACCGCCTTCTGCGCATGTGCGGAAGAAAGGCCGGCTTTATCGGGACGACCGGCGCCTGCTGGGAAGACAAAGAGGAGACACTTCCGCTTACCACGCCGGATCCGATGCAGCTGCACCGGATTTTGCGGCGGATGGCGGATGACGGCGTAACCCATGTGATGCTGGAGGCCTCCTCCCATGCGCTGGATCAAAAACGTCTTTCCGGACTGCATTTTTCTGTGGCAGTTTTTACAAATTTAACACAGGACCATTTCGATTATCACAAAAATATGGTAGAATACTTTTGTGCAAAGAAAAAGCTGTTTGAAATGGCGGACCGCGCGGTCATATGCACCGACGACCAATGGGGAAAAGAACTTTCGGAGACGCTCGCTATCCCGGTACAAACGGTTTCGCGCTCCAGCAGGAACGCGTCCTATTCGGTTGAGGATATCAAAAGCAGCGCGGACGGCGTACAGTTTACCCTTTCCTGCTGCGGCCTTTCGTGGCAGGCCGGTTTCCCGGTTCCCGGCGATTTTTCTGCCGAGAATGCGGTGTGTGCCGTCGCGGTGTGCGCGCTCCTTGGGTACGGACCGGAAAAAACGCTCCCGCTGCTTCAGGACGTCGGGCTGATACCGGGGCGGTGCGAACCAATCCCGAACCGCTTAGGGCTTACGATCCTGTGTGATTATGCACATACGCCGGACGGTATCGAAAAGGTCCTGTCTGCTGCGCGGGGCTTTACCAAACGCGAGCTTATCGTAGTTTTCGGCTGCGGCGGGGACCGCGACCATGCAAAGCGGCCGCTGATGGGTGCGGCTGCGGCAAAATATGCGGACGTACTGATCCTGACTTCCGATAATCCCCGTACGGAGCGGGCCGGTGCAATCCTTTCCGACATTTTAAAAGGCGTGCCGCTTGGGACGCGCCGGATTGCCCTGCCGGAACGTACGGCGGCGATCCGGTATGCGCTGGATACGGCGAAGCCGGGGGATACGGTGGTAATCGCCGGAAAAGGGCATGAAACCGGGCAGTATGTGGCGGGAAAGCGCTTTGCGTATAACGAGCGCGCGGCAATCCGGCACATTATCGCAGTGCTTGAGGAAAGCAGACAATTTTTGCCGAAATAAAGGAGTTTCAAAGAGATGGAAAAGCTGACACTGTCACAAATAGCATCTGCGGTTGGCGGGTGCTGCCAAAGCGGAAAAGAGGTTTTGGCTGTCTGCACGGATACGCGCAAAATAGAACCCGGCAGCCTGTTTATTGCAATAAAAGGGGAGCGCTTTGACGGGCATGATTTTATTGCGCAGGCCTTTGAGAAAGGGGCGGTGGGCGCAATTGCAGACCATCCGGTGGCGGGCTTTGAAAATATCATTGTTGTCGCAGACACCCGGCGCGCGCTGCTGGATCTTGCGCGGTATTACCGCGGCCTTTTCAGCGTGTTTACCGTCGGCGTGACCGGGAGTGTCGGCAAAACGTCTACGAAGGAAATGATCTATTCCATCCTGTCCCAGCGCGGCAAGACGCTGAAAACAGAAGGGAACTTCAATAACGAGATAGGGATGCCGATGACAATGTTCCGGCTTTCCCATGAATACAAAAACGGCGTTTTCGAGATGGGAATGAGCAATTTCGGCGAAATACGCGACCTGACGCATGTCTGCCGCCCGAACGTCGGCGTAATTACCAATATCGGCGTCTCCCACATCGAGACGCTTGGCAGCCGCGAAAATATCCTGAAGGCCAAGATGGAAATCACAGAGGCGATGGCGCCGGACGCCCCGCTGATCCTGAATATGGACGACAGCATGTTAAAAGAGGTAAGCCACTTGACGGATCAGCCCGTGATGTATTTCGGCATTGATTCCCCGGCCGATGTTACAGCCACCGATATCCGTACGGAAAACGGATGCACACTGTTTTGCGTCCGCTATTACGGCCAAAGCATCGAGGCCATGGTCCCAGCCATCGGCCGCCACAATGTTTATAACGCACTGGCTGGTTTCTGCGTCGGGCTTGTTGCGGATATGGAGCCGGAAGAGATTGTAAACGGCATGCGGCTTTATAAAAATGCTGCAATGCGTCAAAACATCGTGCAGGAAAATGGCGTGACGGTCATTGCAGACTGCTATAATGCAAGCCCGGATTCTATGCGCGCGGCCATTGACGTTTTGATGCAGACGGCATGCAGCGGAAAACGCTGGTGCGTATTCGGCGATATGCTGGAGCTGGGAAAAATTTCGGAGGAAGCACACATCGAAGTGGGAAGGGAAGTCGGCCGCTCCCGGGCGGACGGCCTGATTTGTATCGGGGAGCTTGCGCGCGGGATCAAGCGCGGTGCGATGATGGTCGGGATGAAGCATGTCTACCATTTTACCGACTTGGCGCTTGCGGCGCAGTTTATAGCAAAGACGGTAAACCCGGGCGACGCTGTGATTTATAAAGCAAGCCGCGGCATTCATCTGGAGCAGGTGATTGCACGCGTCAGTGAGGAGTGGAAAAAATGAATGTTGTAATGATCCTGACGGCGGTGATTTCATTTGCAGTTACAGCGCTTGCCGGAAAACTGCTGATACCCGCGCTGCGCAGGCTGCATTTTGGGCAGAGCATCCGCGAGGACGGCCCGACATGGCATAAACAAAAGCAAGGCACGCCGACGATGGGTGGGATCATGTTTATTGTGGGCTCCATCGCAGCAGTTGTGATCGGCTACTGCGTGCTTTGGCTGACAAATGGCGGACTGACGGATCCGTTAGAGCAAATGCAGCTCTTCGGCGGCCTGATTATGGCGCTTTTATTCGGCCTGATCGGCTTCCTTGACGATTATATCAAGGTTGTAAAAAAACGCAATCTTGGCCTGACGGCGTGGCAGAAAATCGTAGGGCAGGTTTTGGTTACGGCGCTGTATCTGGCGGCTTTGTATATAGCGGGGGACCGTTCCACTATCATCAACGTGCCTTTTTTAGGCCAGTGGGATCTTGGCTTTTTCTACTATCCGATCCTCGGCATCCTGATTATCGGGATTGTGAATTCCGTCAACCTAACGGACGGGATCGACGGCTTATGCGGAAGCGTAACGTTTATCGTCGCCGTCTTTTTTATGGTGGTATCCACCATTGCCGGGCAGTATGGCATGAAGCTTCTCTCCACGGCGCTGGCCGCCGCATGCATTGGGTTTTTGATCTATAACCTGCATCCGGCTAAAGTGTTTATGGGGGACACCGGTTCGCTGTTTTTGGGCGGTATGGTTGTGGCGCTTGGTTTTGGGATGAACATGGAATTCATCTTGTTTTTTGCCGGTTTTATTTACTGCTGTGAATCCCTTTCCGTTATTTTGCAGGTCATCAGTTTTCAGACCACAGGCAAGCGCATTTTCCGGATGAGCCCTATCCACCACCATTTCGAGCTCGGCGGCATGAGTGAAAATAAAATTGTAGTTTTGTTTTCCGGCGTTACGCTGATCATGTGTGTGATTGGTGTTTTCGCATTTGTATGAAGTAAAGGAATCTGCATAAAATAGGCGAAGCAGCAGCTTCGCAAGTACATAAAACAGGGAGGAAAGACGGTATGGCATCTGAAACGGCAGGAAGAAAAAAGATGATCCGCGCGTCGAAACGCACCGGCGAGCATGCTGCCGCAAAACCAAAGCAAAAGCGGTTTGATACCGCCTTTCTGATCATTATTTTGATTTTGCTGGCATACGGCGTGATTATGGTATTTTCCGCAAGCTATCCTGCTGCGCTGCAAAAAACGGGAAACAGCCTGCATTTTATTTCGCAGCATGTACTGTTCGTTCTGGCCGGCATTGCAGCTATGCTTTTGATTTCCCGGATCGATTATCACTTCTACAGGCGGTTTGCCTATATTATTTTCGGCGTGGCCCTTTTGCTGCTGATCCTTGTTGCGATACCGGGCGTCGGGCGGGTGCTGAACAATGCAAGGCGCTGGATCTATATTGGTCCAATTGGCTTCCAGCCGTCTGAGATCATGAAATTTGCAGTCATTGTTTTGTTTTCCCATCTTATTGCGCACTATCAAAAACGGATGGGTACGTTTAAGAAGGGCGTTTTGCCGTTTGCGGTAGTCTTATTGGTGATCGCTGTATTAATGATGCTGGAGCCGCATCTTTCCGGAACCATCCTGATTTTCGGTATAGGCTGCATCATGATGTATATCGGCGGGACGAAGCTTCGCTATTTTCTTGCAATCGGCGGGCTTGGCGTCGGCGCAATCGCCGGTATTATCGCCTTTAAAGGCGTTTCCTATATTACGGAACGCCTTCAGTTCTGGCTCAATCCTTTTGCGGATATCAACGATAAGACGTGGCAGACGGTGCAATCCCTGGTCGCCATCGGTTCGGGCGGGCTGCTGGGACGCGGCATCGGCGCATCGCGGCAGAAATATCTTTACCTTCCCGAACCGTATAACGATTTTATATTTGCTATTATTTGCGAAGAGCTCGGCCTGATTGGCGCGCTGTTCGTCATTCTTCTGTTTGTCCTGTTTGCGGTTCGCGGTTTTTCTATTGCCTCAAAGGCGCCGGATCGGTTCGGTTTTATGCTGGCAACCGGAATTACCGTGCAGATTTGCCTGCAGGCGGTGCTCAATATCGCCGTCGTTACCAATACGATCCCGAATACGGGCATCAGTCTTCCTTTTTTCAGCTATGGCGGTACGGCGATTATGATGCAGCTTGGTGAAATGGGGATTTTACTAAATATCTCGCGGCACGCGTTTATGGAAAAGACATAGCGCCGAAAGGCGGCCGTTTAAAAACGGCGGAAAGGAGCGTCTTATGCGTTTGCTTGTTACGGGCGGCGGCACGGGCGGACATATCAATCCGGCCCTTGCCATCGCACAGTGCTTTGTTCAAAACGACCCGAATGCAGAGGTGTTGTATGCGGGGACCCCGACCGGCATGGAAGCGCGCCTTGTGAAAGAGGCGGGTTTCCGCTTTGCGCCGATAAAAGTAAAAGGCTTTCGGAGAAGCCTTTCCCCATCGGCGGTCCGGCACAATGTACAGGCCGTTGCGGAGGCGGTGACGTCGAGGCGCCGCGCCAATGAAATCATTCGGGAATTCAAGCCGGATCTTGTGATTGGTACAGGAGGATATGTAAGCGGCCCGGTGGTACTTGCCGCAGCCAAAGCAGGCATCCCGACGGCCATCCATGAGCAAAACGCCTTTCCGGGGGTGACAAACCGTCTGCTGGCAAAGCATGTCGACCGTGTTTTTCTGGCGGTAGGTGAGGCCAAGGAGCATTTGGACCCGCACGCTGCATATATGGTAGTAGGCAACCCGGTGCGGCAGAGTATTTTAAAAAAGAGCAAAGAGGACGCGCGCAGGGAACTGCATTTAGACGGCCGGATGTGCGTGCTCTCCTTCGGCGGAAGCCTTGGTGCGGATACGATCAATAAAATTGCGGCGGATCTGATTGAATGGAACCATCGCTCCGGCTTGATTTCCCATATCCACGGCTACGGCCGGCTCGGGAAAGAAAAATTCCCGGCGCTGCTGAAAGAAAAGGGAATTGACCTGTCCGGGAACAGCACCATCCGGGTTTCGGAATATATCCATGATATGGATGTATGTATGGCGGCGGCCGATTTGGTAATCTGCCGGGCAGGCGCCATCACCATCAGTGAAATTGAGGCGACGGGCAAAGCGGCTATTCTTGTCCCCTCGCCGAACGTTACTGCCAATCACCAGTACTATAATGCCCGTGTTTTGGAAAAGCGCGGTGCGGCGATCCTTTTGGAGGAAAAAGACTATTCCACACAAAAGGTGATTTCGATCATCGAATCGCTTTATACCAATCAGGAAAAGCTGGCGCTTTTGTCGCAGAACGCGGCCTCTCTTGCTGTATTTGATACGGCCGAACGCATTTACAGAGAAATGACTTCTTTCTTATCGAAAAAGTGATTTTGAACCGTTTTCCTCCGGAATGCATACGATACTGTATCTGAAAGAATCCGGCGGCACGCCTTGCCGGTGCGGATTGAATGCGGGTCTTGCCCGCCGGAGGAAAGGGTGGATCATATGGAACGGATCGTGATAGAAGGCGGCCGTCGCTTAAACGGTGAAACAGCAGTCCATGGTGCAAAAAACAGTGCGCTGCCAATTTTAGCGGGAAGTTTGCTGGCCGGCGGCGAAACAGTGCTGTATAACTGTCCGCGCCTTTCGGATGTCGACGCGGCGATTGAAATTTTACAGGTACTTGGGTGCAAGGTTACGCGGGAGGGCACGACAGTCACCATCAACAGCGATACGATGACGCAGAATGAAATCCCGGAAGAGCTGATGCATGAGATGCGGTCTTCCATTGTTTTTTTAGGCGCCATGGTGTCAAGGCTTTCGAAGGTGCGTCTTTCCTTCCCCGGGGGCTGCGAACTTGGTCCGCGGCCGATTGACCTACATATCTCTTCGCTGCAAAAGCTGGGAGTACGGGTTGACGAGCAGCATGGTATTTTAGACTGCTCGGTTGAAAAGGGCCTGCACGGTGCAAAGATCATGCTGTCATTCCCAAGTGTTGGCGCGACAGAAAACATCCTTCTTGCCGCGGTTATGGCGGATGGCGTTACAGAAATACGCAACGCCGCGCAGGAGCCCGAAATTGTCGATTTAGCAGGGTATCTTACAGCGCGCGGCGCAAAAATCAAAGACGCCGGAAAAAGTACCGTTTATGTGCAAGGCGTCAAGACGCTGCACAGCGCGGCCTACACCGTAATGCCGGACCGGATAGTTGCAGCGACCTATTTGAGCGCCGCCGCAATTACCGGCGGAAAGGTTTGGGTGACAGATCTAAACCCCGCCGATTTGGAAAGCGTGCTCCCTGTTTTTGAGCAGGCCGGCTGCCGGATGAAGATTATGCGCGACTGCATTTTTATGGAAGGGCCCGGCATGATCCATCCGGTGCGCAATATCCGCACGCTTCCATACCCGGGCTTCCCAACGGACGCGCAGGCACCGGTCATGGCGCTTTTAACGCTTTCAAGCGGGACCAGCGTTTTTGTGGAAACCATCTTTGAAAACCGGTATAAACATGTCGTTGAACTTTGCAGAATGGGCGCGGATATCAAGACCGAAGGGCAGGTTGCCGTAGTCCGCGGCGTTAAAAAGCTGTACGGCGCCAATGTGCAGGCGACCGATCTGCGCGGCGGGGCGGCGCTGGTGGTAGCGGGCCTTGCGGCGGAAGGAACGAGCCAGATCGGGCAGCTTTATCATATTGACCGCGGCTATGAATCGATCGAGCAGGCGTTTGCGGCGCTTGGCGCCGATATCCGCCGCGAAGGGACATAAGATGAGACGGAGGGAGAGGGGATGCAGGCAGTATGAAATTTGATGTGTCTAAGAAAGCGAGAGAAAAAAACACCGTGTCCCCCTCCTTTTTTGTAGAGGGGGAACAGCTGCAGAAGCGGGAAGAGCCGCTTGACGTCCCTTCGTTTATGCACCGTGCTCCAGCCGGTGCAAAACCGAGTGGGACAACCGTGCAAAAGGATGCGGAAAAACAGCGCCGTGCGGCGGATCAGGCAGTACATACGGAAAAAAGGCGGAAGAGGAAGGCATCCCCCGCTGCGCATCCGGGCCGGACCAATAAGGCCCACACAAAGGGCAGACGGAAACGGCGCAGAGGGAGCAGGCTTTTATACTATCTGATGTTTGCAGTCCTTGGCTTTACCGTGCTGTTTATCCTTTGTATCACCGTCTTTTTCCGGATTGATACGATCCGGGTGGAGGGCGACGATACGGTGGATCAGAATGCGATTATTGCGCAAAGCGGCATACAGATGGGGGACAATCTCTGGCGGACCAACACGTCTGCGGCGGCAGAGCGCATCTTGTCTTCACATATTGAATATGACCGTGTTGAAGTGGAGCGGAGCCTTCCTTCCGGCATTGTCATCCGTCTGGTTCCTTCTAAAATTGAAGCCGTTTGCTTTTATGAGGGCCAGTATTACTCTATTTCAGAGGGCGGCCGGATCATTGCCGTGTCCGATCAGGCTCCCGCCGACACCTCTTTGCCGCTGGTTTATGGCTGTGTACTGCAAGAGGCGGAATACGGCGACGTTTTGATCCAGAACGATACGAATAAGCTTGCGGCGCTTCAGACTGTGATGGATGCGATTGCGGAAAATGAGCTGACGGGCGTTACGCATATTGATTTAAGCGATCTCAGCACGATCCGGATTTACTGGCAGAATCGGGCGGAGCTGAAGTTCGGCGGGTTAGACGGGCTTTCTTACGAAATTGGCTGTGTAAAAAAACTTCTTGAAAACAATGTCGCAGAGGATGAAATTGTAGTAATAGACGATACGCTGATGAACGGGACGTATTACAAAAGGCCGGTTGAAGCGCTAACGCTGCCCGGATCCTCTGCGGAAAACGGCGAATCGTCCTCGCCGGAATCAGAAAATACACAAGAGGGCGCCACATCCTCCCAGCCTGCGGATTCAGAGCAGGAAGGGACGTAGCAAATGGTTGGAATTTCTCTTCCCGTGTCGACAA
>ERZ1090880.1303-NODE-1305-length-12439-cov-3.953811_pt1 | contig 12439 bp, 10 predicted proteins | sample MGYA00478471_ERZ1090880 | MGnify/ENA primary metagenome ERZ1090880 (study PRJEB33644, sample SAMEA5815734) | chicken gut metagenome | biome: Chicken; feature: Gastrointestinal Tract; material: Caecum | place: Ireland | collected 2019-01-01 | study: A study of... | reverse complement strand
CTATAGTGTATTAAGAAATGTCATGGAAGCCCCTGTCTGTGTGGCAGGAGTTTCGAAAGAAGAAGCAGAAAAAAAAGCCAGGGGGCTGTTAAAAAAACTGGGATTAGAGGAGAAGGCAGATGCTTATCCATGTGAGCTGTCCGGCGGGCAGTCACAGCGAGTATCGATTGCCAGAGCTCTGGCGTTAGAGCCTAAGATTTTGTTCTTTGATGAGCCTACGTCAGCATTGGATCCGGAATTGACCGGTGAGGTATTAAAAGTTATCAAATCATTGGCGGATCTTCATATGACGATGGTGATCGTTACCCACGAGATGGCTTTTGCAAAAGAAATATCAGACCGTGTGATTTTTATGGATCAAGGTGTTATCGTGGAGGATGACATACCGGATGTCGTATTCCAGTCAACAAACGAACGTACCAGAGAGTTCCTTGGGAAATATCATGATATCCAATAATGGATGCGGCTGAATGTTGTGGCAGCGGAAAGGAGCAATTATGATTAAAGATATGCCAAATAAGTTTTCAGAAGTGACGCCGGAGATCGAAGCGCTTGCCAAAAAATGTGAGTGCAAGATTGATGAGGAGCTTTTCTCAATATATAATGTGAATCGGGGGCTTCGAAAACGGAATGGAGAAGGCGTCCTGGCAGGACTTACCAATATCTCAATGATTCAATCTTATACGATGATCGATCGAGAGGTAGTTCCATGTGAAGGGAAGCTTTATTATCGGGGAATCAATATCGAAGATATCGTAGATGGATTTATATCAGAAGGACGATTTGGATTTGAGGAAGTATGTTATCTGTTATTATTCGGGAATCTGCCGAATCAGAGAGAATTGGATGAGTTTCAGGCAATGATTGCGGAATACCGTCAGCTTCCGACAAACTTCGTTCGGGATATTATCATGAAAGCGCCAAGTCAGGATATGATGAACATGTTGGCTCGAAGTGTTCTGACACTATATGCATATGACGATCATGGCAGTGATATTTCGATTCCAAATGTATTGAGGCAGTCTATCCAACTGATTGCACTGTTTCCGGTTCTTGCGGTCTATGGGTATCAATCCTATTCGCACTATGAGATGGGTCAGAGTTTATTTATCCATCCGCCAAAAGAAGAATTATCTGTAGCGGAAAATATTCTGCATCTTCTTAGGCCTGATAGTCAGTATACAGAGTTGGAGGCCCGGCTGCTTGATATGGCGTTGGTTCTTCATGCGGAACATGGAGGAGGAAATAACTCTACGTTTACGACACATGTCGTTTCTTCTTCCGGAACGGATACATATTCTGCGATCGCTGCGGCATTGTGTTCTTTAAAAGGACCAAAACATGGAGGCGCCAATATTAAAGTCGTAGAAATGTTTGCCGATTTGAAGGAAAATGTAAAAGATTGGACAGATGATGATCAAATCCGAGAATATTTGCTGAAACTTTTGAATAAGGAGGCATTCGATCATGCAGGATTGATTTACGGAATGGGCCATGCGGTGTATTCGATCTCAGATCCTCGTTCTAAGATCCTTTCAAGGTTTGTCAAGAGGCTTTCGGAAGAGAAAGGAAGAGAAGATGAATATCATCTGTATGCGAATGTGGAGCGACTGGCAAGAGAAGTTATAGCAAAAGAAAGAAAGATCTACAAAGGCGTCAGCGCTAATATCGATTTTTACAGTGGATTTATTTACAGTATGCTGGGACTTCCTCATGAGTTGTATACGCCGCTTTTCGCAATTGCCCGTATCGCCGGCTGGTGCGCGCATCGAATGGAAGAGCTGGTCAATGGCAATCGAATCATACGACCGGCATACAAGGCAGTATCTCCGACCCGAGAATATAAGCCGATGAAAGAAAGATAATAGAGAATCAAAAAGATCCCCGGATGATTCCGGAGATCTTTTTAACTTTTGTAGAAAAAAATTGTCGATTACTGCAGTGAGCTGGAACTGGAAGCTGTTGATTCTTTGTATTCTGAGAGATCCTCAGGAAGAGTAACAGAAACTGTTTCTCCCGGATTCCTGTATTCGATATCTGTAGAAACCGTAATCTTTCCTTCTTCTCCTGAAGCGCTTTCCATAACAAATTTCATAGAATCTTTTACGCTGTAGTCATCCTTGTTAATCGTTCGGGTTCCGGAAAAAGAAGAGATTTTCACGTCTTTCAGATCTTCGGAAGAAACGGAATTGGAATTTCCGTTTAAAGAAGATAGTTGCTCATAAAACTGACGGATATATTCATTCAATCCATCCTCATTCAAGGTGTATGAAATAACAGTGTTGCCATCGTCGTCTTTTTTGGATTTAATATCCGTATAATTGTCGATTGGAAGCTGAATTCCTTCGCTGCTTTCCATCTGTTTCTGGATTGTGGAAAGATCCATCGCCTGTTTTACTTTCTGATTCAGCATACTCATGTAATAGTATCCATCGGTGTAATAAATATCCATATCAAGATTCATGCCGGAAATTCCTACGTTTGCTTTCATTGCCATTTTCATAGAGTCTTCCCCGGAATCTGCAATCTGGGTGTCGTAGCTGATATCCATGGACTGTTCGGAATCTTCGTCACCGCTGCCTGTATCAATGACATATTTCATGTTCATGGACATATCCACATCTTTCAGATCTTTTGATTTTTTCAGATTAGATTCCAGGATTTCTTTGGCTGATCTTTCTTTTTTTGCAGCGCCGCCGTCTCCGCCGGAGCAGGCAGTGATGGAAAAGGCAAGAATCAGAGCCATGCCGGCTGCAGATAATTTTTTCAATACTTTTGTCATAATTTTCCTCCTTTATTTGTAAAAATTGTATGAAATCTGATACATATAGTATAAGGTATTTTGTCTTTTTTGTATATATAAATTTGTATTTCAGAGTCAAAAACGAACCATACTTTTATGGAGATGAATTATGAAAGGGAGATTGACAGAGAGTTGACGAATAATTAAACTGAAATTAGGAGGCGATGCGATATGAAGAAAAAGACATTTTATCTAACATCGGATTTTGATCAGTTAGAACTTCATGTCATGGTCATGGAACCGGAAGGTGAACCAAGGGGAATTCTGCAGATTTGTCATGGAATGGCAGAGCACAAAGAACGGTATCTTCCGTTTATGGAAGAACTATGTAAATGGGGATATGTGGCAGTGATCCACGACCATCGAGGACATGGGAAAAGCATCAAAAGAAAAAATGAGCTTGGATTCTTTTATGATGAGACCGGGGAGGCCATTGTGGAGGATGCGCATCAGATTAGTCTATGGGCAAAGGAACAATACAGAGGAATTCCGCTTCATTTATTCGGACATAGTATGGGATCGTTGGTTGTTCGATGTTATTTAAAGAAATATGATGAGGATCTGGATTCTTTGATCGTGTGCGGAAGTCCCAGTGAAAATAAGATGACAGCGGCGGCCATAGAGCTTGCCAGAGCTGCCTGCAAAGTCCGGGGAAATCGGCCGGGAAGATTGTTCCAGAGACTTGCTTTTGCCGCGTATGGGAAACAGCTGGAAGAAGGGGAATCACCCAATGGATGGATCAGTTATAATAAAGAGAATGTAAAAGCATATGATGAAGATCCTCTGGATGGTTTTATGTTTACGAATAATGGGTTCCTAAATTTATTTCTGTTGATGAAACGAACATATGATAAAAAAGGATGGAATGTGAAGCATCCATCTTTGCCAATCCTTTTTATTGCAGGAGCGGACGATCCGTGCATCGGATCGAAAAAACAATATGGAGAGGCGATCGCATTCTTGCGAAAGCGTGGATATACCCAAATACGAGGCGTATTATTCCGCCACAGAAGACATGAGATATTGAATGAAGACCATGTTGAGAAGGTATATCAGATTATTTCAGAGTTTTTGGAATCAGCGGAGGAATAGCCACATAGAATGATCGTAGGGTTAGAAGATACTTTGATTTCTAAAAAATAAAATCAATGGATGTGGTTCGTGTATGTGGAAGAGAAGCGAATGGATCCGCTGTCTGATGCAGACAGCGCTTCTGCCGGTCGGTGATACACTGTATATATGGGGCGGCGGATGGAACATGTGTGATACGGGAGCAGGCGCAGATGCCATGCGGATTGGAGTAAGTCCTTGCTGGAAAGCGTTTTTTTGCAGCCAGGATGAGACATATGATGCCGGGAAACATCGCTATGAACGGAAAAATGGACTGGACTGTTCCGGATATATGGGCTGGCTGCTGTACAATGTCCTGTCAAGATATGGAATGCCGGGGGACTATGTGAGGAAAGCAGGAGAGCAGGGACAGATGCTGGCGGAATGTGGATTCGGAACCTGGAAGGAAGCAGAACAAGTGACAGACTGGTACCCCGGAGATATTATGAGTTCGGAATCTCAGGGACATATCTTTCTTGTACTGGAAGAGTGTGAAGATGGCAGTCTTTTGATTTGCCATTCCAGTCCTCCGGGGGTCCAGGTCAATGGCACCGTACGTCCTGATGGAGAAAAAGAAAGCATGGCAGTGAAAAAGGCAGAAGCTTGTATGAAACGAATTTCTCCTGAATGGTGCAAACGGTACGATCAATTCTGGAAAGGAAGCAGCTATTTAACAGAATATGGACAATTTCGATGGTGGTAGATAAAAAAGACAAGATCACAGGATTAAGATCCGTGAAATCTTGTCTTTTTCTTTGTCTATTTCAGGATGGCGCCGTTGGATGCAATGAGATCTTTGTACCAATAGAAAGAATCTTTGCGGATTCGGCGGAAGGTGCCGTTTCCTTTATCATCCCGGTCGACATAGATGAATCCATATCGTTTCTTGATCTCGCCTGTTCCGGCGGATACCAGATCGGTGCAGCCCCACATGGTATAACCCATGAGATCTACATGATCGATTTCTACGGCGTCTTTCATTGCTTTTAAATGTTCTTCCAAATATTGAATTCGATAATCATCGTGAATCTTTTCATCCGGTGTAATTTCGTCAATAGCTCCCATACCGTTTTCTACGATAAACAGAGGAATCTGATATCGGTCATATAAGTTGTTCAAGGCTACTCTTAATCCGATCGGATCGATCTGCCATCCCCATTTTGTGATTTCCAGATAAGGATTTCTGCCGCCTTTGGCAACATTGCCAACTAACTCCATAAGCGGTTCATTGCTTTCTACCTGAGAAAAATAGTAACTGAATCCGATAAAATCAACGGTTCCTTTTCGGAGGATGTCTTCATCTCCGGGTTCCATAGTGAAAGAACCATGGATACTTTCCTGAAAAGCCTTGCAGGTATTGGTATAGTATCCGCGTACCTGGACATCTCCCCAATAATAGGTTCGGAGCATTTTATTTCTTGTCAGAACCTGATCGATTGGTTGACAGGTATAGGCATAGGTCAAAGGATACAAAAGCATGCATCCAATCCGGAAATCAGGGTTGATCTTCTTCCCTTCGATGACACTGAGAGCGCTGGCCAAAAGCTGGTGATGAGATGCCTGCAGTTTCACATCATTCTCATTTTCATCTTCTTGGTAGATGATGCCTGCCTGATGCCATGGTCTAGGGGAAATCAGCAAAGAATTTCCTTCATTAAATGTCATCCAGTATTTTACTTTATCTTTGTAACGGGTAAAAACAGTCTTCGCATATTTGACGGCAAAATCAACCAATTTACGATTCCGCCAAGAGCCATATTTTTGAACGAGATTCAGAGGCATTTCGTAATGATGAAGCGTAACAATCGGTTCGATTCCATATTTATGCAGCTCATCAAATACATCGTCATAAAATTGCAGACCGGCTTCGTTTGGTGTCTCATCATCGCCATTTGGGAAGATCCTTGTCCAGGCAATGCTCATTCGATAACATTTAAATCCCATTTCAGCAAAGAGAGCGATATCTTCTTTGTAATGATGATAAAAATCAGTTGCTTCGTGACTTGGATAGAAAACGCCTTCCTGCACTGAAGAATCAATGGTTCGAGGGGTTCCGTGTTTTCCGCTCCGCTCCACATCGGCAATACTGATTCCTTTTCCATCTTCCTGATAAGCGCCTTCATATTGATTGGCAGCTGTTGCGCCGCCCCATAAAAATGTTTTTGGTAAACTCATATTTTTTCTCCTATTTGACAATGCTGAGGATTGGCTGGTTCACTTGAATTTTAGATCCGCTTTCCGGGATCGATTCTATGCTTTGGCATTCATTGGTGTTTGTGATTACGATTGGGGTTACCAGACTATATCCTTTTGCCTGGATTGCCTCATGATCAAATTCCAGAATTTTGTCGCCTTTCTGTACGTTTTGCTGAAGAGAAACGAGCGGTTGATAATGTTCGCCTTCCAATTCTACGGTATTCATACCGACATGGATGATCATTTCAATTCCATTGGAAGTTTGCAGACCGATGGCATGTTTAGAGTCAGCAATCATTGCAATTTTGCCATCACAAGGAGCGCAGATCGTATTTCCCTCTGGAACAATAGCAATTCCTTTTCCCATAACTTCACTGGAAAATACGGGATCATCGATTTCTTTTAACATTTTTACGGTTCCGGCGATTGGGGCAAAAAGCCGGACTTCTGTTCCATTCGCTGAATCGGCTGCTGGAATTGTTTTTGGTTCTTTTTTGCGGTCAGGGGCATCAGCGGCGGCATCTTTTTCACGGTAGAAAATACAAGTTAGGATAAATGTGACAATGCAGCCGACAATAATGCTGATGACAATACCCAATACGCCATTCAAAGCTCCGGTCTTAGGGTTGATGAAATTGGCGATTGCGAAGACCCCAACGCCGCCGGAGTAGATGCGCAGTCCTTGAATTCCTACGAGCATACCACTGACACCGGCTCCGATACATGCACAGATAAACGGGATCTTTTTCGGAAGGTTGATACCGTAAATAGCAGGTTCAGATACTCCGAACAGACCGGAAATTGCAGCAGGAACACAAAGGCCTTTTAATTGTTTATCTTTTGTTCTTAAATAAACTGCGCATACAGCAGATGCCTGATTAAAAGGGGCGCAGAAATTAGGTGTTATGATTGTGTCATATCCTAAAGTGGCGAAATTATTGTATCTGATAGCGGAATAACACCAGTGGAGTCCAAAGATGACGAGAATCTGATGAACGAATCCCAGAACAGCTCCGGACAGCCAAGGAGCAAAATTATAAATTGTAAGGGTGGCGGATCCCAAAAGATTAGAAAGTCCGCTCGTGATCGGTCCCAGCAGCAGGTAGGTGACCGGAATGATGATGACAAGAGTAAAAAATGGAACAAGGAACGATTTTACAACAGTTGGAATAATACGTTTTAATCCTTTTTCCAATTTAGCAGCCGCAGCTACCGCAATAATGACGGGTAATACAGTAGAAGTATAATTTCCGGTACTAGGCAGAATCATTGGAATTCCCAATACCGTATTGGAATAAGAAAGTCCCAGGAATTCACCGATAACTTCATTGGTTCCCAATGCAACAATTGCCGGGGAACACATGGAAAGTCCGATCATAAGACCGCTGAATTCATTTAATTTAAAACGTTTTGCGGAAGTATATCCGACAATAACCGGAAGAAAATAGAATAAAGCATCCCCGGTATTATACAGCAAAACATAAAGTCCATCGGTCTGGGAAAGCCAGCCGAAACCGCTTGCCATGGCAAGGAATCCTTTTAACATACCGCAGGCACAAAGCATTCCCAAAAGCGGGGTGAATACGCCGGTTACGATCGAAATGAAGGCTGCCAGGGGACCTTTTGGCTTTTCGGCATCTTCAATGGAATCGTTTTGTTTTAATTTTGCGATTTCAATAACGGAGTCATATACGTCGCCTACTTCTTGTCCGATTACGACCTGATATTGTCCTCCGGACTGAATGACACTGATGATACCGTCTGTATTTTTAAGAATTTCTGTCTGAGCTTTGCTTTCGTCTTTTAAGCGGAAACGTAATCGAGTAACGCAGTGGGTCAAACCTGCAATGTTGGATTTTCCTCCAACATTTTGGATGATGATACGTGCTAATCCATCATATTTTTTCATTGATAATATCCTCCTGTTTTTTGTTTGTAACCGGTTACTCATTGAGTATGTATTTATTATAACAGGATAAACGTAAAACGGAGTTCCATCCTTCGACCTTATTTTTCGACCTTTTGTGAAACTCCGTTTTATCGATGAATATGTCGGCAGTAAGGCTATTCCATAATGCCGGAAGAGGTAGAATATCGATGCTGTTCAATTCGGCGTGACATATCCAGTTTATGCTGCATGTTCTGATCATAATTTTGTTGGAAATAACAGGAGTACAGGACATCTAACAATAAACCAATCGATGTCTCTGTCGCATAGGAAGCAATTTTAGAGTAGAGACGTTCCCTGGAAGCAATTGATAAAGTGCAGGTGCTGGACTCTCGAAGAAGATTTGTTCCGAGGCTTGTAATCCCGAGGATAGGAACCCCTTGTTCTTTTAATAAAGCAAGATTTGTGGTAGGCATCCGATTGACATCATTCCCAGAATAAGAAACGATCAAGGCAAGATCTTTCGGCGTTAAAGTAGAGGCCAGGAATTTCATTTCAGCCTGAGTGACGATTTCCACAGGTTTTCCGATCAGGAGCATTTTATGTTGGAATAATTCTCCCAAATACTGATTAACGCTGATTCCCATAAAGCAGATCCGGTCAGCATTTTGGAGCAAAGAAACTGCTTGATTGTGATCCTGGTCATTCAGCAGATGAAGTGTCTCTTCCAGACTGCTGGTTTTTAGAGAGGTAATTTCTCCGGCGACCTGTAAACAGGTATCGTCCTTTTGAAAAGGAATATTCACATCCGTTATGGATGAATGAGAATCCAGATAAATAGTTTCTTCCGTATATGCTTTGATGAAATCGGACCAGCCATGAAAGCCGAGATGTTTGGCAATGCGGACCAAAGTGGATTTTGAGGTATAGGTTCTGGCTGCGATGCTCTGCATGGAGTATTGATTTAATTTTCGCCTTTCGCGGATCAGAAATTCGCTGACTGCCATTCTGGAATCATCATATCGGATATAAAGCTGTTCGATTTTTTGTATGATCAACATATGGTTTCCTCCTGTTGAAGTTGTTCGGCATTTGTGATGCTTCCATTATATCATGTTGATGACAAAAAGGACGAAGTGCCGATAATTTTTCGCCGACATGTCAAAAGTTCTTGACATATTAGAGGTGGATTGCTATGATAAAAATGTAAAAGATATTTGACATTTTGATGGTTTTAAGGAAAGGAGAGAATACTATGCCAGTGGGAGCGGCTGTTTTTTTGGGAATCGTTTTATTGGTATTTACGGCATTGGACGTGATGATGCTGTATCTTTATTAATTCCGGGAGATGAACGGAATCAAGTCATCGTGTGGAAGGCAAGTTCTTTTACATTGCTTGCTATAATAGGAGGAAAAATTTTAGATGTGATTGAAAATTTTGTAAAGGCACAGCCTATGACGGCAAATCCATTGATTCAGCTGGAAGTTGCCGCGATCCTTTATTTTATCGCCCTGATGTACTATAGAAGAAAACACGGAGGCTGAGATGGAAAATAAGATTAGAGACCGAAGAAAGCACTTAGGATTGTCACAAAAACAATTAGCTGAAAAATGCGGAGTTTCCAGACAAACGGTAAATGCAATAGAGAACAATAAGTATGATCCTACCCTATCTTTGGCATTTCGTTTGGCAGAAGAATTGCAGCTGACGGTCGATGAGCTTTTTCATCCGGCTTAGATGATGGAGATCAGGAGGAACAACATGAGAAAAGCAATTCTATTTATTGCAATGAGCCTTGACGGTTATATTGCAGATCCAGACGGAAAGGTCGATTGGCTGGAAGGAGAAGAAGATCAGGAAGAGGGGCTGGATTCTTATTCTGAATTTGTAAAAGGGATCGATACTATTTTCATGGGATGGAACACATATCATCAGATTGTGACAGAACTGTCTCCAACAGAATGGATCTATGGCGATTTCATGACTTATGTCATCACTCATCATAAAAGAAAGTCTGAAAATCAAATTCAGTTTTACAATGGAGATCCGGCAGATTTATTAAAAAAGTTAAAGAAAGAAAAAGGAAAGGATATTTGGATCTGCGGAGGGACGAATCTTGCAGAACAGCTGATGTCTGCGGATCTGATTGATCGGTATCATATTTCTGTGATACCGACACTGCTGGGAAAAGGGATCCGTTTATTTGGTGAATTACCGAGAGAGCAAAAGCTTGCGTTAAAAAGTGTTCAAAAGCAGCAAGGAATCACAGAACTAATTTATGAGCGGAAATAAAGAATTTTTATTTTTTTATATAGGTATGAATTATATAAAATCAAAATTTAAGTTATTCGGCTGTGGCAGATTTTTAGGAAGAAGAACAGAAAATTTATTGTATATATTTTTGATGCTTATTATTATAGAAATAACAAGTATTATGTGATAGAATACCAATAGCCAAATAAGAAATTATATTTATTAGAAGAAAATAGGCTGTGCAACTAATAGCAGCATAGATGTAAATAGAAAATGGTTTATCATTTGATCGAGTATTAGTATGATGAGGGTCATTGAAAGAAGAAAGAATGCAGTTTTATGAAAAATTGCAAAAGTTAAGGAAAGACGCTTGTATGATTCAAATGGAATTGGCTGAAAAGTTGATGGCATCCAGGCAAGCAATTTCTAAGTGGGAAACGGGAGTTTCCCAAAGTTAAAGATACCACACCAATCCCACGCTGACTTTTGCTCAACCGATACAGCCGGAGAGCGGGCAACCGTCAAGGCTGAAATGAACGGGTTTACACCCGGCCTTGACTGGCTCGGCTGGCTTTGCTATTGGGGGAATAAATTTATTGATTGTTTTTCTGCTGTATGCTATACTGATACTTGATATGCGGAGGGCTTTGTAAGACGTAATTACAACGCCGGATAAGGTATCCCACACGTTCTTTTGACGGAGGGCATTCACAACGTAAATGTGAACGCCGGAGTTAAGGCAATTGTAACGTGCGGTTTATCCTTATCCGGCGTTTTTTTGTTTTCAGGAGGTGTACGATGGATTTTATCAAAGACAATATGAAAACCCTTTACCGAAAATATTTAACAGCTTCTTTGTCCGGCGCAGTGGTAACATCTATTTACAGTTTTATTGATACCATAGCGGTAGGGCAGTCTGTCGGTCCGTCCGGGGCGGCGGCAATGGCGGTCATCACGCCGCTTTATGCCATTACTACATTTCTGGCAATCCTCTGCGGCATTGGCGGCGGTGTCCTGATGACAAACGCAAAGGCGGAGGGAACAGAAGAAAAGGGAAATGCGTTTTTTACCGCTTCGGTCATACTGCTTGTGGGTGTTACGGTCGCCGCATGGCTTCTGTTCGCATTTTTCCACAATCAAATCTTTCTGTTCTTTGGTGCTGACAGAGAATTATTGCCGACAGTTGTGAAGTACGCAAGGTGGATTATCGGCTTTTATCCCATGTTTATATTGATAACATTTTTGGGAGCTGTTATCCGCAACGATGGAAATCCCCGGCTTGTGATGTTCGGTATGATTGTCGGCGGCTGTCTGAATGTTTTTGGGGACTGGTTTTTCTGTTTTCCGCTCAATATGGGGATGGACGGCGCGGCGATTGCTACGGTAATAGGAACCTGTACACAGGTTTTCATTATGTGTTCCCATTTTTTCACGAAAAAATGCCGCTTGCGATTTGTGAAACCTTTTAATATAGGGCGGGCTTTCCGTAAGATTATTTCGATTGGTTTTGGGACAGGCGTTCTCGATCTTGGCGTAGTGATATTAGCAATCCTGATAAATAATCAAATCATGCGCTACGGCGACGCAAACGCACTTGCCGTTTACGGCGTTGTGGTAACGGTTTCGTCCCTTTTACAGTCTTTGTTTGTTGGTGTCGGACAGGCCATACAGCCGCTTGTATCTGCAAACTACGGGGCAAGGAAGATAGACAGGTTGCAGGCATTTTGGAAAATGGGATTTTCAACCGTTATCATCATGGGGGTTCTCTTTACCGCAATCGGTGAAATCTTCCCAGAACAGATTACCGCCATCTTTATCAATGCAACGCCGGAAGTTTTGGAAGCCGCGCCGGGGATTATCCGCCCATACTTCCTATTATTTCTGTTCCTTGGAAGTACGGTGCTGTCAACCTATTATCTGCAAGCGATGAAATTCGGGAAAGTATCGCTTATCCTTTCCCTACTGCGTGGACTGGTCGTAAGCGGCTTGTTTATGCTTTTACTTCCGCTTATATTCGGGATTCAAGGAGTCTGGCTTGCGATGCCTGTGTCGGAATTGCTGGTGGCAATTTTAGCTCTCTCCTATATACGCTATACGAATCAAGCATTAAAGCCTGAATAATCGTTTCAAAGCCGGATTGCACACCACACAATCCGGCTTTGTTTTATTTTCATGCCTGTTCAATCAT
>ERZ1090880.1300-NODE-1302-length-12470-cov-14.819654_pt1 | contig 12470 bp, 9 predicted proteins | sample MGYA00478471_ERZ1090880 | MGnify/ENA primary metagenome ERZ1090880 (study PRJEB33644, sample SAMEA5815734) | chicken gut metagenome | biome: Chicken; feature: Gastrointestinal Tract; material: Caecum | place: Ireland | collected 2019-01-01 | study: A study of... | reverse complement strand
AATTACCTCCCGCGAATATAAAAAGGTGCTTGCGGCGGTGGAGGCGGCAGGGCTGGAAAACGTATTCCTGCAAGACAAGTCGAGCGCGGAAACTTCCTTTATCCCGAAGTGGGACTATTAATAGGGTTCACGAAAAATCTTTGCTGCCGCAAATCTTTTTCCGTGATGAATACGGTCGTGGCGCGGCTTTACGCCCGAACTAAATTCGTGCTGCCGCCCCTCGGTATTATTAATTACTATGCTTATTACATTCAATTCAGTAAATTTTTCATATATCGGCGACCCGATACTTTCTGATATAAACTTCACTCTCAATGAGGGCGAGCGCGTCGGGCTGATAGGCGAAAACGGCGCGGGCAAGACCACGCTTTTAAAGCTTATTACGGGCGACCTTTCCCCCGAGAGCGGGGCCGTGCAAAAAAAGAACGGCATTTCGGTCGGCTTCCTCGCGCAGACGGGCGGGTTCGAGTCGGAAGGCACCGTGTATTCCGAAATGCTCGGTGCGGTAAAGCCCCAGCTCGACGCCCTTTCGCGCCTTGCCGAACTTTCGCAAAGGCTTTCGGCGGCGGAGTACGGCAGCGCAGAGTACAGGGGGATTTCGTCGAGGTACGAATCGCTTGAAAAGTACATAGCCGCGCACGACTGCTACAACGCCGAAGTGAGGGTAAAAACCGTGCTCGGCGGCATGGGTTTTGCAGGGCTCTATGAACAGAAAGTTTCCACCATGTCGGGCGGGGAAAAGACGAGGCTCAAACTTGCCCGCCTTCTTCTGGAGGAACCCGACCTGCTCATTCTGGACGAGCCTACAAACCACCTCGACATCAAAACGCTGTTCTGGCTGGAGGACTACCTCGCGTCCTTCCGCGGCGCCGTGCTCATCGTCTCGCACGACAGGTACTTTTTAGACAGGGTTACCTCCCGCATACTCGAAATAGAGAACAAAAAGCTCTGTTCCTACCCAGGCAACTACACCAAATACAAGATGCTCAAAGCAGAGAGGATAGCGCTCGAACTCAAGGAATACGAGCGCCAGCAGGAGGAGAGGGCGCGCCTTCAGGACTACGTCGACAGGAACATAGTCCGCGCGACGACCGCAAAGTCGGCGCAGAGCAGGGTAAAGCAGTTAGAGCGCATGGAAATACTTGAAAAGCCGTACACCCCGCCCGCGCCGCCGCGCTTTAAATTCGTGTTTCCCGTAAACACCGCCGAAACGGTGCTCGAGGTTAAAAATTTAGACCTCGAAGCGGGCGGCAAACGCCTCTTTTCGGGCGGGAACATGGTGATAACGCGCGGCAAAAAACTCGCCGTCGTAGGCGAAAACGGCACGGGCAAATCTACCTTTTTAAAGCTGATTGCCCGTGGCGGAAACGAGCGGTGCGTGCTCGGCAGGTTTGTGCGCACGGCGTATTACGACCAGGAAAATTTAAACCTCAATCCCGAAAATACCGTGCTTTCCGAAATGTGGGAGAGGCACGTCACCTCTTCGCAGACCGATATTCGTTCGGAACTTGCCCGCTGCGGGCTTTCGGCGGAGGATATGTATAAAAAGGTGGGCGAGCTCTCGGGCGGGGAACGCGCCAAACTCGCGCTCTGTGTAACGGAGGCGGAGGAGGGCAACGTCCTTCTTCTGGACGAGCCGACCAACCATCTCGACCTTCCCGCGAGGGAGAGCCTCGAAGCCGCTTTAAAATCTTTTGAAGGAACGGTGATATTCGTCAGCCACGACCGCTATTTTATTTCCGCGCTTTCGGACTGCGTGGCGGAGATAGAGGACGGAAAGCTTAACTTTGTAAACGGCGGGTACGAAAGCTTCCGCGAGGCAAAATCGCAGCAGGCGAAAAAGCTCGAAGAGGAGCGCGAGAAAATTGCGCAGGCCGAATATTCAGAGCGCAGAAAGGAGAGCTACCGCTCGAAAAAAGACCGCGCCGCCGAGGCGGCGGTAAAGGGCAGGATAAAGGCGATTGAGGCGGCACTATCCTCGAACGAAGCCGAGGAGGCGGACATTCAGGCACAGCTTGCCGACCCCTCCGTCACTGCCGATTACAGGGAGGTGGAGCGCCTGTGCGCGCGCCTCGATTCATTAAAAGAGGAGCAGGAAAAACTATACTCCGAATACGCTGAACTTATCTGATATCGCGCAGCGCGCATAAGATATGAGCGCGCATAAGATATGCAGGAGAATTTACCATGGATAAAAAACAGAACGAAACAATTCAGGAGGCTCCCGCAGAGGAGGAGAAGGAGCGCGTCGTGCGCCACACTATCTCCGCGGAAGAGACCTTTACGCTCGCGAAAGACGTGTACGATTTGCGCAGCTTTTTCAAGAGCGTATATTCAAACCGCGCGGTGATAGCGCGCAGGCTGAATATCTTTTCGCTTATTTGCAGCCTCATATTCACCATGCTTTACACGGCGTACACCGTGTATTCGGTGCTCACCGAAAAATTTTCGCTCGGAGTAGAGATTGCAATCTATTGTCTGCTCGGCGTATACGTCGCGTTCGTAATAATGCTCGTGCTCGTCACGGTGTTTGCAGGCGACGCCAACACAAAGACGGTAAAAAAATATAACAAGGCGCTCAAAATTTTCCGTTTCTGCATAAGAATTATTTCAATCGCTATGGCGATAGTCGCCATAGCCGCAGGTGGAGAAAATCAGACCACGCTCGACGTCGCGCTCGAAACCGTTCTTTTAATCCTTTCAATAATAATAATCGTCGTGCAGGCGATTCCGCTCGTGTTCGGCGGGCTCTCAAACCTCGTGCGCTGGGCTCTCGCCCCCGCAAAGGGCAGGGCGCGTTTTTCTGTCGTGCTTTTAGAGTGGTACGAACTCGTGCGCGGCGGCACGGCCAACCTGCGTTCGACGAGCAAAATTTCGCCGAAGTACGTAGGCGAAATCAACAGGTACATCGATAGTTTCCTCATTCCCAGTCTCGGCAAAAAGTACATAACGGCAATTTCCGCGCAGGACATTTACGACACCGTCTCTGCCGCGCCCGAAGAGCTCAAAGACATAGCCGAGGGAATATTCAAGCGCGTTTTCGACTATGCCGAGGAGTGCGGTTACGTAAACCACAACCCCACAAAGGCGATGGAGCTTGAGGACAGCCTCGAAGAACCCGAAAAAAAGCCCCGCCGCACGATGAAGTCGCGGCTTATGAGCCTCGGCAAGAAGCTGGGGAAGAGTATTGTAAAATCTTACCTTGACGAGCAATAAATCGCGTATAAGCGTCGCATTATATCTACCCTGTCGTCCTGAGCGGAACGAAGTGAAGTCGAAGGAACTTAATTATGCGCAAAAGCGGCGCTCGTTTCTTCTCTTTGTCGCGCTTCGCGCAGTTCCGTTCGGCTGCACGGCTCACACTCCGTGTTCGCCGTTTCGCTCAGGAAGACAAAGAGGGATAAAAGGAGACTGTAAGCTTCGCTATGTGCATTGCCCCCTGTATATCCCTTAAATAATGCAAATAAGGCGCCCGCATTGCGGGCGCCTTTACTAATGCTTTAATTCAATTAAAATTTCGTGAGTTTGAAGAGGTAGGTTTCGATATCGTCGATGTTGAGCCTTATCTGCTCCATGCTGTCGCGGTCGCGAATCGTTACGGTATTGTCTTCAAGTGTCTGGAAGTCCACCGTTATGCAGCAGGGGGTACCGATTTCATCCTGGCGGCGGTATCTCTTTCCTATCGAGCCGGTCACGTCGTACGTCACCGAAAAGCTCTTTGCAAGTTCTGCATACAGCTCCTGCGCCTTCTCCGCAAGGTTCTTCTGCAACGGCAGGATTGCCGCCTTATAGGGCGCAAGGAAGGGGTGCAGGTGCAAAACCGTGCGCACGTCCTTCTTTTCCTCGTCTAAAACTTCCTCGTCGTATGCGTCGGTGAGCACGGCGAGCACGGTCCTTTCAACGCCGAGCGAGGGTTCGATTACGTAGGGGATATACTTCTCGCCCGTAACGGGGTCGGTGTATTCCATGCTCTCGCCGCTCTCGTTCTGGTGCTGGGTCAAATCGTAGTCCGTCCTGTCGGCAACGCCCCACAGCTCGCCCCAGCCGAACGCGAAGTTGTATTCAAAGTCGGTCGTGGCCTTCGAATAGAACACGAGCTCCTCAGGCGAGTGGTCGCGCATTCTCAGGTTATCGTCTTTAAGTCCTATGGAGAGCAGCCATTCATGGCAGTAGTTCTTCCAGTAGTTGAACCATTCTAAGTCGGTTCCGGGTTTGCAGAAAAATTCAAGTTCCATCTGCTCGAATTCGCGCACGCGGAAAATGAAGTTCCCGGGCGTAATCTCGTTGCGGAAGCTCTTTCCTATCTGGCCTATGCCGAAGGGCACGCGCATGCGGGTGGAGCGCTGAACGTTTTTGAAGTCTACGAATATGCCCTGCGCCGTTTCGGGGCGGAGGTAAACGGTGTTAACGCTGTCCTCGGTGACGCCCTGGAAGGTTTTGAACATGAGGTTGAACTTCCTTATGGACGTAAAATCGCTCTTGCCGCACACGGGGCAAACGACTTTGTGCTCGGTTATAAACTGTTCCATGGCGTCGTTGTCCATGGCCTCTACTTTTACGTCGAGGTTGTGTTTTTTGCAGTAGTCCTCTATAAGATTATCCGCCCTGTGGCGCGTTTTGCAGTTTTTGCAGTCCATAAGGGGGTCGGAGAAGCCGCCGATGTGTCCCGAAGCCTTCCACGTTCTGGGGTTCATGAGTATCGCGCAGTCGAGCCCCGTGTTGTAAACGTTCTCCTGCACGAACTTTTTCCACCAGGCGCGCTTTATGTTGTTTTTGAGTTCCACGCCGAGGGGGCCGTAGTCCCACGTGTTGGCAAGTCCGCCGTAAATTTCGCTGCCGGGGAAGATGAAACCTCTGTTCTTGCAGAGGGCAACAAGCTTTTCCTGCGTTACGGCTCTCTTTTTGTCAGCCATAAAAGTTCTCCCTTCGGGGCGCCTTTTCGCCGCTCCGTATTAATAAAAATTTAAAGTCACATAAATTTTAGTAAAAAAGCGCAGTCAAGTCAAGCGTTTGCGCTCGGGCTTGCGCTTTCTTTGTGTATATAAAATTTGCGTCAGGCTGTTTTTCGGGCTTTTCGGCGCTGCGTGCGACCGCCGTATTCCGCCGTGCGGCGGCACATTTTTAATTTCCGCCACGCCGCGGCGGCGCGGAAAATAAAAATTTCTTTTATTTGCGAAAAATTTTGCGATAAATTATGTACTTTCACCCCTGATGTGTGATATAATTGTGTAAACTGCAATACTACATACTAAAACGTTAAGGTGCAAGATGTTATCCGATATCGAAATTGCCGAAAGTTGCGTTATGCAACCCATAACCCGCATCGCCGCAAAACTCGGGCTCAGCGAAGACGAGCTCGAACTCTACGGCAGATACAAGGCCAAGATTAATTTAAAAGAAGTAAACCCCAAATCCAAGCTGATATTAGTTACTTCCATAAACCCCACCGCAAGCGGCGAGGGTAAAACCACGGTATCGATAGGCCTTGCCGACGGGCTTACAAAGCTCGGCAAAAAGGCGTGCCTTGCCCTGCGCGAGCCCTCGCTCGGCCCCGTGTTCGGAATAAAGGGCGGCGCGGCGGGAGGCGGCTATGCGCAGGTGGTGCCCATGGCGGATATCAACCTGCACTTTACGGGCGATTTGCACGCCATAACCTCTGCGAACAACCTTCTTTGCGCCGTAACAGACAATCACATATTCCGCGGCAACGCGCTTAAAATAAAGGAAGTGTATTTCCACCGCTGCATGGACATGAACGACCGCGCTCTGCGCGATTTGACCATATCCTGCGAGGCGGGCAAAATGAAGGGGTGCGAAAGCTATTCCAGAAGAGAGCGATTCGATATAACCGCCGCTTCCGAGATAATGGCGATACTCTGCCTTGCGACCGACCTTTCCGATTTAAAGCGCAGGCTGGAAAATATCGTCGTCGGCGAGGACGAAAACGGTAACTTCGTCTACGCGCGCGATTTGCACGTCGCGGGCGCCATGGCAACCCTTTTAAAGGACGCCATAAAGCCCAACCTCGTGCAGACGCTCGAGGGCACTCCCGCAATAGTGCACGGGGGCCCCTTTGCCAACATTGCCCACGGCTGCAACTCCGTGCGCGCGACTTACACGGCGATGACGCTCGCCGACTACACCGTAACCGAGGCGGGCTTCGGCGCAGACCTCGGCGCGGAAAAATTTCTCGATACAAAGTGCCGCGTGGCGGGCATTCAGCCCGACTGCATAGTCGTTGTTGCAACGGTAAAGGCGCTAAAGCTGCACGGCGGCGCGGATAAAAACAACCTTTCGGAAGAAAATCTCGAAGCTTTAAAGGCGGGACTTCCAAACCTGTTAAAGCACGTCGAGAATATGAAAAAGGTATATTCCAAGCCCACGATAGTCGCCATGAACAGGTTCGCGACCGATACTCCTGCCGAAATTCAGGCGGTGATATCCGCCTGCGACGAGGCGGGCGCGCCCGCCGTGTTCACCGACGTGTTCTTAAAGGGCGGCGAGGGCGGAAGGGCGCTCGCCGAAAAGGTGGCGTGGAGCTGCGACAAGCCCTCGCAGCTCACTTATGCCTACAATCTCGGCGACGATATAAAAACGAAGATACATGACATCGTAACCAAAGTTTACGGCGGCGACGGCGCGGAGTATTCGCCCGAAGCCGAGGCAAAGATTGCCGATATCGAAGGCAAGGGGATAAAGGGACTGCCCGTCATAATCGCAAAAACGCAGTATTCCCTCTCCGACGACGCCAAAAAACTTGCCCGCCCGCAGGGCTTTAAAATACGCGTGCGGGATATAATATACAAGGGCGGCGCAAACTTCATCGTCGCCGTCGCGGGCGACATAAACTTAATGCCCGGGCTTGGCAAGGTGCCTGCGGCGGAGCATATTGATATAGATGCCGACGGCAATATAAGCGGTCTCTCATAAACATAGTCCGCCAAACCTCGCATATACTTCGCATAGCATTGTTGCGCTGCGGCAACTTTCGGTCATTTACGCTTTAGTAAACTCCCTCAAGTTTTCCTCGCGCGCCGCGCTCTGCTCGCATCTTCGAGGTTTTTATGTGCATATACCTTCACGACTTCCGCACGCTCCTCGTTCTGCTCGTATCTCTGAACCCATTAATTGCTTAGCGGCTGCGGTGAAAATTATTCGGCAATAAAGGCTATCTTATAAAAGATAAACTCTTACCCGTGCCCTCTTGTGTAAATGAATCCCACACCGAGCCCCTTGTGTAAAGGGGGGGGAGTAAAATCCCACACCGAGCCCCCCCTTGTGTAAAGAGGGGAGTAAAATCCCACACCGAGCCCCCCTTGTGTAAAGGGGGGAATAAAGGGGGGATTGTATCATCAGCTTAATCAGACAGATATAATCAACAAGGTCAACTTAAAATTTTATGGCAGAAAAAGAAAATATTTCGCTTCCCGAAGCTTCGAATTTCATAGAACAGATTATCAACGAAGAGCTTGCCGCGGGCAAGTTTGAGTCCGTCGGCAATAAAATAAAGGTGCGCTTCCCGCCCGAGCCTAACGGTTATCTGCATATCGGGCACGTAAAGGCGCTCTCTATAAATTTCGGCGTAAAGGAAAAGTACCACGGCGAAATAAATCTGAGAATGGACGACACAAACCCCGCCAAGGAGGACTACGAATACGTAGACGCAATCGTAAAGTCGCTCGAATGGCTGGGACTGAAATACGACAGACTGCTCTTCGCCTCCGACTATTACGACAAACTCTACGAGATTGCCGAGAAATATATCAAAGACGGCAACGCATACGTGTGCGACCTCTCTGCGGAGGAGATAACGGCGACGCGCGGCACGCTCACCGAGCCGGGCACGCCCTCACCTTACAGAGACAGGAGCGTGGAGGAGAACTTAAAGCTCTTCCGCGAGATGAAGGCGGGCGTATATCCCGACGGCGCAAAGGTGCTGCGCGCTAAAATTGATATGTCGTCGCCCAACATAAACATGCGCGACCCGGTCATCTACCGCATAGCGCACGTGTCTCACTACCGCCAGGGCGATAAGTGGTGTATATACCCCATGTACGACTTCGCGCACCCCGTATCCGACGCGATTGAGGGAATAACCCATTCGCTCTGCTCGCTCGAATTTGAAAATCACCGCCCGCTTTACGACTGGGTGATAGAAAAGGCGGGCTTCCCCGCCCCCGTACCCCGCCAGATAGAGTTTGCGAGGCTCAATATAACCAACACGCTCATGTCGAAGAGGTATCTGAAAAAGCTCGTCGACGAGGGCGTCGTAAGGGGCTGGGACGACCCGAGAATGCCCACCCTCGCGGGACTGAAAAACAGGGGCGTTCCCGCCGAGGCGCTCAAAAAATTTGTAGCGGACGTCGGAGTCGCCAAGGCATATGCGGTGGTCAATGCCGCCCAGCTCGACAGCTGCGTGCGCGACAATCTCAACGAAAATGCCGAGCGCGCAATGGCGGTGGTCAACCCCTTGAAGCTCACCATAACCAACTATGCGGGCGAAGAGGAACTTGAGTTTGAAAAGAACCCCTTAAAGCCCGAGTGCGGTGAAAGAAAGATTAAGTTTTCGGGCAGCGTATATATCGACCGCGACGACTTCGCGCTCGTTCCCCCTCCCAAATACAAGCGCCTGTATCCCGGCGGCACCGTCCGCTTAAAGGGTGCGTACATCGTCCGCTGCGACGAGGTCGTAACGGGCGGCGACGGCGAGGTTGCCGAACTTAAATGCACGTACTTCCCCGAATCGAGGAGCGGTTCTGCCGAGCCGTGTGCGGTGAAAGCTAAGGGCGTGATTCAGTGGGTAGACTGCAAGTACGGCGTTCCCGCCGAATTCAGGCAGTACGAACAGCTCTTAAAAGACGAGCAGTACCCCGACCAGGACTACGCCGAGAGGCTCAATTACGACAGCGAGCATATCTTCCGCGGCTTTGCCGAGCCATACCTTGCGGAGGCGGAGGAGGATAAACCCTTCCAGCTCCTGCGCACGGGCTACTATAAAAAGTGCACTTCCGGCGGGCTCGTCCTTTCGGAAATCGTGTCGTTAAAAGACAGTTTCAATAAATAAAATTCAGCGCTAAAGCGCGTTCGTTAAGGCATATGCCGCGGTCAATCTGCGGAAAAGATAAAAATAAAGCCATTTGGAAAAATGTTGCGGCCGGAGAGAATATAAAATATTTTTCCGTCCGCGCCAAGGGGCGCATGCGTCCCGCGGTGGAGGAGTTTTATGATATACGCAATCATAGCAATAGTGCTCATTCTTCTGATAGCGCTTATCGTCGGGCTCGTGAAGGGATTTACGAGGACGAAAACGTGGGCGACCGAGTACCTCTTCACGGTGGTGCTCAGCGTGCTCATATACGCCCTTGCCGATACGTCGGAAATGTCGGCGTGGACTGCCTTCTCTCTCAAAATAGGAACGGCGGTTGCGTTCATTCTCGTGTTCGCCCTTCTCTCTGAGCGCGGCAAGGCGCTGTTCAAAAGGTGCATAGCCGCTGCGCAGAAGCGCTCTTATTACGAGATGTACGGCGACCGCGAAGAGAATAAACTTCAGATTCTCGACGCCATCGAGCTGGGCGACAGAAAGGCTTATAAGAGGCTTACCAAGCGCAAGTTCAAGGAAAAGCGCGGCGCGGTCGGCGTTGCCGACAGAATCTGCGGCGCAATCACCTTAATGATAAAGATGGTCGTCGTGTTCGGCGTGATAGCGGCGGTCGTGCTCGTCGTGCTCGACTTCACCCAGCTTCCCTTCGTAGAAGAGAATCTCGGCGGCATATATTCGAGCGGCGTGTGGGAGTCGCTCTCCAAGTTCTTCATGGACGCCTTCGTAATCGGCATAATCTTCCTTGCAATCAGGTCGGGCTTCCGTTCGGGCGTGGTTAGCGTGCTGTGGGTGCTTGCAACGCTTGCGCTCATCGCCGGCGCGGCATACCTTTCGTTCTGGCTGTGCTTCAACGTCGAGGCGTTCCAAAATACCGCGGCAAGCCTCAACGGCTCGATTTCCGGCTTTACGTCCGCCGTCGCCGACGCGGCAACGGGCATAGGACTCGAACTCACGGCCGAACAGGTTGCGCAGTGCGTGCTCGGCGCAGGTATATTTATAATACTGTTCATCGTTCTGCTCATTGTCGGCGTGGTAGTGTCGGGCATAATCGGCAGGGCGAGGGAAGGCGCCGCGTTCAGCGTTGTCGACGGTATATTCGGCGCGGTGGTGGCTTTTGCGGTTGCAACGTTCGTGCTTCTCTTCGTCGGCGCGGTTTTATACACGCTATCCGACCTCGAATTTATGGAGGGATTCAACAGCTATATGTTCTACATATCCTCCAAGGGCGTGCAAAAACCTGCAACCATTGCTTCGGTATTCTACAGCAACAACCCGCTCAACAGCTGGGAATTTATAGTTAATCTGCCAATGCGCGGCTGGTTCAACTGAGCTCTGTTCATCGCCTGCGCTTTTGCCCGCGGACGATGAATAACGCGCGGGGCAGGCTTACGAAACCTCGCCCGGGCGTTGCGGGTTAATTACTGAATGCAGAACCGCCGAAGTTCCGGCGGAAGTTTCATTGTGTCTCCTATAAAGAATGCGCCGCGGCTTGCAAGCCGCGGCGCATTCCGCTTTTACAAATTAATAGTGCTTTTCGGCAAAGCTTTCGCAGCAGGTGCACTGTTCGTTGCCGCAACCTACCTGAATTTTGTCGAGCGTGCAGTTAACGCCTTCGGAATTGTACTTGCAGTTTCTAACGTCGCAAGCCACGCCTTTGTTAATCATGTCCGTCATGGAACACCTCCTTCAAATAATTGTGCGCAAACTGCGCCGTATTATGCGCCCGCGGCCAAAATATGCGCCGCCGCGGGTATTGACAAACTCTCCCGCCTCGGCTATAATATATAAAAAGAAAATAACTCAAAAGGAGTGTATATATGCGCGTTATACTTTTAAAAGACGTAAAAGGCCAGGGCAAAAAGGGTGACCTTGTTGAGGTTTCCGACAGTTACGCCCGCAACTTTCTCATAAAGGGCGGCTACGCCGAGCAGGCAACCGCCGTAAAGATAAACGATATCGCCCAGAAGAAGGCGGCGGCCGACTTCCACAGGGCTGAGGAACTCAAAGCCGCCAAGGAACTTTCCGCCGAGCTCAAAGGAAAAACTTTCGTCGTAAAGGTAAAGGCGGGCGCGGGCGGCAGGCTCTTCGGTTCGGTTACTGCGGCCGACGTGGCCGCGGCTCTCTCGGAACAGGGCTACGCGGTAGACAAAAAGAAAATCGTGCTCTCTTCGCCCCTGCGCGAATCGGGCAATTACGACGTCGAGCTCAAACTCTTCGAGGGCGTAAGCGCCAAAATCGTGGTAAGGGTAGAGGCGGTAACGCAGTAAATTTAAAAAAATCTTCTGCAATAAAATTGCCGCGCGGCGAAATTTTCCGCCGCGCGGCAATGCTTTTTTATAAAAAATGCATGTGCGTCTAATCTGCGTTGATTTGCACATAGTATGCGGTCATTTGTAAAAATTACCGATTAATTTTTTGGTTTGATATTGACAAAACGTGTCGCCGGGTGTATAATAACAATCGTAAAGGCGGTGCATAGCCGCGTTTCGATTCTTTCAGCTTATACTCCACATCATAAAAATGCCTTTAAGGGGTGCGCCGATGAGTTCCGTCGGCGCACTTCCTTTTTTCGTTCTGTTCTGCACGCCTAAATCGGCATAACAATACAAATTTCGGCATATTATTTATATCAGACCGCCGCAAAAGCACGGCGGTCGGGGGAGATGATATGCAAGAAAATAACGCATGGGAATACATAGCCGAGCGCGCCGTTAAGGAGGCGGAGTATATTTTAAGCACGGGCGCGACTGTGCGCGCCTGCGCAAACCGCTTCGGCATAAGCAAGTCTACGGTGCACAAGGACGTGAGCGAGCGGCTCAAAGACGTCGATGCCGCGCTCTACCGCGACGTGCGCAAGGTGCTCGACAAAAATCTTTCGGAGCGGCACATACGCGGCGGCATGGCAACGCGCAACAAGTATCTCAGATGCGCCCGCCGCAAAAAGTGCACGGGCTCAGGCGAGTGCGACGCGTGCGGAGAGTGCGCCTGCGCATACGACAGTGAATAAAGTCTGCGCCGTATATAATTTTTACCTTATGGTGTTCCATAAAATTTAAATGCAGCTTATTTTTGAATGCGACGGGCAGGGGTGTTTCCCCTGCCCGCCGCACGTTTTAACCACAAATAAAGCCTGCCGAAATTACGGCAGGCTTTATTTGAGACAACCACTGGCTATGCCAGTGGAAAAAAACTTTAGATTTAAGAGAGATTGACATAAAAAACTCCGCTTAGTAAGATAAGAGCGGCTAGCGACCGAAAAAATCAACTAAACGGAGGATAAAAGATTTGAAAAACAAACCAATTAACGAGTACAGTTTAGCACATACGACATGGAAATGTCAATATCATATAGTATTTGCGCCAAAATACA
>ERZ1090880.1297-NODE-1299-length-12488-cov-9.924475_pt1 | contig 12488 bp, 20 predicted proteins | sample MGYA00478471_ERZ1090880 | MGnify/ENA primary metagenome ERZ1090880 (study PRJEB33644, sample SAMEA5815734) | chicken gut metagenome | biome: Chicken; feature: Gastrointestinal Tract; material: Caecum | place: Ireland | collected 2019-01-01 | study: A study of... | reverse complement strand
ATAATCGCATACATGGTCTTCAGATATGCTTTAATGCCGCTCTTACCACCGATTTCCCAGATACGAGGACGGATTGTAAGATCCACAGATTTGATCTCCGCATAATCCAGAGACTCGATGGTGTTTGCAGTCAGACGAGTTTTCTTTTTTCTGGTTACTGCGAATACGTTTGGTGGCATAACATCGAAGTTTACACGCACTGGAAGATATGGAACCGGATCATAGTCACTGTCTTCTTTTGGATTTGTGTATTTGATGTTCCAGCCATCTTTGATCAGTTTTTTGGCGAAATCTGGATCATCAATGATAACACAGAAGTTTCGGTCGCCTTTCCGGTTATAGGCGCTTTCTTCTCCCTTGAAATTACGATAAAGGATTCTCGCATTCTCGATTACTAAATCGTTTGGTTTTTTGATAGTTGTACTCATGTTTTCATTTCTCCTTTTCTTTTTTTTTAATATAAAAGAGAAGAGTCCCAGCATTCACCGAGATTCTTCTCTTCATTAAATATCATGTAAATTTTGCGTATTTAGTTAAACGGCATTTCATCGCCGTATCCGTCTGGAATATTCATGAAATCTTGAGTTACTGGCGTTGTCGGTGATTGGTTAGAAACAAACCACTCAAAGTCACAATATTTCGAAATAGTTGCGACCGCAGTGTTTACCAGATCATTGTAAAATCCTCGATCGATCAAGTCTTCTTTTTTCAGCTGTCGAACCATTTCAGATTCCATCCAATAGAAACCTTTTGCACCTGTCGCAGAAGTATATTTCGATTCGCTGAAATATCCGTCTGTCTGCCGCACCAGAAGACCTCCTCCGGATCCTGGCTTCATCGGACAGAACAGACCAACTTTTCCAATAAAATGATAATCATGTCCTTTGTCGACTTCCTCTTTAACTTCTTTCCAAGCACGCTCGAAGGAAGTATCAGAGAGTAAGCCTTTACGATACTGTGACTCAAGCTTGCCAAGTTCTTTCTCCCATTTGCTCACATCCGGTAATGATTCGTTCATATCCAAATATAAAGCCGTCTGAACCGAAAACGTTTCACAAAGATCTTCAAACAGAATATCCTCTTTACTGAACAATTTCTTGAATACGTAAGGAACCTGGAATTGTTTACCAGTTGCTGTCCATTTACCGCCATCTGATTCATTGTCTCCGGGAACGTAACCGTAAAGCTTTTTACATTCATCCGCCTGCAAATATCTAGCAACATAGACTGCATCATTTACTAAGCACATACGTTCATAGGTAGCCTCATGTTCGAAGGTATATCCATATTTTTTCCCAAAATCCATCACAAACTGAATGATTTCAGGTGTTGCATTTGGAATTTTGATAGAATCTGTCTTAATATGAGCGACTGTGAATCCTTTTTCCTGAACGGCATGCTTCAAGTCGATCATAAACAATGCACCGCGTTTTGCAACAATGTTGTCTTTGTTACGTTTGTCGCGGAAGGAATTGTCATAAGGCGCTGTTGACTGACCGTAGACAGCATTAATCGCAGTTTTCAATGCGTTTGCCAGATCCTTTGCGGTCAGTTCGCCGTCAATGACTTTCTGAATATAAGGTTTCAGCTTACCGTCGAGCATATGATCGACTTCATCCCATGCTTTATGCTTGATTGATACACGACCCTCTACAATATCACGAAATGCCTTTGTATACTTAATACCGAAGAGCACCTCTGCGATTGCGCTGTGTGGATGCATCGAAGCAATATCAAGCAACGCAACGTTGACATGAAGACCAGGCTCTGCATAGACATAACCGCCCTCTTTTGGATCTTCATCTCGATAACTGGATTTTCCAAGCTCGAATTTGTAACCTGGAAAGTAGGGGAGTAGTGAACCTTCAGAACCATGCGTCTGTGACATCATTTCTGGACAAGCTTCCGCTAAGAATTGATAAGTTTCTTCGTCCATGTCGTGTACTGGCTGAGACAAGTCACGATAATGAAAATGAATTTGGGGCTTTTTGTCATTGCCAAAGATGATACGCTGTGTCAGTGTGTTTGTCGTGTCATTAACCGTCATATCCGCCAAATCTGCCAGAATCTGACGAGCGGTCCAGTCCGCTTTTAGATAGTCATGTGCTGCTTCTGTAGCATCAATATCGTTACCAAGATATTCCTGTACTTTTGGCCACAATTTCTCAGGAACTGGCTTGTCCCAGGGAAGTCCTAATTCCTGATGATGAATTCCCATCTTGATTTCGAGTTTCTTCAAACTCATTTTATTCCCGGCCGAAGCATAATCATAAATATCCGTATAGGACAGATTATAAGCTTCTCCGAACATGGCGTCTCGGGAATGATTCTCGATGATACGACGAGAGATCTGATAAACCTCTTCCAGAGATTTCCCGATCATACGAGCGTAGAAGATATGGTTATCGTACCCCCTGCAGTTGAATCCGATCCATCGAAATTTATCCACGATGTCAGAAAGCTCTCTCGAAGTCGGGTTGACGAGATAATGTTTCGGCTGATCTGGTCCGGGATTCTTATAACCGATCATTAACAGATTCGGAAAGCATTCAATATCAAAGAATGCAATCGGTTTTTCGTTATCAACAATCGGTGCGCTCGGCTCATCGGAACAGAATTTCATGTTATTGACTACTCTTAAACAGTAATCCGAATTATGTGAACTGTTCATCGCGAACACCAAAACCTGCTGTTTCATATCTGATACATCATAATGTAATCCGCTTTCGTAAGCATCGTCGAGTATCTTATTAATAAAGTCGATACTTGGTTTTGTGTATGGATGAATTTCTTTCTCCAGGTTCCGTTTAATCATCACCCGGAGACCTTTTTCACTTTTGATAGATTCTTTGTTTACCAATTTCCTATTTACTCCTTTCAATGGTAACCCCGACTGTATTGTTGAAATATCAAGATTTACGCATTTACTCAATTTACGACGAATGGAGCTTTTTCCGGTAAAGACTTTCACTTCAATGTGCTCATCAAATACACGACTTAATTCTTCTGGATCTCCGTCATAAATATAATGTAAATGAATTCCTTTCCCACTTTTACTTAATTCTGCATAGGTCGGCGGCCATTTCTTTGCTGCTTCCAGATTCTTTTCTATGCTTTTTTCTCCGTTTTCATCGGGAATATCAAAGTCGATCACAATATGATTCAATGGCACACGTACATAATGCAGTTTTGAAGTATCAAGATCAGACAGTTTTGTCTTGCACAGATCCCAAGCACTCATTGGATTGTCCGATTTGTCATACTCCACAGCATATTGGGCCGGATAATCAGCGCAGTTTTGGTCGAAGATAGACGGTTGTTCCTTAAAGTCAAGCCAGGTTGATTCTGGTTCTTCTTCATCGTTTGTATCTTGTTTTTTATTCATATCGATGATTTCCTGATTAAATTTCTGATAGAGAAATCCTTTGTAATAACTACGAATCCGTGATCCGTCAGAATCTGTGAAACGTTCCTGGAACTCTTTAAAATAATTCTTCAGTTCTTCCTTGAAGTTTCTCTGGGATAACGGATAGGGAACACGAGCTTCTTCGCAGTAATTCTTATACATTTCCCAAGACTCTTTCAGAGTTGTACTGTCTTCTCGTTTGAAAATGTGATAGTAGGAGACTACAAAGTTATAGAAATCATTCGTCGCTCCAAGCATTGCGGTAGGAATATAATTGTCGTATCGTCCTGGATTCTCGTTATAAAAATCAAGACAGTGTTTTGCAATTGCTCCTAGTTCAAATTTGATCTGACCTGTAATCTGTTTGTATTCTTTAGACGGTAGTTTGTTACCAGATGGTGTTACGTCAATTAATCGTCGGATTAAACCCGATTTTGCGTCTGTGATACGTACTGGTTTGTTTGTACCCATGATAAGAAACGAACGAAACCGATTCGTGTATGCTGACTTGAATTTTTCGTTGACTGTCATCTCTTCATGAGATACAAGACTATTGATTCTGGTGTTGTCTTCAATTCGGGAAAGATCTCCATCGTGCTGAATGGCAATCAACGGATTTGATTTGAATGCTTCCAATGCGAAAGAATCGTTACTTGATCCGAGCGCTTTTGCGTCGAATGTAGAGTAGTATCCTTCGAATAACTGCTGGATAACATTTAATATGGTTGATTTACCTGTTCCTGCAGCTCCATACAGCACCATGAATTTTTGAATTGTCTTGGAGTCGCCTGATATGATGCATCCGATCGCCCATTCAATTTTTGCTCGTTCATCGGGATCATATAGTGTACTCATCAATTTATCGTATGCGGAAATATCCCCATCGCATAACGGATAAGGCAGACGTTTCGTCGCATAATTTTCCCTGGTTGTTTGTCTGTTCGAAAATATCAAGTTATCGTCCAGAGAATGATAAGAGTCTCTCATCTGCATTTTGCAATATTTATGCCAACGATCGATCATTCCAGATTCCGAATCCCACATGTGCAGGATTTTCAGATCAGAATTAATTCGAGATCGGTTTTCTTCCGCCCATTGCTCCACTTCGCGATCAATCAGCTGAATGACATCCTCTTCATCTGTCGACCAAAGACCCCGATCCGCTACCCAGATTGCATAAAAGTCTCCGCCACGAATCATAAGGTCTTTGGATTTCTTGATGATAAAGTTCGGATACACCTCGACAACTCCTCGTTTTGTACTACGAGTTTTAACAATTAGAAAATCAAGCACATCATTTCGAGGCTCCTTTCTTTGCGTTTTTCTCAAACAGCGCACGAAGATAACTATCGATCGTCTCAAAGCGCCATTCTTTATCATTCAGGAACGTAAATATAAATTCCTGTTTATTCTTCTGACGAATACGAATGCTGTTTTTACCGTTTGGGAACCAACATTCAACGCGATTCCCTGCATAATCCGGAAAATATAAAGCAAATCGTTTATACACATCGTTATGAACCATGTCAAACTCCTTTCTACATATTTTCACTCAAATACCACATCATCTGATACCAGATCTCGACATTCCGGAGATCATGATGAGTTTTTCTGAGTTTAAACAGACCGCCGGTTCCGTCGGGTTTGTATTCACGATTCATGAAAATATCCAGACGATCTTCTACTTCAAAACTGTCATAGGATTCATCATCCATACGATTTAATCCAAGATTGTTTATCATAGACCAAAACAGTTTTCTTGTTCGATCTCCGACATCTGGATCGTCAATAATTTGTTCTTCGCAACGAAGGGATAATGCGATCATCATTTCCAATACGCTACATTCTTTTACATCAAGAACATCAGCAACGTCCGACATTCGAATACGTTTTTCTCTACCAAAACGGTAACGTAACTCAATACCGTCTGATGCTCGATTCCCATCCATCGGAATGATCGAATAAAAATCCGTCCGAAAAAGATGTAACATGAGAAAACGATAACTATGATTTAGTGTGAAAGGCTTTACAAAACCACATAACCACTCGAAGTATTTTCTTCTCATCTTTTCGTCTGTCATGAGGTCTCCTTTCCGGAAGACTGTTTTCCGACAACAGACGTATAAGCTCTATGATCGACCAGAATCTCATAGTCGCATTTTAATACCTCGTTACGAATGTATGCGCAGTCGTCTTCCCATTCTCCAATTGCTTCTTCCCAATCATTGCCAACCGGAGACTCCGCAGGATCAATAACATTGTTATTTTCATCAGCCAGAACGCCGTCGGAGTAGCAATACAGAGTAATTTTGTCGTATTCGTCAAATTCTCCAAATTCATCTGGAGCAATCGAGTAAGGTTCTTTAACGGTATCGTCCGGCTCCTCGCTTGCATATGATTTTGCAATATTGTGATAAGCGGTAAACTCTTTTTTCTCCTGAGATTTTTCTTTCGGTTCTTCGTCATGCTCCTTCTGTTTTGTTTCTTCCTTCTTACGAGTGCGATATGCATTCTTCACAGACTCAATCTCTTCCTCGCTTTTCTTCTCAAAATAAGATTTACAAAAATAAAAAGTCCCGGCACAGCCAAAAGCTGCACCGAGAACAAAACTAATAATTGTTTTTGTCATTTTTCTTCATCCTCATTTCTTTAATTTCAGTTTGTCCCAAACAACACCATCTGCGTTAAATTCCAGCATGGTTCCAGGATTTCCGTCTTCATCGTAAACAACTTCATCCGTCAGACCAAAGCTGATGAAGTTATCGCCTTTCTCATTGTCCTTCGAATACACCCATCCGATCATCTGACCGGCCTGCGTTCTTGGGATGGATAACATATCGTAAACATCATTCAGAGATACGTAAGTTCTGGCAACAAGAAGATCATTCGCATATCGCTCTGTAGCCCGGAGATGCATCATACGATAATCAGCGTTTTCTTCCCACTGAGGATTCTCGACGACATTACCCTGCATGTCTTTGGTGTATTTACCAAAATATCTTACAAACGGATCTCCGTCATCGTCATTCTCCAGTCTGGTAATATCTTTTTTAACTTTCTTGGTTTTGCCGGTTTCCGGATCCGTCTCGGTGGTTTCCATCTTGTCGTCTTTTGTTCCATAGCGAAGTTCTTTGTCGACATCTTCACCGAATCGTTTTGCTACGCGTTCCCGATATTCATTGAATCCAGCCAATGTCGTTGCATATGCAGCGCCAAGAGCAGCGTTTCTCTGTCTCAGAATATTATTGGACGCAAGGATACAGGCAAGAGAAAACGTACCCATAACTACCGGAGGTCCGTATAATTTAACAAACGCAAGACCGGTTTCCGCATAAACCTTTACCAATTTCTTTTCATCCGGCTGTGCAGACTCCGTTTCTTCCTTCTCTGCAGCTTCTTCTGCCTCAGCATGAATATCGTCGATCTTTTCCTTTGCTTCATCCAGAACATCGCCGACTTTTGTTGTATTCACACACGCCCAGATCGCACTACCAACAATACCGATAACACCAGTAACAATCAGAATTTCCGGACTGTGAACTTTTGCTTTGTATGTAACTTTCTGAAGATTTGTACATGCCTTTGCGATAAGTTTATTTTTCATAATTTGTTCTCCTTATAATATTCTCTATATTCTTGTTCTGTCGGGAACAGCATCCAACCATTCCCGATCCATCCTAAATATCCAAAATTTGTTGGATATCCTTTCATATCAATCACCTCAATTCAGAGCGATAGGTTTCGGAAGCCTTAATACGTAACCATCTGGAACACGAACTGCTTTTGCTTCGACAATGGTTTCCCAACCATAGTTGCTTGCTGTGGTGTTTTCGATTTCCACATCTGCAAGGTCATAAAGATCCGCAACGCTTGCTGTGTCATAAGTCTCTATAATATCCTGTAAAGCGTCCAGAACCATCTCTGCATCTCCACGAGTTTCGAAGAGGAGATTATCAAAGTCATAAATGCTTCGGTCTCTTCTGGCACGATGCTCTGACTTTCTTTCATCAGTATCGTTACGATACCAATAACTTGCATAAGATCTTCGTTCGCCTTCCGATCGTCTGCGACTTCCACGTTCCCCATACAAAATCATATCGACTCCATCGGAAATAATTTTCTTTGCCGCTGGAACGACGATTTCCGTAAAAATACGATTCCGAACGTTTCGAAGATCCTCGGGAATAAATACTTCTGCGATCTTTTGTATCTCGCTTTTCTTTTTTACTTTTGCTTTTCCGGATATGACTTTCTCAATCACTGGTTTTTTAGTTTTGGACTCCTTCTCTCCTTTTGATTTGAAGGAATTTGATCTGTATTCGTCCAAAATATCACTCCTTTCTCTTCCCATTGGTGAACACGACATTCGACACACGATCCGCTACGTAATTCGCCACTCCTTCACGAATCTGATCTGTTTCGAGTGCAAACTTTGCGATTTTATAGCCTGTAAATATCATTCCGGCTGTGAACCCAGTCAAGAACACCATTGCCGTTGCTGCTTTTTTCATGTCTTTCTCCTTTCTAAAAAGAAAAAGAGGAAAAGCCCCTGCGATAGGGACTCCGCCTCTTGTTTCGAACCTTATTCAGCATCTTTCAGATCTTCCGGTTCAACATCCTCATCCACATCCTCCGTGGACATATCCTGCTCATGTTTTTCTTTCACGATTTTTGCCTTACAAGTACGGGACTTCGGTTTCTTGCGTGCTGCAAGAGGCTCGATTACGAACTTGTGCAATAATGCACCAGCCAGTAATGCTCCGCCAATCACAACCGCCGTACCAAGTCCGCCACCAGACTCTTCCTCGCGTTCGATAACTTCAGCGTTCAGTTCCTCGTTTTCTGTTGCTCTGATTTCGTTGTTTTCCATAATTGTTATCTCCTTTCGATTGTTAAATGGTTCTTTTCATTAAAGTTCATGTATTTTTCGCGCGTTTACCGTAAGGTTTCGTACCCCGATCTCGGTTCTATGTCATAGTTGATTACGAGACATGGTGTTCCATCAGGCGTAAGCTGAGAACTGAATCGAATATCGACCCATCCCCAATCTACATTCCATCCCACATCTTCATAAACGCGTCCATGCTTCAATCCAAGCTCGTCATAGAAATCACCGAGTGAAACATACAGCTCATCCCGTAACCTTCGATTAATGTATTGCTCGGCTTTACGAATCGCGTCAGCGCTGGATTTGAAATATCTTTCCAAAGCCGGATCGTAGCACAGGGTGTCTCCTTTATCCGTGATAATAATATCTTCCTTTTTTGGTGGATTCTTTTTGATACGCTCCTTATCTACCTCATCGCGGATTGACTGTTCTTTCTTTTCTCCTACGGTCTCAATCACTTTATCTTTGTATTCCTTGAACGCCGTCTGTGTCATACCATATGCGGTTGCGAGCGCTGCATTCCGTTTCATATGAATAGAACTTGCTCCGATGATGCATGCTGCAGAGACAAGACCTGATGCAGCAGCTGGTGCGTAACATTTCCACACAGCCTTTACGGTTTCTGTCTTTGTGAGAGTTTCTTTATCTTCCTCTTTTTTCACTTTCTCGATTTCTTTTTCTGCTTCTGGCGTCGATTTCACAGCCAGAACAACAGTAATAACCATACCCGCCAAACCTAATCCTGTAAGAATTTCCGGACTGTGTTTTCTCAAAGATCTCGACATAGATCTTCCAAAACGATTGATATTGTTATTTACAACTTTTAAATTGAACATTACAATTTTCTCCTTTTACTTGAAATTACATGTAATTAATTGATCGATCAAATATTCTGCAGTGTCTTTTGCTACAGAAAATATAAAACTGTTTTTCTTGTTTAAATATGCATAGTCATCCATTTTATCTCGGAATCTTTCCAAAACAAACAAAGGCGGCAAGTTTTTGTTTTTTGATAATTCCACCAACAATTCTTTTGCCGCCCAGATGCTATACGTTTCATATTGAAACTCTTTCTTCTGCCAAGGAGTATATATATGATCTGAAAATTCGTAAATATAATCCTTGATGATGCCAATTGCTAAATCATTTGAAGACATATCACGTCCTTCCTTTCGTTAAATGTAAAATAGAAGAGACTTTGTTATGTCTCTTCGTTTTTCTGCTTGTCCATAGCTCTAGCAACTTCGTCTTTAATTTCAGCTTTCATTTCCTGTTCGTCTACCCAATCGGACAAGAGCGTCGCTCCAAATCCGATCACGGTGACCACCATTCCGAAAACCTTTAATAAATTTCTGTTCATATAAAGCTACCTCCTTTCTTCATAATACACTTTGCACTTTTTGCGGATCAAAAATCAGCATGTGGCGGAAATGGCATATAGATTAGATAATACGACGGACAGTCTGGATCACAGGGTTCTTCGCAAAGTTGATGCTCAAAATCTACCCATTGATAACCATACCACGACTCTCCTTGATAAAGATTCCATCCGACACTTTTTCCATAATCAGTAGGAGATAAACCAAGAAAATCATAGAATTCGTTTAGCGAAGCATATCCTCGAAGAGCGAGAATCCGGTTGAAATGATATTCAGCATCTGCCACCTCGATCATAGTTCGGAAGAAGAATCGATTGGAAATCTCATCAAAGAAAATTAAGATATCCTCGTTTTCTGGTTTCGGAATATCCACGAGATCAAAAAATTCCCTCGACATTGCTTCTCTGATTTCTTTATCTTTTTCTTCACCAAGAATTTCTTTGACTTTGTTTCGATATTCTTTAAAAGATCGATCCAGAACTGCATACGCGCTCGTTAAGGATGCTTGTGATCTAGCATTTAGCACACTCGCTCCGATAATACATCCGATCGTAGCTGTACCCATTAATATGGAAGGAATATATTCTTTCGCATAGATTTTGACCGTTTCTTCCAGAGAAAGTTCTTTGTCAAAAGTCTGTTCAACGGCTTTTTTCGTTGAGAGAGCAGTCAGAACAGATGTTCCAACCACTCCGAATGACGCTACGACACTTAATAAAGTAGATTTAGATCGAAATCGCATAATTCTTGACTCCTTTTCTGAACCGCTTCGTCCAAAATTTTCTTCATGTTTTGAATATCTTCTCGATATGTTTCTCCGATTCCCCGGATATTCATAATATGTTCTTCTGAAGTGATATATAAATCATTCACAGATTTTATTCCGCCTCGAATCAGAGCATTTGCAAGACGATTCGATCGTTTAGACTCCATAACGCTAAAGCAAAATCGACGTAATACTTCTTGTTCGGTTTCGATTACTGTCGGATAGTAAGGAATTTTAACGCTTCTCAATGCAGCTTTTATAAGCATTTCTTTTGAAGTATAATCCACCTGGGATTTCATATTATCCATGTTTACACACCCTCTCTTTCTGGTAAATTCGCGATTTTCAAAGCAAGTTTGTATGCTTTTTCTTTGTTTTCATCTGAATATCCATGTAATGATATGAGTTCTATATACTCCCCGTATTCACCACAGCAATATCCAGTGGAACCGCTCCACATAACCGGACAATAACGGCAAAAATTAATGTCGTAGTACGTATTGTTTCTTACATTGTCTGCATATTCACAACAAAAACAATGGGTGTAAATATCTTTATATTTTTGACCTTTGTAATTGAGCAAGTAGCGATATTTCAGTTTCGCGATTAGAGAGTCCCAATTGTAACGTGATACTACTGCAGACAAGTCATCTTGGTTTTTAATAGCATCTGCAATCCAGTTCCACATTTTCCGATGTTCCTCGATGGCTTGTTTCTTCGTTAATTCCATATTCCTATTTCTCCTTTCATAAAAAGAAAAAGAAAAAGAGCCTCATCGCTGAAGCTCCTCTTCCTTTGTGAGTAAACGTTTGCTGTTAATTTTGTACTTTGTTTGTTCATAAATAATCGGCAATGCAAACGCTGCTATACAAATAACCGCATAACCTTTCCAATATTTCTTCATCCAGGTCATACTTTCTTTACATAACACTTTGTAATCTGTCCATGCCTGTAAACATTTCTTGAACATAATAAAATCTCCTTTCGTTTTAGACAAATGTTTTCTCTTCATTAAGGAAGATGTGTTTTTCGCGCATGAAAAATAGAAGAGTCCCTGTTAGGACTCCTCCGTGAAACTTTCCAAAAGTTTCGAAAGTTCTTCTTTAGACATACGCGCCTCCAAATTAATTTTTACAGAGATTATATCATCGGTGATGTTCTGTATGCCGAGTTCGTTCAACTGGACTTTTACATCACGTCCAGTTTTCTTTCTCAGCAGTCTTTCGATCACCTTTCCGATCAATCCCGTCATAAATTTTGATTCGATTTTCATAATATCCATAACCCTTTCTCCTTTCGTTTATGTTGTTTCATTAAAGAGCATGAACATTTTGCGAAACAGAAGAGTCCCTGTTAGGACTCCTCTTTTGATTTGATCATTTTGTCATATTCTTCAGCCAACGTTTCCCCAAACATAACTGCCGCCATTGTTGTAATTTCACTCATGAAAGTATCGACAACATCGTCGGTTTCGTCAATGTACTTTTCAACCACATCAAACATGGTTCTCCAATACACACTCGCCGCCAAAGACATACCTTCATAAAGATCCTTTTCAATTTTTCCTCTCAGTTCGTTTGTCATCATAGCTTTTCTCCTTTCGTTTTAGACAAATGTTTTCTCTTCATTAAGGAAGATGTGTTTTTCGCGCATGAAAAATAGAAGAGTCCCTGTTAGGACTCCTCCTCCGACATTAAGTCTATATAAGTTCATCAAAACCTTTACATTTTCCAGTTTTTACCCAGGTGATTTCATTCAAGAATGAGGCTTTCATTCCTCTAGCGATTGCTTTTAACCCTTCCATAAAACTGCATTCGTATCTAATAGCGTAATACGCCATATAACATATAGCAACTATTATAACGATAAGTCTTAACGGTAATGTTAATGCATAACCGACCACTTTAATAATACCTCTCAATAAAATACCTTTCATTATCTTTCTCCTTTCGTTGTAAAAAGTTTTTGTTTTCATTAGAGTAGATGTGAAAATCGCGCAAAAAGAAAAAGAGTCCATGTTTCAGGACTCTTCCTCCGACATTAAATCTG
>ERZ1090880.1293-NODE-1295-length-12516-cov-4.311773_pt1 | contig 12516 bp, 9 predicted proteins | sample MGYA00478471_ERZ1090880 | MGnify/ENA primary metagenome ERZ1090880 (study PRJEB33644, sample SAMEA5815734) | chicken gut metagenome | biome: Chicken; feature: Gastrointestinal Tract; material: Caecum | place: Ireland | collected 2019-01-01 | study: A study of the... | reverse complement strand
CCAGATAAATTTCAAATTTACCGGACAAAAGCGTGATATCATCCTCACTCTCAAAATGTATCTCGGAAATGTTCAGTCCATAGGTACTGATTTTTTCCGTGATAGAAAGAATGATGTGGAAATAATCTCCGTCCACCGGAATCTTTTCGCCGAGAACCATTTTATTAAATTTCACGCCCGTCACCACCGGAACACCGGCAAACAGATAATCCCGGCTTTCCTGCGCGATGCCCTCGGAATCAAAATATACATTTTCATTCATATACTCGAAAACGCCTGACCGAAGCTTCTCTTTCACATAAATCTTCAGCGTATGCGTATCGCCGAAACCCATGGAGATGTCTTCGATGAAAGGCAGGTATTTCTGTCCGAAAATCCGGTTCTGTGCCATCATGACCAGGGTATTTCCCACATAATCTTTTTTCTTTACTTCACGGATGATCTCCCCGGACGTGTAAGTCTGATTGCCGCTCACCTCAATGTTTTTAACAGAGAATCCCACGATCACACAGGCGGCGCCCAGACCCAGAATACACAGAAAGCACAGCCAGAAAATTATTTTATGCAGTTTATTGTTCTTCGTATTTTTGATAAGCGTCAACTGTCTGCTCTTCATTTCTCCCCCATTGAAACAAAACCGCTATTCCTTTATCCGCATGTACCTGGAAACCGACAACACCAGCCCCATCTCGATCAGCAGGAAACACAGCGATGTGCCTCCGTAACTGATAAAGGGCAGCGGAATTCCCGTGTTCGGTATGGTGTTGGTCACCACGCCGATATTAATGAACACCTGGATTCCCAGATGAGCGATGGTACCTACCACGATCATGGAGCCGTACAGATCAGCGGCGTTGAGAGCCACTACCATAAATCTCCATAAAAGGACAAAATAAATGATCAGGATGCCCACCGCGCCGAAAAGTCCCAGTTCCTCGCAGATAATGGAAAAAATCATATCGTTGTGCGTCTCCGGCAGAAAACCCATCTTCTGCATGCTCTGCCCGAGCCCCTTTCCAAACAAACCGCCGGAACCGATGGCGTACAGGCCCTGCATGGTCTGAAGACCGGTCTCATACTGCTCCGGATTCAGCCATATTTTGATCCGCTCCACCCGGTATCCCTGGGTGAGCAGCAAAATGGCGATTCCCGCCACCCCGGCCAATCCAATGGCAATGAACGGTTTCCATTTGTCACTGGCCACAAAAATCATGATGACTGTGATGGCCAGCAGGATAATACAGGTACTCAGATTCTCAATACCGACCACGACGATGATCGGCACCGCCAGGACAAAGCTTTTGAGAATCCCTTTCCAGGTCCTCAGCTGTTTGGCGTGGCGGCTTATGTATATGGCAAAAATCACAATCAGTGAAACCTTTGCCGCCTCTGATGGCTGAAAGCTCAGGGGGCCGATATTGAGCCAACGTTTGGACCCGTGGGACACCGCCGCAAATACCAGAGTGAAAATAAGCAGCAGGATGGTTCCCCAGTAATAGACCGGGAGCATCCATTTCCGGCTTCTCCAGAAATGATAGTCAATCCGGGCGACCAAAAACATGGCAACGACTCCGATCACCGCAAAGACTGCCTGACGTTTCAGCCAGTATGCAGCGTCATTCATGTACAGGCTTCCCCGGTAAGAACTTGTGCTGTATACCATCACAAGGCCGAAGCCCACCAGAAAAATCACCAGAAATACAATGGAATAATCCATGGCGTGGGGACGGCGCACCGCCGTCCGGCTTCTGACGCCGGTTTTCCCGGCTGTGGTCCGTTTTCCCGTGCCGCCCGGCCTGGCTGTCGTACGTCTCTGCATATTTGCTTTTCCGGACATTTTACCAGCCATTTTACTCACTCCTTGAATCTGCGGACAATCTCTTTAAATACCTGTCCTCTGACCTCATAATTCTTAAACATTCCCCAGCTGGCGCAGGCCGGAGACAACAGCACCGCATCTCCCGGAACTGCCTTCTCTCTCGCAATCTCCATGGCTTCCTCAAATGTATCGGCATAAATGACATTCTGAAATCCGTGAGCCACAGCGGTCTTTCCGATTGCCCGGGCGGTGGCACCCATGAGGATCAGATATTTTACCTTTCCATCGAAAGATTCAATCCACTCATCGTACTCCGCCTTTTTATCATAGCCGCCTCCCAGAAGGATGGTCGGTTTCACCATGGCCTGAATGCCTTTGATGGCCGCATCCGGGTTGGTACCCTTGGAATCATTATAATAGTCGACGCCGTCCACGGTATCCACATACTCGATACGGTGTTCCACCGCGCGGAACTCCATGACTGCCTCCCGGATATTCTCCACCGGAACGCCCATATAATAACTAATGCCGATGGCCGCCAGAATATTCTCATGATTATGGCTGCCGAGAAGACGGATCTCCTTTGTGGAACAGACCGGGATCTCTTCCCTGCCGGTCCGGATCACAAAAGTATCTCCTTTTAACACAATACCCTCTTTTAAATCTTCTTTCCGGCTGAACATCACCGGAGCAGCCGGCGTTCTCTCCGCCATGGCTCTGGTGGCCGGATCATCATAATTTAACACGATCACATCGTCTTTGGTCTGTTTTTTTGAGATGGAGAGCTTCGTCTCCCCGTAAACTTCCATAGTTCCGTGACGGTCCAGGTGATCCGGCGTCAGATTGAGCACCGCGCTGACCGCCGGATGAAAGTCCACCGTGGTCTCCAGCTGAAAGCTGCTGATCTCCGCGGCGATCACCGAATCCGGGCAGGTATCCAGCGCCACCGAAGTAAACGGAATACCGATATTTCCCACAACGAATACCGAATCATACCAGGATTTTAAGATGCTTCCCACCAGCGCTGTCGTGGTAGTCTTCCCGTTGGTTCCTGTGATAGCCGCGATTTTGCCTTTGGCGAAATGGCTGGCCAGCTCAATCTCTCCCCAGACAATCTTTCCTCTATCATAAAAGGAGCGGGCAATGGAACTGTTCACAGAGATTCCCGGGCTCAGGATCAGCATATCGTACTGATCTGCCAGGCTATCTTTGTATTCTCCCAGCTCAAATGTCAGATGCATGTTTTCCGGCATCTGTGATACCACTGCCTCCGTATCCAGTTGTTCATTTCCGTCATAGATTGCCGCGTCAAAACCGGCCCGGCCCAGAAGCTTCGCCGCTCCCACGCCGCTGACTCCGGCCCCGGCAATCAGTATATTCTTTCCTTCTAACATAACTCATTCTCCAATCTGCTAATAAGCAAGCATTCCAATCAGGCAGAGCACCGCCGTCACGATGGAAAAGATAGATACCACCTTTGTCTCCGGCCAGCCGGACAGCTCAAAATGATGATGGATCGGCGCCATTTTGAAAATACGTTTTTTGGTCTTTTTATAATAGGTAACCTGTATGATCACCGACAGCACCTCCACAAAATAGATGAAGGCCACGATCGGAAGGAAGAACGGCACCTGCAGCATGTAAGCCATTGACACCACAAATCCTCCCAGTGCCAGGGAACCCGTATCTCCCATAAACACTTTTGCCGGATAGGTGTTAAAACAAAGGAATGCCAGCAGAGCACCGATGACAGCGCAGGCCACCGGATGCACATCTGTTTTGGCCGCCACCGCGATGACAGTGAAAAACACGGCGATCAATGTGGTCACACTGGAGGCAAGCCCGTCGAGACCATCGGTGAAGTTTGCTCCGTTGACGGTTCCCAGTACCACAAAAAACAGAATCGGCACATAAAGAATTCCCAGATCCACCATTTTCCCTCCGGTGAAAGGAATCATAACTTCTGTTCCAAGACCGGAATAATTTACCATATAAAATGCAAATACCGCCGTGATAAAAATCTGTCCCAGCATTTTCTGCGCCGGCGTCAGTCCCAGATTCCGCTTCATGACTACCTTAATGTAGTCGTCTAAGAAACCGATGAGACCAAATCCCAGAGTCACAAAGAGAACCGGAACGATCTTCGGATAGTCGGCAATATAAAACACCGAGCCCACCAGGATTCCAATGAGAAAGAGGATTCCTCCCATGGTAGGCGTGCCTGACTTCTTCAGATGGGACTCCGGTCCCTCTTCCCGGATGAACTGACCAAATTTCAATCTATGTAAAAACTTGATCATTCCCGGTCCCAATATTAAAGTGACAAAAAATGCCGCCAGGGCTGGTATTGCAATTGACTGATTCATAGTTTAACCTCCATTTTATCTCTGTGCGCCGGCACATCCGCCGCAAAACAGAACGTGACAGCACACGTAGTAAATTTAAGACATTCTACCACAGTATAATCCTCTTTTCAGATATTATCAAGATAGGGCAGGATATTTTGGAAGATTTCCGCCATCACCGGAGCAGCGATGGTTCCGCCGTAATAGACGCCCACCGGTTCATCGATCAGAACCAGCCCCATAATCTCCGGATGGTCCGCCGGAGCGAAACCGAGGAAAGAAGAAATGTACTTTCCGGTTCCCCGGGGAAGCTTTTCACTGGTGGCTGTCTTCCCTCCCACCTGATAGCCTTCCACCTGGGCGTTCTTTCCTGTTCCTTCTGAGACCACCGCTTCCAGCAGGGAACGCATGGTCTCAGACGTCTGCTCCGTCACCCGCCCCGTCTTTGTCTCGTAAGTCAATTCTGTGATCTCCCCGGTAACAGAATCTTCCGTGCGGATGGCAAAATGGGGAGTCACCAGAGTGCCTCCGTTCACCACGGCACTGACCGCCCGCAGAAGCTGCAGCGGCGTAATCTGAATGGATTGCCCAAAAGACATGGTGGCAAGTTCCACCGCCCCGATATTTTCCAGCTTGTGCATGATAGAACCCGCCTCTCCCGGCAGATCCACACCGGTTTTCTCATACAGTCCCAGTTTCTTATAATATTCCAGCATAGTTCTGGCTCCTACTCTGGCCCCGATCTCCATAAATACCGGATTGCAGGAATTCATGACTCCTTCCTTAAAGGTCTCGGTTCCATGTCCCTGGGTTTTGTGGCAGCGGATCTTCCTGTCTTCCACGATCTTATATCCGGGACAGTGAAAGGTGTCATTTAAAGATACCTTTCCTTCTTCCAGAGCGGCGGTGGCCGTCACAATCTTAAAAGTGGATCCCGGCTCATAAGAATCGCTGATCAGCGGATTTCTCCACATGTTGTTCAGTTTATCATTTTCACTGCCCTCCCCGCTTTCATATACGGAGAGAAGCTCGTAAGGTTCATTTAGATCATATTCCGGCACATTTACCATGGCATAAATCTCCCCGTTCTGGGGATTCATCAGAATCACCGAAACACTTTTTGCCTGCTTCTCTTTGAGCACCTTTTCGGCCGCCTGCTGGGCAAACGACTGCATGGTATAGTCCAGAGACAGATAAAGGCTGTCGCCCTGAACGGGTTCCACCCGCTCCTCCGCCGCCGACTCAATCTCAATCCCCTGGAAATCTGTCAGGGTAAGGATCGTTCCGTCAGTTCCCTTTAAGACGCTGTCATACCGGGATTCCAGACCAAGGATTCCCTGATTATCGGAACCGGTAAATCCCAGCACCTTGGAAGCCAGATTGCCGTAAGGATAATATCTCCTGTAATCTTCATCCACCTTGACGCCGCTTAAATTCGCTTCCCGGATCTCATCGGCCGTCTCCTTTGGCACATTGCTCTTGATCTTTTCTCTGGAGGAAACCTTCTCCACCTTCCGGCGGATCTCTTCTTCATCCATGGACAGCTTCTCCGAGAGAAGCTTTATCACTTTCTCCGGTTCTGTCACCTGACTGTAAATGACCGAGATGGTGCATACCGGCTGATTATCTGCCAGCACCACCCCGTTTCTGTCATAAATGATGCCCCGGGCCGCCTTGATGGAACGCTCTCTCTGCTCCACATCTCTAGCCCTCTCACTGAGTTCTTCCGAAGAAATCACCATCAGGTAAAACAGTCTGCAGGCCAGCACACAGAAAAGCAGAGTCAGGCATCCGAAAAGGAAACGGTATTTCCGCTTCTGAAATACATAAATCTCAATCATGCCATCACAATTTCAACTGTTCTTTTATATTCAGTTTACGCAGTATTTGTGCATATATTCTTCTATCTATTCCTCATCTTGTGAGGAAGCACTGTCTGTCTCACTGCTTCCGTCATCCTCCGTGGAGGCATCTTCTTCATCATTCGTCTCATCATCCTGCCCTGCCTGGGTGGATGCGTCATCTGCTCCGGTACCCTCAGAGTCATCGTCTGCAGTATCCGTCTCCGTGCTGTCAGTGCTAGCATCCGCGGTGTCTTTTTCCGCCTCCTGCTCTTCTTTCGCCGCCTCTTTTTCAGCCTCTTCCTGCGCCTTTTTCTCTTCCAGCTGCTGTTTTTCTTCCTCAGTCAGCTCTTCTGTTGGCTCGATCCCCAGAATCTTTACGATTTCTTCCATGCACTCCCGCTCCAGATTCACTGCCAGAGCCGCATTGGCCTGATGGTCCACGTTCGGTTCATCGATGGTGACATAGATGAGCAGTTCCGGATCTTCTGCCGGCACAAATCCCACAAAAGAAATGTAATAATCTTCTTTATTTCTCGGAATCTTCTCTGCGGTACCGGTTTTACCTCCAATGGAGTATCCCGGTATCTGCGCCTTGGTTCCCGTTCCGGATTCCACCGTCTTTTTCAGATAACCGCGCATGGTCTCTGAGGTTTCCTCGGAAACAGTCTCCCTTAAAACTTCCGGTTCCTTCTCTTCTACCACATCTCCCTGATCGTTCTGAATCTCCTTCACCACTCTCGGTCTGTAATAATTACCACCGTTGATCAGGGAAGAAAATCCTGCCGCCATCTGCATCATGGAACAGTTGAAGTTCTGACCAAAGGCATTGGTGGCGAGGGTCACTGTATCCCTGTTTTTCTCCGCCGGTATCAGAGATGCGGTCTGTGCCTCTCCCGGCAGGTCTATACCTGTGCTTCGTCCGAAGCCAAACAGATTCTGATATTGATAAAAAATATCATTGCCTTCATTAAAGGCGATATTCATCATTGCCACATTACAGGATTCCGCCACAGCGTCTTCCAGACTGATATTGCCGTGAACATGAGAACATCCGATATTCCAGCTGCCCACATTCAGAGAACCGGTACAATAGTAAGACTCATTGCCCGTCAGCACGCCGGTCTCCAGACCAGCTGCCACTGTAAACGGCTTGTACGTGGATCCCGGTTCATTGGCATCGCTGATGATCGGATTACGCCAGAGCTGATAAAAGCCATCATAAATGGTCATTTTATCTTCTTCTTCCTCCTCTGTGGATGCCTCACTGCCGTCTTCCGCTGTGGTGTCTTCTTCATTTTCTTCCGTGGAAGCCTCGTCCGCTTCGTCCTCGCTGCTCTCCTCCGACTCCTTTTCTTCTGTGTACTCTTTCATCTTGTCGATTTCTTCCTGAGAATACAGCTGTAAAAGCTCCTCCTCATTCATAGGATCATTTAAGTCATAGGGATTGGAAGAAGCCATGCCGAGCACTTCCCCGTTTCTTGGATCCATGACCAGAATACTGGTCATTTTACTGCCCACATCTTTATCAAATTCCGCCAGTTTCTCCTCGATGACCTGCTGGATCTGCATGTCAATGGTACTGACCACGGAATTCCCGTTTTCAGCCGGCTTTACCGTCTGTTCCTGTGTCAGTTCCTGATTAAAATAATAGTAGGAACGTCCGTTGGTTCCATTTAAGGTATCATTATAATATTGTTCGATGCCCCAGTTGCCGCTGTTGCCGGAAGAAGTGAATCCGAGAATCCGGCAGGCCAGATCTTTATATGGATAGACCCGCTTGTAATTCTCCTCAAACATAACGCCTTCCACCAGCCTGGCCCTCTCAATCTCCGCCTTCTCATCGGCCGGGGTATTCGCATCCCAGGGCTCGTCCGCCTTGGCCAGGAATTCCCGGAAGGCAGATACTTCGTCATAGTTTAAATTTCTTTTATATACCACATAGTAAGAATTTGCATTTTCCTCAATGGTCTGCCGGAGATCATCTTCGGAAAAACCAAAATATTCATTCAGCACCTGGATGGTCGTCTCCAGAACTTTATTCTCCTTCTTCTGCCCGTCCTCTTCTTCATCCTGACCGGCGGTTCCCACATCAATGATATTTTTCGGTTCCAGCACCAGAGTATAAATCTTCTCATTGGAAGCGAGAATATTTCCGTTGCGGTCGTAGATTCTTCCTCTCTCATAGGCGATGGTAGAGCTGGTATGGTTCTGCTGTCCCAGCACAATGGTCTCAAACTCATCTCCATTTCGTATTGTCCAATAGGCAAGACGTATTGCCAGCAATAAAAAGAGGCAAACAATTACTAAAAATACTACACTCAGTTTGCCCCTCATTGCTGTGGTCAGACGACTTACCTTTTTTTTCTTTTTCGTCACATTACCACCCACTTTTTAATTCGATGTATCAACACTTTCATACTGTCTGAAATAATCGCTTGTACTGCTATTATAATAAATTACCTGCTCGGGACCCGGATATACCATATGTAATTCTTCTTCTGCAAAAGTACGTATTTCATCCAGATTGATATTTTTATCAATTTCCGTCTGCAAAGCGTTCTGTTCACTGAGCAATTCCTCTTTCTCGGATTTCAGACTGGAAATCTCCGAGGAAAGATTATTCAGATGCACCCTTCCTCCCAGATATACAAGGGCAGCTGCCGCACAGATTATCACTGCCACCGCTGTGATCACCGTGTACTTCCAGTCAAAAACCTGAAGTCTTTCTTTGTTCCGCTGGATCGCCGCCTCCTTTTCCGGATTCACCGGCCGTTCCTTCTGAACTCTCGTCTCCGCCGCTCTTCTGGCGCGGTTATTTTTCTTTTTCTTCGGCTGTGCTCCGTAGGTTCCGTCTCCGTAACGGCCCTCCCCGTCAAGCTTTGTCACATTGCTCCCGTAAATGTAATTGTAACGCTCTGATGTACTATGCAACGCCATATCCAATTCCTCCAACACACTGTATTGTCTCATCTCTTATGAAACGATTCTTTCAAATACACGTAACTTTGCACTTTTGGCCCGGCTGTTCTCTCTGAGTTCTTCCTCTCCCGGTACGATCGGTTTTCTCGTGATCACTCTGCCCTTGGATACCCGTCCGCAGGTGCAGACAGGAAAGCCCGGCGGGCAGATGCACGGATTCTCGCAGGTTCTGAAAATATTTTTCACAATTCTGTCTTCCAGAGAATGGAAGGTGATCACGCAAAGTCTTCCCTCATCTCCGAGAAGATCGACCATTTCTTCCAGATGCCCCTTCAGCACATCAAGCTCATGATTCAGCTCAATGCGAATAGCCTGGAACGTCTTTTTGGCCGGGTGTCCTCCCACCGCTCTCACCTTTCTCGGAATGGCTGCCTTGATGATCTCTGTCAGCTGTCCGGTGGTCTCCACCGGCGCTTCTTTTCTCGCCAGCACAATGTGCTTTGCAATGTTTTTTGCAAATTTATCCTCACCATAATCCCTGATGATATGATAAAGCTCCGTCTCACTGTACGTGTTCACGATATCTCTCGCCGTCCGCTCCTGACGCTTGTCCATACGCATGTCAAGAGGCACGTCTTCTCTGTAGGTAAATCCCCGTTCACCATTATCCAGCTGGTAGGAAGAAACTCCCAGATCCAGCAAAATACCGTCCACTTTGTCAATGGATAACTCCTGAAGTACCTGCTTCATCTGAGCGTAATTGCTCCGGACGATGGTCACCCGGTCTGAATAAGGCGCCAGACGCTGCCCGGCAGCCTCAATGGCATCTCCGTCCTGGTCTATGCCGATGAGACACCCTCCGTCTGTCAGCCTTTTCGCAATCTCCAGGGAATGTCCTCCTCCTCCCAGAGTGCCGTCCACATAAATCCCGTCCGGCTTAATGTGTAATGATTCAATTGTCTCCGCCAGCATAATGGACTTATGTTTAAACTCCATGGCATCCTCCTTATCAGGCAGCATATTTTTTCTCCGGGTATCCAAGCCCGGAAACTCTGTCCTGATATCTCTGTCTAAAAATCCAGTTCTCCCGCAATGTCCTCGATAGACTCATCTTCCTCGTTCTGATACGCGTCATATTTTTCTGTACTCCACAGCTCAATGCGGTCCGATACGCCAAGAACCGTGACATCTTTGTCTATCTCCGCAAAGCTTCTTAACACCGGTGGTATGAGAAATCTTCCCTGTTTATCTGTTTCGCATTCTACAGAGCTTCCGATAAAGTAACGTTTCAGCTTCCGCGCCTGTCTGGAAGAAGTCGGAAGCGCATTCAGCTTCCCGGCAAAGGTCTCCCAGGAATCCGGCGGAAAAATAAAAAGACATCCGTCCATCCCTTTGGTAAGTACAAATTGTGTTCCGAGTTCTTCCCGAATCTTCGCCGGTAAAATCAGGCGTCCCTTGGCGTCCAGCCCATGTTGAAATTCTCCCTGAAACACATTGCTCACCTTCTTTTACGGAAAACAGACGTCTCCTCCATTCTTCTTTTTGTATCTCTTTCGGGGATACCCTCCCCAGAAAACGTCACTTTTTACCACTTTGCTCCACTTGTCATTTATTTTATCTCATACAGAAAGGTATTGCAACATTATTTTGGGGATATTTTCTAAGGTTTTCTTTCCTTTTTTTTACAGGGAGAACGTATGATTGCCTAAAAAAAGATAATTTTTTAAGAAAAATTGCAATTTTTTCTAATCATTGAGGTGTCAGGGCGTATCCTGTCCGGATTTCCGGCTTTTGCTGGGAAAAGGGACAGCTCCGTGCTCCCCCCGCCGCTGTCCGGATTGCTAAGGCTTTTGTTGGGAAATTGGACAGCTCCGTGCTCTCGCACTCCCGCTGTCCTCCGGGATCATTCGCATTCCGCGTTTCCTCGCTTCATGCTCATGTTTCCTTATCCGTCCAATGTCTGCGGGGCCGGGTAAGCTTGCTTCCCCGGTTCCCCCGCCGCTGTCCGGATTTTCCCAACAAAAAAAGAAGCCCGAAGGCTTCTTCATAGTCAATCTTATTTATCGCATAAAATCTTTATAAATCGGAAGTACGATCTCAGGTTTGTCATACATGACGATCTCTCCGTCGTGCATCCAGATCAGCTGGTCGCACAGATCTTCCAGCGTGCTCATATTGTGGGACACGATGACCACCGTCCGGTCCCGGCTGGAGATAAGCTCTTTCATCTTCCGGTAACTCTTTTTTCTGAACTTCTGATCTCCGACACTCAGAACCTCGTCAACGAGCATGATCTCCGTCTCGAGGATCGCCGAGATGGAAAACGCCAGCTTGGAATGCATACCGCTTGAGTACGTCCGGACCGGCATGTCGATAAAGTTGCCGATGCCGGCAAACTCGATGATTTCCGGCATTTTTTCCATGATCTCTTCCTTGCTGAATCCCAGAAGCATACCGGACAAAATGATATTTTCTCTGCCGGACAGCTCATTTTTAAAGCCGACACCAATGGCCAGCAGAGAAATAGAATGTCCGTGAAGATCGATCTCTCCGCTGTCGGCGGAGAAGATACCGGCGATGGCCCGAAGCATAGTGGACTTACCGCTGCCGTTCTTCCCGGTAATTCCAAGGATCTGTCCTTCCGGCACCTCAAAGGAAACGTTCCGAACTGCCTGGAAAACTTCCTGCTTCACCTTTCTGAAGCTAAACAGGCTCTGCTTGATAGAGGCTGCTTTTAAACTTTTATAATTGATACAAACATTTCGTACACTGATGGCACTCTTGCGTTCTTCCATTACTTCCATTAAATCACCTTTACATAACTGTTTTCATTCTTGTATATCTTACGGACTCCCAGGATGGCAACAATAACACCGATGACGAACCAGATGCCAAGCCATTTAAGTTCCGGCGTCTCTCCGTAGAGAATGCATTTCCGGAGGCTGCTCAAAATGAGCGCCATGGGATTGGCATGCATCAGAAGGCCCACGAACCGTTCCGGCACCCTGGTCTCAATATTATAGAAGATACCGGTCATATAGAAAATCATACGAAGTACAATGGTGACCACATTGGTCAGATCCTGTACAAAAACTCCGTAATGAAGGAGATGTGTCATACAGGCAAAGGTCAGCACAAACAGCGTGAGCATAATCGGTATCACATAAAATATATTCAGCGTCAGCGGAATCCGAAAGAAAATGATCATCGCCACAATGATTCCAAAGGATATGAGCATCTTATATCCGTTAAAAAACATCCGGGATATGAGAAGGATGAACTTCGGAATATAAACCTTGGTCACAATGGACTTATTGTTACGCATCAGCTTGACACTCTGCGTCAGACACCGGTTAAAAAACTCCCATGCTGTCAGGCCAATAAATACAAAGGCGCTGAAAAACGGCTCCTTCGAATTAAAAATATAGCCAAAAATAAATGTATAGATCAACATAAAACAGAAAGGTTCCAGCACCCACCATACCCAGTTCAGATAGGAGTTGGCAACCTCCGACTTCAGCTCCGATTTGGCGGAGTAAAGAGCATATCTGTAATGCTCCTTTAAATCTTTCCAAAAACGTTTCATAAC
>ERZ1090880.1288-NODE-1290-length-12571-cov-9.138862_pt1 | contig 12571 bp, 7 predicted proteins | sample MGYA00478471_ERZ1090880 | MGnify/ENA primary metagenome ERZ1090880 (study PRJEB33644, sample SAMEA5815734) | chicken gut metagenome | biome: Chicken; feature: Gastrointestinal Tract; material: Caecum | place: Ireland | collected 2019-01-01 | study: A study of the... | reverse complement strand
CTGTACAGGGGCGGGTTCTTCTTTCCGTTCCTGTACGGGCTGTGCCGCGGGTTTGGTTTCCGTCGGCTGAACGGAAATCTGTGCGGCTGCCTTTTCCGCAGCGGCGCGGGCGCGCTTTTTCTTTGCCGACCTGCTGATGCCGGCAATGATCAGTGCGATGATAAGGATGACGAGCACCGCGGCGAGTGCCACGGCGATCCAGAAATAGATGGGTTCGTCGCGATAAAAGTTTGTGAAAAACTCAATGATCCTGTCCACGGAAATCACCTCTGTTTTTATTTCACTACTATAGTAATATAAAAGCAAAAAAAAGTCAAGTATCTGCGATTTTTTATCAGGCGAATGACAAAAATTTGACAAAAAATCAAAAATACGATAGAATGAAAACTGTACTTACGGGGAGTTGTTTATGGAGAATTATACGGCAATCATCGTCGGCGGGGGCGCTGCGGGAATGATGTGCGCGCTCCGGCTGAAGCGACGGGGCGTCGGGGTGCTTCTGCTCGAAAGGAACGACCGGCTCGGCAGAAAACTTTCCGCCACGGGGAACGGGCAGGGCAATGTGACCAACGAAGATATGTCTGCAGAGCATTACTTTTCTTCGACGGGAAGCGCGGCTCCCGTGCTCGGGCGCTTCGGAAAAGATGACCTGCTGGACTTTCTGCATGAGCTGGGCGGACTTTTTTCCGCGGACGGGGAAGGGCGCGTCTATCCCGCTTCCCGGCAGGCCTCTTCCGTCACGGATATTTTCCGCTTCGCCCTTGCGGAGAGCGGGGTGCGGATCGCCCTCGGCGAGAAGGTTCTGTCGGCACGGCGGGCTTCCGGCGGTTTTCTCGTATCGACGGAAAAGCGGGAGTATGCTTCGCGCGCGCTCGTGCTCGCCTGCGGGGGAAAAGCATCCCCGCATTTCGGCTCCGACGGAAGCGGATATGAGCTTGCCGCGGGGTTCGGGCATACGGTAACGGCTCTCACGCCTTCCCTCGTCCGGCTGAAAACGGAGCGCGGTTTTATTGCGGGGCTGAAGGGCATACGCTGCGATTGCCGCGTCGTTCTTTCAAGACCGTGTGCACATGAAAAGAAAAGGGGCGAAGTGTTTGCGGATACGGCCGTGCGCGGCGACGTGCTCTTCACCGAGAGCGGTTTAAGCGGGGACGCGATATTCCGCCTGTCCGCCCGCGTGCGGGAAGGCGATGAACTGTGCCTTGATTTCCTGCCCGATTTCGGAACGGAGGAAGTCGTTTCCCTTCTGCAAAAAAAGGCGGAAAAAGATCCGCGGATGCGCGCGGAAGATCTGCTGCGCTGCGTGGTGCACGGCGCCGTCGGGCGGGCCGCTCTGCGACGCTGCAACATTGCGCCGGACAGCCCGGCGCACGATATTTTCCCGAAACTTGCGTACCTTGCCGGGATGCTGACGTTTTATCCCGTAAAGGTGACGGGAACGGAAGGCTTTGCCAACGCGCAGGTGACGAAGGGCGGGGTTCCTCTTTCCGAGCTGGACAGCGAACTGATGAGCCGCAGGGCGGAAGGATTGTACTTCGCGGGGGAACTTCTCGATATAGACGGCGAGTGCGGTGGATACAACCTGCAATGGGCGTTTTCGAGCGGCGCGGTCGTCGCTGACGCCATAGCCGAGAGGTTCGGAAAATGAAGCTGGAACTGAAACTGCGCCCCGGAGAAGGGGAAGAAAAGCTGCGCGCGCTCGCCATAAAAAGATGCGGCTGCGGTCATATCAGGATCCTGAAAAAATCGCTGGACGCGCGGGACAAAAACAATATACGCTGGGTCTACAGCATACAGGCGGAAAAAAGACCCATAGAGGAACCTGTGCGTGTCTGGAAAAGGGCGGAAAGGCAGCCGCGGCGCGTCATCGTCGTCGGAAGCGGCCCGGCAGGATTGTTCTGTGCGGTGCGGCTGATCCGCGCGGGGATACGCCCGCTCGTCGTGGAGCGGGGAGGCAGCATTGAGGAAAGGGCGGCGCAGAACGCGCTCTTTTTTGCAAAAGGCGAGCTTGACGAGGACTGCAACGTGCAGTTCGGAGAAGGCGGCGCGGGGACATTCTCTGACGGAAAGCTGAATACGCAGACGAAAGACGTCCGCAACCGCGAGGTGCTGGAAACTTTTGCGGAATTCGGCGCACCGCCCGAGATCCTTTATCTGAACAAGCCGCATATCGGCAGCGACAGGCTGCGCGGCGTCGTGGCGAATATGAGGGATCATATCCTGCGCGAGGGCGGGGAGATACGCTTTCATACCCGTTTTGAGCGCGTGCTCGTCCGCGGCGGCGCCGTTTGTGCCGCCGTGCTGACGGATATCGCGCAGGGGGTACGGTATGAAGAGCCTGCGAGCGAGGTCGTCCTCGCGATCGGTCACAGCAGCAGGGATACCTTTTCCGCACTGCTTGCAGACGGGTTTGCGATGCAGCCGCGCGAATTTGCCGTCGGTGTAAGGATTGAGCATTTACAGGAAAAAATCAATATTGCACAGTATTATGACACACATAAACTGCTCCCTCCTGCCGATTACAAGCTGGTGAGCCATGCGGGCGGGCGGACTGTCTTTACCTTCTGTATGTGCCCCGGCGGGTATGTGATGCCTGCCGCGAGCGAGCGCGGAGGCGTCGTTACCAACGGCATGAGCAACTATGCGCGGGACGCCGAGAACGCAAACGCGGCGCTGCTCGCGCAGGTGCGCCTGTCCGATTTCTATAAGGGCGGCGTCCTTGACGGGGTGGAATATCAGAGAATGTTGGAGCGGGCCGCTTTTGCAGCCGGGGGGCGCACATATGCGGCGCCCGTACAGCGCGCGGAAGATTTTCTGATCGGGAGAGAGACGCATTCTTTCGGAGAAGTGAAACCGAGCTACGCGGCGGGGACTGCGTTCTGCGACCTGAACAGAATATTCCCGGAATATGTATCGGAATCGCTCAAAGCGGGCATACTCGATATGGACGGCAGACTGCACGGCTTTGCACATCCGGACGCGCTGCTCACGGCTGCGGAAACGCGATTCTCTTCGCCCGTGCGCATCCTGCGCGGGGAAACGCTGGAAAGCGAAACCGTGCGCGGCGTTTATCCGTGCGGGGAGGGCTGCGGATATTCGGGAGGGATCACGAGTTCCGCGGCGGACGGCATCCGCGTGGCGGAAGTCATCTGCGCCCGATACGGCGGATAGGCGGAAACAGGCCCTTTCTGCGCGGAACTTTTATTAGAGCGTCATTTTCTTTTCATAAAACAAACATATTTTTGCGTTATACTGTAGTCGTTCAAAGGGAAAGGGCAGAGAACATTTCCCGGAGAACGCGAAAGCGCCGCGCGGAAAAGCGGGCGCCCGAAAAAGACCACACAACTTTTTTCATATTCTCTCACTATAATATATCGGTTCGTTCATGCGGGCCGATATATTATTTTTATGAGAAAAAAGCTGCCGCTTTCCGCGGCAGCTTTTTGAAAAGGTTCGATCAGATCTGTTCGATGTTGATGACGTTGGAATTGCCCGATTTGCCGTTAGGGTTGCCGCCCGTGATGACGATGCGGTCGCCTTTTTTGACCAGCCCGGAGGCGATCGCCGCGCGCTTGGCGTGATAGAAGAGCACGTCCATCGAATTGAACTCTTCGGAAAGCACGGGAATGACGCCCCAGGAAAGCGCGAGCTTGCGGTAAGACATGGGCTCGATCGTCATGCCGATGATGTCGATGTTCGGACGGAAACGGGAGACGAGGCGTGCCGTTCCTCCCGAGCGAGAGCAGACGACGATCGCCTTTGCGCCGATATCTTCGGCAAGGACGCAGGCAGAGTGCGAGAGCGCGTCGGCGGGGCTGGAGATGTCGGGGCGTTTTTCGTTGTATTTGGTGGGGAGGTTCTTTTCCGTTTCCACGCAGATCTTTGCCATCGCCTCGACCGCCTGCACGGGGTATTTTCCGCCCGCCGTTTCGCCCGAGAGCATGACGGCGCTGGTGCCGTCGTAGACCGCGTTGGCAACGTCGGATATCTCCGCGCGGGTAGGACGGGGCTGATTGATCATGGATTCGAGCATTTCCGTGGCGGTGATGCAGCGCTTGCTGGCGACGCGGCATTTGTTGATGAGCATCTTCTGGATCTGCGGCAGTTCTTCATAAGGAACTTCCACGCCGAGGTCGCCGCGGGCGACCATGATGCCGTTGGCAACTTGAAGTATCTCGTCGATATTGTTGACGCCGCTGCGGCTCTCGATCTTGGCGATGAGGTCGATGTCGGGGTTTCCGTTCTCTTTGAGAAGGTTGCGGATGTCGACGATGTCCTGCGCTTTGGAGGTGAAGGAGCAGGCAATAAAGTCGATGCCCTGTTCGATGCCGAAGAGGATATCGCTCTTGTCCTGGTCGCTCAGATATTTGAGGGAGAGCGTTTTCCCCGGGAAGAACATACTCTTTTTATCGGACAGGTCGCCGCCGACTTCGACGCGCGTCTTTACCTCCGTTTTGCCGACTTCCGTGACCTTGAAGATGAGGAGCCCGTTGTTGAGCAGGATGGTATCTCCGGGTTCCAGATCGTCGACGATCTCTTTATAAGAGACGGATACGCGCGTCTGGTCGCCTTCGATATCTTCGGTGGTGAAGGAAAATTCGTCTCCCTCTTTGAGGGTGATCCTGTGATTTTTGAAAGTCCTGATGCGCAGTTCCGGGCCCTTCGTGTCCAGCATGATGGGCAGGGGGATATTCAGTTTTTCGCGCACTTTTTTGATGAGCTCGATGTTTTTTGCGTGCTCTTCGTAATCGCCGTGCGAAAAGTTGAGCCGCGCTACGTTCATGCCCGCGAGAGCCATTTTCGTGAGAGTCTCTTCGTTCCGGCAGGCGGGGCCGAGGGTGCAAACGATCTTTGTCTTTTTCATAGTCATCTCCAAAGAAAAAATACAAAATTTATCACATATATATTGTATAACTTTTTCGGTCAAATTTCAAGCGTTTGAAATAAAAAAGAGACCGCTTTTGGCGGCGGTCTCATCTTTATTTCCGGCAGGGCCTTGCCGGAAGCGGATAAAATCGCGCCGCTCCGCATAAGACGGGCGGAACGGTTGACAAAGCGGCGGTGTTTGCGCTATAATCAGAATATTCCGAGCTTGCCGTACGGTCGCGTGCCTTTTTCGGGGCATGAGGAAAGTCCGAGCACCGCAGAGCAGGACGCCGGATAACGTCCGGTGGAGGCGACTCCAAGGAAAGTGCAACAGAAACAGACCGCAGGTTCATCCTGCAAGGATGGAAAGGGGAGGTAAGAGCTCACCGGCGCGGCGGAGACGCCGCGCGCCGTGTAAACCCCGTCCGGTGCAAGATTGGGCTGCCGCCGCACGGGCTGCTCGCCCGGCGGCAGCCGTGAACATCGCTTGAGTTCGCCGGCAACGGCGTTCCCAGATAGATGACCGTACACGACAGAACTCGGCTTACAGGCAAGACTCGGAATTTTTTGCACGAAAACGGCCCGCAGATCGCGGGCCGTTTTTCTGTTTACGGAAGAAGATGTTAAGCCTTATAGAGGTTTTCGCTTTCCGCGGGTCGGCGCGCCGCGGCGGCTTCGGAACGTCATACGAACACCGTTCTGCCCGCGTGCATGGGGGTATGCGACAGGGAGGCATAGAGTTCTTCCGCGAATATATCCTTCGCGTAACAGAGTTTCGCCGTGCCCGAAAGGGCGCGCTCATCCTCTCTGCGGATGACGGCGGGGAACGCCGATCCCGCGAACAGGGGGAGAAGTTCGTCCGCCCGTTCGCGCCTGACGGCGAGGACGTTGAAATACAGTGCGCTTTTCAGGCTGTCGCGCACCAGTTTTTCGCCGATGCCGAGCACCGCCGCGGCGAGGATGCGGCGGATGCGGGAAGAGATGTAGCGCTTCGAGGTAACTTCAGCGATCAGTTCGTCGTAGTCTGCGCCGCTCTTTGCGACCGAGCGGATGCGGTTTTCCAGTCCTTCCGTGCAGTCGAGAATGCCGCGCATCTCTTCCGCGGGGCGGGAGAGCGCGGCATAAAGCGCCACGCTCTTATAAGCGGAGAGATCGGGCGCCTGCGCGAGAGCGCGGTACACGAAGGGCGGAAGGCTTTCTGCCGCGTCGTCGAGCCTGCCTTCCGCGGCCGCCCGGCGGACTGCGGTCGCCGAAGAATATCCGCTCCGGAGCGTATCTTCGCCGTGCGCAGCCCCCACGCGCTTTACGGGAAGCAGTGCCGCGCCGCTCTTTTCCGCAAGGAGCGCCTTCGCATATTCGACGCCGAGGATATTGTTCGGGGAGGAGAGCATATCCGCCGCTCGTGCGCCGGTCTCGGCGGCCGCTTCCGCGCGGGCGCGGGTGAGGCTCATGCCGGAATCCAGCCTGCCGCGGATGGCGCTCTTCAATGCGCCGCTCTCTGCGGAGGCAGAGGCCGCCGCGGCGCGGAAGGAGCGCTCGTCTCCGCTCTCGCAGCCGAAGGCGAGGCAGCCAAAACCCGGCAGGGCGGCAAGCAGCCTGATCGCGCCCCGGGCAAAGAGCTCCGCGGGGGCGCAGGCAAATGCTGCGGGAAGCTCTATGACTGCGTCCGCGCCCGCAAGGATCGCATGCTCCGCACGCGTATATTTTTCCATGCAGGCGGGTTCGCCCCGCTGCGTGAAGTTGCCGCTCATGACGCAGACGAGCGCATCGCAGCCGCTGCGGGCGCGCGCCTGCGCGAGCAGATAGGCGTGCCCGTTGTGAAGGGGGTTGAATTCGCAAACAATGCCGCAAATTTTCATTTTTTTTCTCAAAACCTTTTACTTTTTCAATAATATATAATTATAAGGAAAGCGCCGCGCGGGGAAGCTCGGGCGCCTTCCTGTAACGGAGGCACCTTCGATTATACACCAAAAGCGGCAAAAAAGAAAGCGATAGAGGTTTGAAATCGTATGGCAGGCTTTATTGACAAGATCAAAGATAAGTTTTCCGAGCTGAAAGAGCAGATCGAAGAGATGAACAACGAAGAGGAGAACCCGTTCCTCACCGATGTTAAAAAGCGCGCTGCGGCGCAGAAGAAGCGCATCGTGCTCTGCGAGGGCGAGGACGCCCGCGCGGTAAAGGCTGCCTCGATGGCGACGAAAGAGGGCATCGCGAAGATCGTGCTGCTCGGCGACGAGGAGCAGATCAAAAAGGACAACCCCGGCGTCGACCTTACCGGGGTGGAGATCGTTTCCCCCGCCAAGAGCGAAAAGCGGGCGGAATATGCAGCCCTTCTGTATGCGCTGCGCAAGGCGAAGGGCATGACGGAAGAAGAGGCGGACAAGCTCTCTTACGACAATACCTATTTCGGCGTGCTCATGCTGAAGGCGGGAGATGTGGACGGGCTGGTTTCCGGCGCCTGCCATTCGACGGCGAACACGCTGCGCCCCGGGCTGCAGATCGTCAAAGCGGCGCCCGGCGTGCCGCTGGTTTCAAGCTGCTTTCTGATGATCGCACCAAAGGACGGAAACAAATTCTGCAAGGACGGGGTGTTCGTCTATGCGGACTGCGGCCTGAACGAAAACCCGAACAGCGAACAGCTCGCGGAGATCGCGATCATGTCCGCAAAGACGGCAAAGGACATCGCGGAGATAGAGCCGCGCGTGGCGATGCTCTCCTTCTCGACGAAGGGAAGCGCCAAGCATGACGACGTATCCAAAGTGCAGGCGGCGGTCGCGCTCGCGAAGGAAAAGGCCCCCGACCTCGCTTTGGACGGCGAATTGCAGCTGGATGCGGCGATCGTGCCGTCGGTGGCAAAGTCAAAGGCGCCCGGCTCCGCGGTGGCGGGGAAGGCGAACGTGCTCGTGTTCCCCGACCTCGACGCGGGCAACATCGGCTATAAGCTGACCGAGCGCCTGGGCGGGTTCCAGGCGGTGGGGCCGCTCTGCCAGGGATTTGCGAAACCTATCAACGACCTTTCCCGCGGCTGCAAGGCGGAAGACATCGTCGCCGTGATCGCGATCACCGCGCTGCAGGCGGCGGGAAACTGAACGAAGGAGAGAGAATACAATGAAAATACTTGTCGTGAATGCGGGGAGCTCGTCCCTGAAATATCAGCTTTTCGATATGGACACGGAGTCCGTTATCGTAAAGGGCGGCGCCGAGCGTATCGGTATCCCCGGGTCGGTGCTCACGCAGAAGGCGAACGGGAAAGAAACGGTCATCGAAAAGGACATGCCCAACCATAAAGTAGCGATGCAGCTCGTGCTCGACGCGCTGGTGCATCCCGAATACGGCGTCATCAGATCCATGTCCGAGATCGACGCGGTGGGGCACCGCGTGCTGCACAGCGGCGGGGACTTCGACCGTTCGGTGCTCTTAAACGATGAAGTGCTGAAGATCTGCAAGAAAAACGCGGAGCTCGGCCCTCTGCATATGCCGGCGAATATCCTCGGCATGGAGGCTTGCAGCGAGGTCATGCCGGATACGCCGATGGCGCTCGTGTTCGATACGGCATTCCATGCGACCATGCCGCCGCACGCCTATCTGTATGCCATCGACTACGACGATTATAAAAAGTACAAGATCCGCCGTTACGGCTTCCACGGCACCAGCCATAAGTATGTTTCGCAGGAGGCGATCAGGTATCTCGGCGTTCCCGCGGAACAGACAAAGATCGTGACCTGCCACCTCGGCGGCGGTTCCTCGATCAGCGCGGTGCCGGGCGGCAAGTGCGCGGATACCAGCATGGGCTTCACGCCGCTCGCGGGCGTGCCTATGGGGACGCGCTCGGGGGATATCGACCCCGCCGTGCTCGAGTACCTCGCCGAAAAGAAGGGGTATTCCGTTGCGGACTGCGTCACCTATCTCAATAAGAAGAGCGGCGTTGCCGGTATCTCCGGCGTATCCAGCGACTTCCGCGACCTTACGAAAGCCGCGGCGGAAGGAAACGAGCGCGCCGCGCTCGCTCTCGACGTCTTCGCCTACGGCGTCAAGAAGTATATCGGCGCCTATGTCGCCGCGATGAACGGGCTGGATTGCCTCGTGTTCACGGCGGGCATCGGCGAAAATACCTGGCAGGTACGCAAGATGATCTGCGACGGGATGGACTATCTCGGCATCCGCATCGACGAAGCTCGCAACGAGCAGAAGAACGACGGGAGCATCCACGACATCACTGCGGACGGGTCAAGGGTCAAGGTGCTGGTCATTCCCACCAACGAAGAGCTGGTCATCGCGCGCGAGACGAAAGAGCTCGTCGAAGGCTGACTTTTGTTCAAAGTTTTTTCTTTGCCGCTTTTGCAAGGGAAAAAGTGTTGACAAAGGTCGATAAATAGGGTATAATCATTCAGTCAATAACCGGAAAAGCGGAATAATCGGAAGAGAGGTGTAAATAAAATGGCGGTACCCAAGTCCAAACAGTCGAAGCAGAGAACAAATACGAGATATGCGAACTTCAAGGCGACGGCTCCCACGCTGGTGGAGTGCCCGCATTGCCATGAACTCAAGCAGCCCCATAAGGTTTGCAAGAACTGCGGATATTACGACGGAAAGGAAGTCGTAAGCACCGAAGAAAAGAAGTGATCGGGAAGAGCGGCAGATGTTATGCCGCTCTTTTGTTTTGCGGAAAGAAGGGGAAAAGGCGGTCATCCGATATGACCGCTTTTTTTATGTTGCAGAAAATTTGCATATATTTTTGTCGGATTTCGGGTTTTGCGGAAAATAAGGAACGAAACATGTCGCATCCTTACACGGGCGCTGTATATTTTGTACATCGGTGAAAGAGCGCACGATTTCAGGGGGCGCGGCTTGCTTTTTCCGTAAGTATATGGTATCATTTACTAACCTTAAAGTATACCCTTTTTCGGGTCATATAAAAAACGGGCGTTTGCCCGGGAGGTCAGACATGAGAAAGAGATGGCTGTTGGCTGCTTTATCGGCCCTGTGTTTTGCATTGCTGTTTGTCGGCTGTACCGCACAGAAACCGGTATACACCGTGACGTATATCAACGGCGCGGAAGTCTTTTACACGGATACGGCGGAGGAGGGCGCTCCGCTTCCCCGTCCCGATAAAGACCCCGAAAAGGCGGAGGACGATACATACACTTATACATTCAAAGGCTGGAGCCTTTCGGAAGGCGGCGAGATCGCAGATCTCGCTTCCGTGACAGAGGTCACGGAAGCGATGACCTTTTATGCGGTGTTCGAACCTGTCGAAAAGCCCGTGTTCACCTATACCGTCACTTTTGTCGACGGGCTTACGGGTCAGCCTATCGGCGAGCCGCAGAGCGTGAAGGAGGGTGAAAGCGCCGTTGCTCCCGAACCGCCCGTGCACGAGGGGTATACCTTTACGGGCTGGGATAAGGACTTCACGAACATAACGGTCAGGACGGAAGTCAAGGCGCTGTATACGGTCAATTCCTATACGCTGACGACGGAAGTTCTCGGCAAGGAAACGACGCAGGAGATCGAATACGGCGGTTCTCTGGAACTCGGCGCGCCCGAAACGCCGGAAGGTCTGGTATTTGCGGGCTGGTATGTGAAGGAGGACGGGGAAGCCGTGCTTCTTACCGAAAAATATCCGGACGGCATGCCCGCCGCGGCTGTTTCGGCGTATGCGGCTTTCGGGATCGACTGGAGCGGCGTTTCTCTGGATACGGCGGATGCCGTTTACGGCGGGAAGGCTGCCGTCACCGTTCCCGATGCAGAGGGCTTTTCCTATACATATGTGTGGGGCGACGATACGGCCGGCCCGGAGTTTGCCTATAAGGCTGCGGAAGAACAGGACGTAAAAGTCACCGTTCGTGCGGAATATAAGTCGGGAAACGCGACGTATGCCGAAGGGGAAAAGACCTTTGAACAGACCGTTGCCGTGGCGAAAGCGGCGCTTTCCGTTACCGTAAAACCGGAGAGCGGCGAAGTTGCCTACGGCACGCTGCCGCAGATATCCTTCGATGCCGACGGTTTCGTCGGGGAGGATGCGGCAAAATATGAGGGCAGATTCACCGCCGTATTTACCGACGCGGCGGATGCGCCCGCCGACGGTGCCGGGCTTGCCGTGGGAGAATATACCGTTTCCGCGCAGCTGCCGGGGCAGAGCGATTATGAACTGAAAGTTACCGCCGCAAAGCTCAAAGTGACCCCGAAGGCGATCACGCTCAAACTCACCGCCGAAGACATATTCTACGGCGAAGAGCCCGAGTATACCGTGTCTTCCGACGGTTTCGCATACGGCGAAGACATGGATGTCCTTTCGGGCGGTTCCGTCGTGTTCAAAAAGGACGGGGAGATCGTGAGCGGCTCTCTCGCCGCGGGCGTTTATACCGCCGAAACGCAGGGGTACGCCTCTGAAAATTACAGCGTCACGCAGGCTTCGGCACAGTTTGAGGTCAGTAAGGCGACGCTTACCGTAACGGTCGGGACGGATAAAACGCAGTACGTTTATGCAGAAAGTGCGGCGCCTTCCTACGTCGTGGACGAAAGCGGCCTCGTGAACGGCGACATTGCGGGCGTCGTCACGGGCGAGCCTTCGTATGTGTTCACGAAAGAAGGGGAAGAGATAAGCGGCGTTCTGCCCGTCGGCAGTTACGGCGTTACGGTGAAGGGGCTTTCCGCCGACAACTATGAGCTGAAAATCGTTGACGGCTCGTTCATTGTTACAGCGCGTGAGGTCTTGCTGGAAGCGGAGGCTTCGCAGAAGAGCGGCACGGCGTGGTCGAAAAACGACTTCAACCCCGCGCTGCCCGAAGGCTGCACGTTCAGCGGCACGCTGGCGCTGAACACGACGGACGCGGGAGAATACAAGCTGGAAGGCACCTCTCTGGAAGGCACGCGGTTTGCGTGGAGCGTTCCCGCAAAGGTGCTGCGCGGCGAAGAGGACGTGACGGCGAATTTTGTATTCCGCTTTGCCGTTGCCGTCAAACTGGAAGAGATCCCCTTCGACGTGGGAACCGTGGAAAATTTCACCGCGGTATATACCGGGAATGCGATCGAACTGGGCAAAGGCATTACGGTGAACAACCCGCCCGAGGGGCTGAAGATCGAATATAAGCTCGGCGCGGAAGGTTCGTACGCGGAGGCGCTGCCGAAGGCGACGGATGCGGGCGTTTACACGGTATATTTCCGCCTGTCCGCGCCCAATTATACGGCGTACGAGGGCTCTTATCAGGCGACGATCTCGCAGGCGGAAAATAAAATCGCCGAAACGACGCCTTTCGGAACGTATACCTATACCGGGCAGGAACAGACGGTGGAGTTCGCTTCGCACCTCAAAGCGGACTTCGGCGAGATCGTGCTCAAAGAGGGCAACACGAATATCGTGAAGGATGCGGGCGAATACTCCTTTACCGTCTGCGTCGTTGAAACGGAGAACTATAAGGGAGCGGAGCATACCGTAAAGATCACCGTCGGCAAGGCGATGTATACCGAAGGGCAGATCCCCGCGCAGAAGGTGGCGGAAGAGGATATCGTCGCGGGCATGAACAAGACGCTCGCCGACGTTACGCTCGCCGAAGGGTTTGCCTGGACGGAGGATTCTCTCGGCTACAAGGCGGGCGAAAACACAGCCGCGGCGACCTATTGCGGGGATACGAAAAATTATGAGCCGTATTCTTTGCAGATCACCTTTACGGCGCGGAGGGAGAACATCACGATCTTTGCGGACGGC
>ERZ1090880.1286-NODE-1288-length-12591-cov-15.506860_pt1 | contig 12591 bp, 10 predicted proteins | sample MGYA00478471_ERZ1090880 | MGnify/ENA primary metagenome ERZ1090880 (study PRJEB33644, sample SAMEA5815734) | chicken gut metagenome | biome: Chicken; feature: Gastrointestinal Tract; material: Caecum | place: Ireland | collected 2019-01-01 | study: A study of... | reverse complement strand
TTCCATAGCCTTATACATTTTACAGGGCAGGTCTGCCTACAGCCCTGCCCCCTTAAAGTCTGTAATAAAAATTCCATCTTCTACCTGGTGTTCCGGCCTGTAAGGATGATTTGCGATATTGTTTCCCATAGTCATGAAGGAACAATGGCCTCCATCCAGATTATAGGCAGCTTTACATCCCAAATCCTGGAAGACCTTGGCCAGTTCTTCCAGGAACATGCCTCTGGTGGTACTCTGTCTTCCATCTACCACCACCAGACAGTAATGTCCCGGCTCATAATAGCCTATAGCAGTTCTGGGATGGGACTCCCGGATATAGCTCCAGGTAAGAAAAGAATCTTTTGCTTTTCCCTGGTCATCCAGGAGACTGGGCCCGAAAATCCAGCTTTGATAAGCGCCTTCCTCAATAAGCTGCTGGGTATTCAGTTCCTGAGGACTGTAAATTTTCATTGTTCCGTCCCAATTCAGGACACAGGTTTCCATATCTGTGGATTTTGCCCGATAAATTACCCCATTGCGGATAATAGTGCCATTGTCTGCATGACGGCTGTTGCTGTAGGAATCTCCGTTTACGCCCAGCACAGATTTCATTCGGGAGGACATAGAAGTCATCATTTCCGTGTATCCTACCCCATAGGTATCCTGGGCAAAGCAGGTCTGGAGACAGGTGATATCGCCTACATAAATATCTGCTATTACATAAGAAATTCCCTTTCCATATTTCCTGTGATTTCCATTTCCCGTAGTATCCAGCCGGTCAGACTGATAGGAATGATAGGACAACTCAACAGATAAGTCCGGGCTTGTGTAGGAGGTATCTGTAGACTTCACTTTGCTGGTAAATTTGTCTGCAAACTTTTTATGCCAGTCCTGGCTGTCCAGCTTTACTTTAGTGGTTTTCAGCCCCCTGGCATTTCCGTCTACAAGCTGCTGGAGAGCTGCCTCTCTCTGACTGTCTCCTGCTTTACTCTGGACTGCCTTTTTCTCTGTGGCCTGGGCAGCACTCTCTTCCTCCTGCTTCAGACTTCCTGACGAAGATTTTCCGCTGCTGGCAGAGGCCAAGGCTGTCTGGGCCTGTATCCCTTTCTGAGGAAGCAGATAATCAACGCCCCAGATTCCCGTTACCAGCAGAGCTGCGATGAGGATATCTGCTGCAAAAACCATAAGTTTTCTCATCTCTGTTCACCTCTCTCTTTCTGAAAATCACCTTTCCCTGGACCAGCCAGCTTATGAGAAACAAAGTAATCTCCGTCAATATTTTGGCTGGATATACAGGAATCCTGAATACCACAGTTAAAAATTCCAGGATCAGATTATTCAATATCAAAATAATCCCCGCCAGCCCAAGATACTCTGAACCTGTCTTTACAGACTTTTTTTCATGGAAGACAAAGCGGCAGTTCATCATATAATTGTAAACAGCGCTCAGAACTCTGGCTCCTATATTAGCTCCCAGGACTCCTGCTGCTGAAGAAGGAAAAACTGCCGTAAAAATAACAAACAGCAGATAATCCAACAGAAAACTGGAAAAAGATGACATAGAAAACTTTAAAAGATTTCGGTATATCCGTATGGAATCCCGCACCTTTCTAAAATGGGAACAGCTGTTTCCCTTGTCATGATAAATGGTCTCTATGGGAACTTCCAAAATGGGAATTTTCTTTTTTACACAATTTATAAGCATATTCATTTCGTACTCATATCTTTCCCCCGGAATCTCCAGCATAAAATCCAGCAGCTCCGTAGAAAAAGCCCGAAGTCCTGTCTGAGTATCCGAAATTTCCGCTCCTGTTATCAGCTTAAAAATTTTTCTGGTAAGCTGGTTGCCGAACCTGGATTTCCAGGGTGTGGACTTATCCAGATTTCTTATGCCAAGAACCAGTGCTCCGGGATTTCTTCCTGCCCGCATCAGGAGCTTCTCCATATCCTCCGGAAGATGCTGGCCGTCTGCATCCATAATTCCCACAGCGCCGTACTCCCACAGTTCTGTCCGAATATATTGAAGAGCGGTTTTTATAGCCTCGCCTTTCCCCTGGTTTTCTTTATGGTGGAGTACGATACATTTCTTTTCCAGTCTCTGGAAATTTTCCCTGTACTCCTTTTCGCTGCCGTCATCTACTACCAGGACCTGATTTTCCAGTTCCCAGAGCCGGTCCACCAGCTTTTCCAGACATGGCTCCGGGTTCAGAGCCGGTATGATCACAATAAATTCCATGGTCAGACCCTCTTTCTCTCTTTTTTTCTTCAGATAATATGGTAAAAGGTAAAGCTAAAGAAAAGAGAGAAAGAAAATAAACATTCTTTAAACGGTCTGTTAAAAATACATTTTTTGACACAAAATGTTCACATTTTCCCTTTAAAATAGAAAGGAAACTATTTCTCAGGATCATTATCCTGGAAAGGAGATAAATTTGAACTCTTTAGATCACCTAAGCGCTCTGGAAGCAGAGTCCATTTACATTATGCGGGAAGTTGCCGCAGAATGCGAAAATCCCGTTATGCTATATTCTATAGGGAAGGACAGCTCTGTCATGCTCCATCTCGCCAGAAAGGCGTTTTATCCGGAAAATCTTCCCTTTCCCCTTCTTCATATTGATACAACCTGGAAATTCCGCGAAATGATCGAATTCCGGGACCACATTGCCGAAAAATATAATCTGAACATGCTGGTTTATACAAACCAGGAAGGAGTTCGCCAGGGAATCAACCCTTTTGATCATGGTGCTGCCTATACAGATATTATGAAAACTCAGGCTCTGAAAGCAGCGCTGAAACATTATGGCTTTACAGCAGCCTTCGGCGGCGGACGCAGAGATGAAGAAAAGTCCAGAGCCAAAGAACGTATCTTTTCTTTCCGCAGTAAGGAACAGACCTGGGATCCCAAGAATCAGCGGCCTGAAATGTGGAATTTATACAATACAAAAATCCATAAAGGAGAAAGCATCCGTGTCTTCCCTCTGTCTAACTGGACAGAGGCAGATATCTGGCAGTATATACAGCGGGAAAATATTGAAATCGTTTCTCTCTACTATGCCAAAGAACGTCCCTGCATCTATCGGGACGACAATATTATCATGGTAGATGATGACCGGCTGAAACTTCTTCCCGGAGAAGAGATCCAATATAAAAAAATACGTTTCCGTACACTGGGCTGCTACCCTCTCACCGGCGGAATGGAATCAGATGCAGATACCCTGGAAAAGATCATTGCTGAAACTCTGGGAGCCGTTTATTCCGAAAGGACCAGCCGTGTCATTGATCATGAAGCTGCCGGCAGCATGGAGCGTAGAAAAAGGGAGGGATATTTCTGATGAAAGACCTGTTAAAATTTCTTACCTGCGGAAACGTAGATGACGGAAAATCCACCCTGATCGGTCATCTTCTATATGATACCAAACAGCTCTATGCAGACCAGCGCCAGGCTTTGGAACTGGACAGCAGAGTGGGAAGCGCCGGCGGACAGATTGACTACTCTCTGCTGCTGGATGGACTTATGAGCGAAAGAGAACAGGGGATTACCATTGATGTGGCCTATCGTTATTTTAAGACAGAAGTGCGCAGCTACATCGTAGCCGATGCTCCCGGCCATGAAGAATATACCCGGAATATGGCTGTGGCCGCTTCTTTTGCCCAGCTGGCTATCATTCTCATTGACGCCTCCAAAGGCGTGCAGATCCAGACCAGACGACATCTGCGTATCTGTTACCTGATGGGAATCCGGGACGTGGTATTTGCTATCAATAAGATGGATATGGTGGGCTATGACCGCCAGAGGTACAAAGAGATTGAAAACACGATTTACGAAATGACAGATTCCTTCTCTTTAAACAGTCTTACCATCATTCCTGTCTCTGCCACTGCCGGAGACAACATTACGGAACATTCTGACCAGATGCCCTGGTATAAGGGACTTTCCCTGCTGGAATATCTGGATCAGGTAGAAATCCTTTCCGATGGCACTCAGACAGATTTCACCATGCCGGTCCAGAGAGTATGCCGTCCTAATTCCGGTTTCCGTGGTTTTCAGGGACAGATTGAAAGCGGAAGTATCTCTGTAGGAGATGAGATCCGCAGCCTTCCCAGCGGGGAATCTGCTGTGGTTACCGGTATTCTTACCGGCTTTGACTCTGTAGAACATGCCATTACAGGCCAGCCGGTAACTCTGCAGCTGAACAGAGAGATCGATATCTCCAGAGGCTGTGTCCTTGTAACTGGAAAAGGCCATCCCATATCAGAAAGTTTTATGGTCACACTTTTATGGATGGATGAGTCCCCTCTTGTACCGGGAGTAAACTACATACTGAAACTGGGAACAAAAATGACCAACGTCACGGTCATGGAAATCCAGTATAAGATTGACGTCCACAGCGGCAGACATGTTCCCGCAGACCGGCTGTACAAAAACGAAATCGGCGTATGCAGCATTTTAAGCTCCGATAAAATCATATTAGATACTTTTGATAACTGCCAGCCTCTGGGAGGACTGATACTCATTGACCAGGTAACCAACCGCACCTGTGCAGGGGGCACAGTGAAAAGCATTATGGCCGGATCTGGGGATCTGTTCTGGCACAATTTTGATCTGACCAGAGATATCCGGGCCAGGAATATGGGGCAGAAGCCTCTGACCATCTGGTTTACCGGACTGTCCGGCTCTGGAAAGTCCACGCTGGCAAATGCTCTGGAAAAAAGACTCTATGCCATGGGGAAACATACCATGGTGCTGGACGGGGATAATGTCCGCCTTGGGCTGAACAGAGATCTTGGCTTTTCCGAAGAAGACCGGATTGAAAATATCCGCAGGATCGCTCAGGTAGCAAAATTGATGAATGATGCCGGTCTCATCGTACTGACTGCTTTTATCTCACCTTTCCACCGGGACCGTGAAAATGCCAGAAATATCATCGGCTCCTCTTTTATAGAGGTCTATGTCAGCACGCCGCTGGAAGAATGTGAAAACCGTGATACCAAAGAGCTTTACAAAAAAGCCCGTATGGGACAGATCCATAATTTTACCGGCGTCAGCAGTCCTTATGAGATTCCTGTATCTCCGGAAATCACAGTGGATACCACAGAACGTTCCATTGATGCCTGCGTAGCCGATATTCTGGACAAGCTGTCTTCATTTTTATAATTAAATACTTTCAAGAAGGAGAGCATATGAAAAAGCGACCCGATTTTATCTGTATCGGATTTCAAAAATGCGGGACTACGTCCCTTTATGACCTGCTAAAACAGCACCCGAATGTCTATCTGACAGAAGATGTGAAAGAGCCTATGTTTTACCGGGTCCCTCTTGTAAGAAGAATACTGGGAGCTTCCTGGTATGAGAAAAGATATTTCGGTCATTATGAGGCCGCCCGAAAAGCCGCGGCTTCTGGCCGCCAAAAGACTGCAGATTCCGTAGGCCTCCTCACAGGACGAAGAGGCCGGACATCTGGAGATAAAAGCTCTGCTGTCAAAACTGCCTCCAAAAAAGAATCATCTGCCAGCAACACCCAAAATATCCTCAAAGCTCCAGAAAAAGCTGCTGTCAATACAAAAAGCATGCAGTTATATACCGGAGAGGTCAATGCAGGCCTGGGCTTTGGCGGGTGCGCGCGCTGGCTGGGAAAAGACTTTTCCCATGATACAAAACTGATCTTTATGATGCGGGATCCGGCAGACCGGTGTTATTCCGCCTATAAATATTTCCTTGCCCTGGGATTTCTCCCTATGTCTGTAGTAGCCGATGATAAAAAAAGAGGCCATGCTGCAGCTTTTGACACCTATGTCCGCTCTGTGCTGCTCAATCCCAGGCGCCGGAAGGAAATCATGAAAAAACGCATGAAATACCTCTGCTTTTCTCAGGGGAATTATGCATATTGTATTCAGGAATACCTGAGATACTTTTCCAAAGGAAACATGAAATTTGTTTTCTTTGAAGATTTTATCCGGGATGAAGAAAAAGAGACAAAAGATATCCTCCATTTTCTCCAGATTCCTGAAAATCCTGAAATGACCTTTGGCGTAAAGAGCAATGAGACCAATTTCCGTCCGGCCTCTCCCCTTCGCTCAAAGATCATGTATTACTCTCAGGGAATTTATTATACGCTTTTTGAGTTTCTTAATCTGGGCCACAGCCATCCTGGATTTTTTCAGAAATATACAAATTTTTATGACTGGATCATGGATACCTGTACCCGGCCTGAAACAGACACCTCAAAAATGCTGCCTGCTACCCGCAGACTTCTGAACTATTATTATCGGAATGAAATCAGAAAAGTAGAAAGACTTGCTGGCCGTAAGGCTCCGGAAAGCTGGGCGAGAGATGACAAAGGAAAAACCAAAACAAAAGCATAAGATTTTCAGACTGATCACGGCTATAGTCCAGTGCGGCCTTCTGGGCTTCGGCGGAGGGAACGCGCTGATACCCGTGTTATATAGAAAAGCTGTGGAAGAATACGGTCTTGTATCGAAAGAAGATTTTGAAGAGGCAGTGGTCGTTGCCTCTATTACTCCCGGCGCTCTTCCTGTGGAAATTGCAGCAGGAATCGGACGCATTACAGCAGGAGACCTGGGAATGCTCTGTGCAGCCGCTGCAATCTCTCTTCCCGGTTGTCTCCTGGTCCTTTTCTTTACCGCTCTGTTAAGTTCTTTCGGAAGCGGGCTGACTCTGCAGATCAATTATCTCTCTGTAGGCGTCACTGCTTATATCCTCTATGTATTAGGATGCTATATTGCCCAGACTCTGGACAACAGCCAGATACCGGAAAGCCGTCGCCCCAAAAACAGGATCCTCCGAAAATTTCCTTTCAGTCTGCCCTATGTACTGATCATTGCATCTGTATTCGGACTGACCTGCGGCAGCCAGATCTATCAGATCTTCGGAATTGAAGGACAGCCTCTTTTCAGTATTTCCACTGTTAATGTAATGGCTGTAGCCTTTTTCCTGATTTTCTGGCTGGGTGACGACTATCGTCTTCGGAATGTTATTCCAGCCTTCTCCATAGCTCTCCTTTATTGTGTCTGTGTAGGTGAAATGGAACTGTTTTCTCAGACGCCTCTGAAGATATTTTTGCCGCTCTTAATGTTCCTTATGGCAGTCTGGGGACTGGTGAAGGACTTAAGACAGCATCATATGAGGCTGAATACCAGTATATTTCCGGCTCTCCGGGAGGCAGCCATGGCCTTTCTTTTTATGGTTCTGCTGGCCCTGCCCGCTCTATTTGTCTATGAAGGCACCGGTACCTATCTATTCCGGGGCGCCCTGAGCAGTATTCTGTCTTTTGGCGGAGGAGACGCCTATCTGGCAGTGGCGGGAGGTATGTTTGTCACTTCCGGACTGGTTCTTTACTCGGATTTCTATTCGAACCTGGTTCCCGTGGCAAACGCCATTCCAGGTTCTATCCTGTGCAAGATTCTGACAGGAACCGGATATTTTCTGGGATATCGGGCAGATGGCAGCATCTGGACCGGCATACTGGTAGGACTTGGCGGCTTCGGCTGTGCAGTGGCCATGTCCTGCATCACCTATTCTGTTGGCGCTTATTTTTATGAGCAGTTGGAAAACGCCGCAGTCTTTGAACATCTGAAAAAAGCCACCAGACCAATTATCAGCGGTCTCCTTTTTACTGTCAGCCTGGGGCTGCTCTATAATTGTATCCAAATCGGAGCAAAGGCCGGCATCCCCACCTGGTTTCCCCCGGTTTTATGTCTTATCTGCCTGGGCGGTGAGCTCCTGTTTGTTAAAAGATTCCGATACCGGCCCCTTTACATGGTGCTGGGCTCTGCAGCAGCCGCACTTTTATTCTGCAATCTGGCGGCATATATAATGGCGGTTTGAGAGGCTATTTATAAGAGGTATAAAGTCCCTCTTATAAATAGCCTCTCAGTTCCTGAAGCCTCATCTGAAACATCTTTGCCTCTTCTCTCATATCGCCAAATTTATCCATATCCATTTCCCGGATCTGAGGCAGTCCTATCTTCTTTACTGCTTCCACGGCAGCCTCTCTCTGTGTCATTTTAGCCGGAAGAACTGTCTGACAGTTGGCTCCCTCCAGTGTATCATAGGCTTGAAAACACTGATTAAAATCCATCACAGGATATAAGGATATATAGTCATTTGTGGTATTATCCACCAAAAATCCCCAGTTCTCCGGATGTCTGTCTGTATTTCCTGTAAGATAATCCAGAATATTCATTCCGTAATAAGTTTCAGGGTCAATTTCTTTACATATCTCCAGCGTATCCAAATCATGATTGCAGGCATAAATATCAAATGACATTTTTGAAATCATAGACTGTTCTTTTGAAGTAACCAGACTGCTCTCACTCACCTGTATTCCTTCAAAAGAAGATTCTCTGTATACAACCTGACGCACAGCAAAGCATTGACAGATCTGGCTTGCAAGCAGTTCTCTCCTTACTGCATTCTCATCTCCGTCTTTCAAAAGCCGGAAGCCTTCCTTATCCCTGATCCATGCTTTCGGGAAGCAGCCTTTGGTAGACAGATCCTGAGCCAGCTCCCGGTTAGTCACTGTCATCTGGCGTCCCCTTAGGGAAATCTCTACAACAGCCTCATTTAATGTATTATCATACAGATTGATCTGTTTAAAAGTAACATCCTCTCCATGCTTTCTCACCCAGAACACATCTGTAAGAGAAACGCAATGATAAGAAAGAGAAATATCTGCACGTTCCCTGTCTGTCACTGCCTGTACAGCACCTATGCTGTTTAAAATTTCCTTAGCATATTTTCTGTCCAGGGATAATACTCTGGATGCACACCAATGATAAAAGTTGTTAAGATTGTTCATCCTTATATCAATGTCGTATTCCAGATCTTCCTCTTCCAAATAAAGATCATATGGCATAAATTTTCTGTTCAGAACTGCTGCCTCTCCGGTAGAAGATATTCTGGCTACAGTCTTCTCCATATGCATCATTTCATATATCACGGACCGACGCACGCTGTCAGATGCCGTATTCACATTTAACTCAATTTTTACTTTATCGACAATATGACTCATGTTCGCTCCCTCATTTACTATCTTTCATAGAAAAAGGTGTAAGATACACTTCTCGATTCTCCAGCTATCAGGTCAGACCAGAAAAAGAAATATAATTTTTTCCCTTTTACTGTAGCCACCTCAACAGGAGTTTTAAGACCCGCCCCCATTTTATGAAAATTATAGCAGGACAGTAAAATCTGATTTTCATTTATATTCTGCCTGATTTCCTGGTCTCCAGACTCATTCTCGTAAAATTTCAATTCAATTGTAAAAATCAAATCGTCTTCCGTATCAACTTCTAAACGAAGATTTTTATTTTTTTCAAACAAAAATACTTGTCCGCTGTGGATAATATCATATTTATCAGAGCTCAAATGAATCTGCATATTCTTCACCTCATTTTATAATCTCAAGAGTAATATGGACGCTCAAAACTCTTTTTCTGCTCCAAATTAATATGTTTATCGTAACACGAAAGCATAAATTTTGTAAAGTACCCCAGAAAACAGGATCACAGCTTTTCTTGTACTACAGATTTAAAGATTTTCATATTTGCGGACAATTTTCGCCATGGTATCCCACTTTGCCTCCATATCTTCCACCAGCTTGAACTGTGTCCTTGCTCTATCCAGATTATGTCCTTCTCTGTGTATTTTAAAATAGTGGTCTCCCTGGAGATAATCGGTAAGGAAACGCATGCCGCACTCATAAGTCATGACTTTTGCACCCATAGGAAGGAGCTCCACTTCTTTTGGCGTAAGGCTTCCTGCACAGCCCTGGAGGAATCCCTTCACATAGATTTCAAACAGTTCCATACTGCAGGATACTTTGCTCAAATCTTTTTCGTCTTCTGCTGCAGTGCTGGCTCCAAACCGGATAGAATCACCGAAATCATTCATAGCAAGCCCCGGCATTACCGTATCCAGGTCGATGACGCAGATTCCTTTTCTTGTAACATTGTCAATCATAATATTGTTAAGCTTTGTATCATTGTGGGTCACTCGGAGAGGCAGCTGGCCTTTATCCTGAAGTTCTCCAAAGACATTGGCAGTCTCCTCGTGAGCAAGGACAAATTCAATTTCCTTTCTCACAGAATCCGCTCTGCCGCAGACATCCTGTTCAACAGCATTTTTAAACACCTGGAATCTTGCCCGTGTGTCGTGGAACCCTTTAATAGTTTCATGAAGGGTGGCCGCCGGATAATCTGCAAGAAGTCTCTGGAAGTTTCCAAATGCAACTGCACTCTCGTAAAAGTCTTCGGGTTTTTCTACCCTGTCATAACATGTTGCATCTGTGATAAATTTGTAGGACCTCCAGTATTCTCCTTTGGAATCCACAAAATAAGCTTTTCCGTCCTTTGCCGGGATGACATTAAGGGTCTCTCTCTCCGGATCTCCTCCCCTCTCAATAATCTTTTCCCTGAGGTAAGAGGTCACTCCCACAACATTTTCCATGAGCTCCACAGGTTTTGTAAAAATTTCCCGGTTCATTCTCTGAAGGATAGCGCTCATAGTCCCCATATCGCCGATTTCGAATGTGAGCAGGTAGGTGTCATTGATATGCCCGCTTCCAAAAAGACGGCGTTCCTTTAACTTTCCTGTATAATTAAAATTAGCAATTGCTTCCCTGATCTGCAGTTCTGATACACGTCCCATTTGTTCTCTTCCTTTCTTTTTGGACCATTTATTTTCTGCCCTAATTGTAAAGGAAAGTCATAGGAAAATCTTTATCCTATGTTCTCTTTAATTTGCACGATCAGCATATTTTATTTTGCATTTTCTGCGCAGATAGGGTATGATAGAGGAAGGTACACAGCAGAAAATCCGGAGTACCGCCAGATAAAGGAGGCGATGACTTATGTCCTACCAGGGAATCCGGCTGCCAAACGAGCTTTCCATTGACCAGCTCTTCTCACTCCATTATTTTGAATATATGAACAGCTTTTATTTTCCGGGAGAGTCTCATCCCTTCTGGGAATTTGTTTGTGTAGATAAAGGAGATGTGACTATCGGAGCCGGAGACCGTTCTCTTGTCCTTACACGAGGGCAGATTGCTTTTCATGAGCCTGGAGAGTTCCACTGGGTCAAAGCCGGAGAAGGGACCGCTCCCTGCCTCATCGTTATATCCTTTTCCTCCGACAGTCCCATGATGGATTTTTTCCGGAATAAGGTTCTGAATATCAACGATGCAGACCGGCGTCTTCTTGCCCGGACTGTACAGGAAGCCCGCAGTTATCTGAATGGCAGGCTGGACGACCCTTATCAGACCTCTCTGTCCATTCGTCCGGAGGCCTCTCCCGGAGCAGCTCAGATCATCCGCACCTGTCTGGAACAGTTTCTTATCGGACTTTTCCGGCGTCATAACCAGGAAGAAGGACCGGCTCTTTTTGTTGGCCTCTCCCCCTCTCCGGATAAGACCATGAAAAAAAATGCAGATGAAGAAACCTTTACAAGGATCAGCAGATATCTTTCTGCGAACCTTTCTGCCCATCTGTCTATTGAACAGATCTGCACTGACAATCTCATCGGACGCTCCCGTCTGCAGAAGCTTCTCCATGAGAAATGCGGCAGAGGGATCATCGAATACTATTCGCTCCTGAAAATTGAAGCCGCGAAGCAGATGATCCGGGATGAACAGATGAATTTTACCCAGATATCCGAATCTCTGGGCTATTCTTCCATTCATTATTTTTCCAGACAGTTTAAAAAAATGACGGGAATGACCCCTTCCGAATATGCCTCTTCTATCCGGGCCATTGCAGAACGTGTTCCGGAGCATCGCCATATAGATGGGAAACAGTCCGCCAAAATCATCCACAAGGAGTATTGAATATGACAAAGCCAAACATCGTATTAATCATGACAGACCAGCTCCGGGCTGACTGCCTGGGCTACAGTGGTCACCCAGATGTAAAGACCCCTTATCTTGACAGTCTGGCCGCTCAGGGGGTGGTCTTCGACCATACATACAGTGCCTGCCCCAGTTGTATTGCCGCCCGGGCTGCCCTCCATACCGGAAGGGAACAGAGCCACCATGGCAGGGTAGGCTATGAAGACAATCTTTCCTGGAATTACGAACACACAATGGCAGGGGAACTGTCTGCTGCCGGATATTACACCCAGTGCGTTGGAAAGATGCATGTCCATCCCCTCCGCAATTTTCTGGGATTCCATAATGTAGACCTTCACGACGGATATCTCCACTGCGCCAGGTACGGCTCTGTTCCATACAGGGAATCCCAGTTCGTGGCTGACGACTACTTTCACTGGCTGAAGCAGGAGCTGGGAGCCGATGCTGACGTAACAGACACCGGCATAGACTGCAACAGCTATCTGGCGCGGCCCTGGATGCATGAAGAAAAATATCATCCTACCAACTGGGTCACAGACCGGTGTCTGGATTTTCTCAGAAGGCGTGACCCACGGAAGCCCTTTTTCCTCATGGCCTCCTATCTCCGTCCTCACCCTCCCTTTGACGCTCCCCAGCACTATTTTGACCTTTATAAGGATAAGGAGCTGCGTCCGCCCTTTGTGGGCTCCTGGGAGACAGAGGAATATTTAAAGAAAGAGGGCAGGATCTTTAACTCCCGGACAGGCCC
>ERZ1090880.1284-NODE-1286-length-12602-cov-6.266518_pt1 | contig 12602 bp, 12 predicted proteins | sample MGYA00478471_ERZ1090880 | MGnify/ENA primary metagenome ERZ1090880 (study PRJEB33644, sample SAMEA5815734) | chicken gut metagenome | biome: Chicken; feature: Gastrointestinal Tract; material: Caecum | place: Ireland | collected 2019-01-01 | study: A study of... | reverse complement strand
ATTCTATATTGTTTCGATTATATTCGACATAAAATCCAACATTCTATATAGATTGGGAATCTTCTTCAGCTTATGATGAATTGAGGGAGGTGCTCATCATGGATATCCGCGATATCGGAATGGTTATTCGGAAAGCGAGGCAGCTGCAAGGAATTTCACAAGAGAGGCTTGCAGAGCATGGCAAAGTATCGAAACAAACAATATCTAATATTGAAAAAGGAGAGGCAGAGACTTCATATGTCGTTTTCTTTCGGATCTGTGACTATCTCGATATAGATACACAGAAAATAATGGATTTGATCCGCGTATTGGACGAGGTACATGCCGAGGAACGGCCGGAATAGGAAAAACGGGACGAATTAGCCGTCCCGTTTTTCCTTAAATATAATTTTACGTCTCAACCGCCGGTTTAATACGAAAGAAGCCCGCGGTGTTTTGCGATAGCAAGTGAAGCAGCGCCGATAATTCCGACTTTGTCCGGGGAAAATGCACTGCGGATAATACCGTATGGTACATTTCGCATAACAGAATAATGTGTAAGCCCATCCTTCACACGCTGAAAAAGCATATCGTTCATCGCCATTCCCCCGCCCATTACAACGACAGCCGGATCCGTATACCGTATCATATTGGTTATCAAAATAACAAGCGCTTCAATTCCTTCCTCCACAATACGGGTGCAGAGCGGGTCGCCTTTTGAGGCCAATTCAAATACTTCATATCCTGAGACCCGAATGCCGGGATCTTCGGGGATACAAAGCGGGCTGTTTGGATATGAGGGGGAAAGCCGCCTTGCCTGTGCGTCGAAACCAATACCGGAAACAGTACGTTCACAGCATCCGCTTTTCCCGCATCCGCAGGATACGTCTTGATTGATACCGATAGAGGTATGACCGATTTCGCCGGACATATTGTTTACGCCATGTATTACATGACGGTCTGAAACAAGCCCTGCGGCGAGTCCCGTGCCGATGTTTAAATAGATGAAATCATCACAATATTTGCCGCAGCCCAAAAGCAGCTCAGCCATGGCGGCAGAATGCATATCATTATCCAACACAGCTGGCAGCCCCATTTTTTTGGTCAGGATATCTGCAAGCGGGATTAGATCCTGATCGATATGTCCCAATGACCGCCAAATTCCTTTTTTATGGTCTACCTTGCCGGTAAGGCCCATTCCAATCATTACAGGCGTCTCCTTGAAGCCGACAGATTGGCAATAGTCATCAAGGCTTTCCAGAATACCTGCGACGCCTTCCTGCTGATTGGGATAAGCGCTTTTATACTGTTTGCTGCAGAGAATCTCACCGTCTGCCGTAACTTCGGCGATCATCAATTTCGTTCCGCCCAGATCCAGAGCGAGATAAGTATTCATATCGTCCCCTCCTTTTGCTTTTTGTTGACATTGACATAGTGGATCCATTTTTTAGAGTGAAGCCGGATTTCACTGGTAATGGATTTTCCGATTTTTTCAAAGCGCATCAGACAGAAGACCAGCCATACCGGAAGCTTCCACACAACACCGCCCAGAAAGCCCAGCGGTATGGTTACGCACCATAAAAAAATCAGATCGTTAAACATGGCAAAGCGTACATCGCCGCCTCCGCGCAGAATTCCCATCATATTGGTAATTTGGAATGCACTAAAAGGCTGAATTGCAGCGGTAATCCAGATCATCTGCGTCGCATATTCCTGTGCAAGCGCTGAAACATCATAAAGCCCGATTACGAAATTGCATGTAAGGAAGATAAGAATTCCGGCAACTGTACCCATTATTAAAACAAACGTTTGGAAAAAACGCTTTTGGCGGGGCAATTCATCAAGCTTGCCTGCACCGATGGTATTGCCGACGATAACACAGGTTGCTGCTGTTGCGCCTTGGACAAAAACAGTTGCCATCTGGTTCATGACGCTGCAAATGCTGTTGGCGGACACGACCTCTGTTCCCATCTGGCCCATTGTTGCTGCGATAACAGATTCCCCGACTGCCCAGAACAACTCATTGATAATGATTGGCGCCGACGTTTTGAAAAACGGCCCAAGAACATTTTTGTCGCTTTGCAGCAGAGTGTGGAACCGGATATGGAGGTTGTTCTCCTTTGTGTAAAGATAGACAACAATCACAATACTTTCTGCAATGCGTGCAATGACGGTGGCAATTGCCGCGCCTTTGACACCCATTGGCGAAAAGCCGCACTTCCCAAAAATTAAGATCCAGTTTAACAATACATTGATACCCATGGAAATCAGGGAACCATACATGGCGATTTTGACGGTCCGCACTGCGCGGAGCACTCCGGTTGATACTGTTGTGACAGTATAAAAGAAATAAGAAAACGCTACAATGCGCAAATAGTCCGCCCCTGCTGCGATGACATCCGGATCTGGGGTATAGATTCGCATAATCCTTTCGGGAAATAAGACGGCCGCCAATGTAATCAGCAGAACAAAACCTAAGGCAAGCCGGTAAGTATAAGCTAAAATATGCTGGATCCGAGCGGTATCCTTGGCGCCCCATGCCTGTGAAACCATAACATTCGCCCCGTCTGCGATACCTGCAACAGCCAATGAAACAATGAAAAATACTTGATTGGCCTGCGCCGAAGCGGAAAGCGGGATGTCGCCTAATTGGCCGAGCATAACCGTATCCGCCATATTAACAGAAAAGGCGATAAGATTCTGCAGTGCCAGCGGAATGGCAATAGTCAGTGTTGTGGAGAAAAGGGAGGCAGTACGCGTTTTGTTACGAAGCATTACCGTCACCGTCCGCATGTGTTTTGAAATAGCGGTGCATTACACTGTTGTCGTGGGGGGCGAATAAGTCGCGGCCTTCGTCTAACGCAAGCTTGTAGGAAATGGTCTGTCCGACGGCAGCAAATTGCAAGCAACAAAAATTTTCACCGCAAAGGGAAAACTGCAAATCGTCCTCGCAGACTACATTTGCGCCGACAGCAAGGCCATTGTGGAATACCTCGCGCATATATCTGGCAAGAGAAAGCGCCTTTTGATTGTCTACACCGCCGTCGTTGAATACAATGACACAGTGATTGCTGTTATAGCCATAATTTGCGCCGTGCATTCCTTCTTCCAGCTCTAAACCGACAGAAGTTATTTTTGGTGTCTCCCAAGTTTTTACAGCAGACTCAAGGGCAACGCCGTATTGTGCGGCAGAACCGGTAAATACCAGGCATTGGGAGCGGATCATCTGCCATTGACTTTTTTTCTGCATCCAATCTAAAGTCATTTGCGGAATTGGCTTTAAATATTCCGGAAGCCGTAGGGCCTCCTCGCAATATGCCTGATATTCTGCATCGCTGACAGCACCTTTTCTGCGGCCTATTTCAAGAGCAAGCATCTGTAATGTAAAAACAGTCGTACTATAGCCAATGGTACGCATCGGATACTCCTCGTATCCGCAGCCCATATCAAGAAAGCAGGGAGCTTCTTTGGCCATGGGGGTATTTCTCGATTCGCTGACACAGACACAGCGATATCCTTTTGCCTTTATTACATCCATCGCCTGTTTTGTGAGCTTTGAAGTACCGGTTTGAGAAATAAAAACGTACAGTGCATTTGGATCATAGTGATACGTATGATAGCAAAAATCACTGGGGATTGTTGCTGAAACCGGTATCCCGGCAACCTTGTTTGCAAAATACGAAGCAGTTATAGCGGAAGTACTGGATGTACCGGAACCGACAAAAACCATGCCGCTTAAACAGGAAAGCCCCTCTTCTCCAAGATAATCCAAAACCTCTTTTTGGACGGTCTCCCTGTTTTCAAAGATCGCTTTGATCAGTGATGGGATTCGCTCAATGCAGTCGAGCATGGAAACAGTTAGTGTCTGCATGGGTGTTCTCTCCTTTTTTGCTTTTTCTATTTTCTAATTTTATCGTAAAACGTTATACAAGTCAACTTTCTTTACAAATGGCACGGAGGCGCACGCCGTGGCACGGGGCGTCACGGCAGGCCTATTTTTAGTGGGAGGTTTTTTTTCGTGAATTTCGGTCTGAAATAAGGGGCGAGGCCTGCCAAGATAGATAAAGGATACGGAATAGTACGGCAAAATAAGCAGCAATACATTTTAGGTAACAGAAAGGGCGTTTCGTACGGAAACGCCCTTTTCAATTTGTTTTATAAGTATGGCGGACACAGCGGAAAGGAATGCATATCGTTTCATTTTCCAAACGATCGATCTTATCACTTTAGGTTTGCTTGCGCAGTATTTATCGTTTCCTGTTGTCTACTGATTCTTTTTTCGGCTTCCGCACGGGAAAAAATACAGCCGCAGTAATTTTGACGGTATAATCCGTATTCCTGCGAAAGTGTAATCGAGCGCTTATATCCTTCCCTTTTTTTAAAATCAGAGAAAAGATAGGCAACGCCATATTGTTTCGCAAGTTCTGCCCCGATCGCATTCAATTTTTCTGCATCTTTCATTGGGCTGATAGAAAGCGTAGTGGTAAAATAATCAAAACCACCATCTTTTGCTGCCTTTGCCGCTTCAGTAAGCCGGAGACGATAACATACAGCACAGCGGGCGCCGCCTTCTGGAAATGATTCCATCCCGCGTACCGCTGAAAAAAAAGCGTCTGGGTCGTAGGAGCATACTGCAAAAGAGATAGGGTTAGGATGCGGCAATTCCTGTACCAGCCGTTTAAGTTCAGCATACCGCTTTTCGTATTCTTCCGATGGAAAGATGTTGGGGTTATAGAACAATAATGTGATGTCAAAATAGCGAGATAAATATTCAAGGACATAGCTGGAGCATGGCGCACAGCAAGCGTGCAGAAGAAGACGGGGAAGAGGCGAGGAGGGGAGCGCTTCCAGAAGCGAATCAAGTTCCCGCTGGTAATTCCGTTTGTTCATCAAAAGCCTCTTTTCTGTAGAAAATCTTTTCCTTATTTTAGCATGCAGGATATAAAGAAGCAAGAAAAATGTAAAGGGGCATTATTCTTGCTTTGCAAAACAGGCTGTGATATACTGAGCTAAAGGTGATGATCGTTTGAACGTAGATTCCAAGTTGTTTCAAGTGCTTTCCGACAACGAGCTTTTTTGCTATCATGCACGCTGTCTTTGGAAACGAGGAAGTCAGACGTGCCGAGCTGCTTGAAGGCGGGCTGTTTAATACAACATATCGGGTGGAGACTTCTGTCCATGATGTTGTTTTGCGTATGGGACCGGTTCACAGGGAGCTTTTATTGCCCTTTGAAAGAAATTTGATGGAGGCGGAGGCCTATGTAGACAGGCTCTGCTTAAATTACGGCATACCGGCGTCAAGGGTGTTGTGCTGCGATACATCCCGCCGTGTGGTGGACCGTGACTATATGGTTGTAGAGTATATCGACAGTATTCCAATGTCAGATCCCGCGATTCCGGAAAACGCACTGTATGAGCTGTCCGTTTCCTGCGGATATTGGATGCGCCGTATGCATGCTGTGACGGGGAAGAAATTTGGACGTGTTTCAGACATTTTAAAAGGGATGGGGAAAGACACTTGGGGTGAAGCTGTCTTGGCGGAATTCCGGCGTTTGATCGAGACAAGTGAAAAATTTGCGGTTTTTGAACCGGATTTTATAAAGAGGGCATACACTTTTGCCGAAGAAGCACTTCCCCTTTTGAACCGGGTTTTGGTTCCACGTCTTGCGCATGCTGATTTATGGAAAGGGAACGTTCTGGTAAAAGAAATGCAGGATGGACAGTATGAGGTGCAAGCTATTATTGATGGAGACCGTGCGGTTTTTGGAGATGTGGCATTTGATCTTGACAGTCCTTGGATGGTAGACGACGCTTTCTTAAAAGGTTATGGGGAAAGAAGCGAACCGTTCAGCTTAGAAGAAAAGAGGCAAAAGCAAAAGGTGTACCGTTTGCTTTTTGCTCTTACCGATGCATATGTTTGGCGCATACAGTACTGCAATGAGGAAAATCATCAGCACTGTCTTGCGGAAGCAAAAAGTATTTTAGCCGGACGTATTTGAGTGGAAAATAATAAGGGCGGCCTTGGTATTCCCTGCCGCAAATGCAGCAAAACGGCACAGGGAAAACGGTGCAGCTTTGCTTTGTGTGCAGGCTTGTCATATAGTAAGACGGCCGGGCGCCCGTTAGGAGGGAAAATGTGGATATTCTTCGCGTAGAGCATCTGAAAAAGTCTTTTGGACGCACACATGTTATTAAGGATATTTCGTTTAATGTCGGCAGCGGCGAGATAGTGGGATTTGTCGGCCCTAACGGAGCTGGGAAAACGACGACGCTTAAATTGATTACAAACTTAATTTTTCCTGACAGCGGAACGATTACTATTGCGGGATTTGATTTGCAAAAAGAACGGGAAAAAGCGCTTTCTCATCTTTCCGGGATTATAGAAAGCCCCGGGCTCTATACCGGCTTAAGCGGACGAGAAAATCTTGATTTTATCCGCCGTGTCCGCAATGTTTCCAAAGAAAAATATGATGAAGTGGTCAAAATTACCGGGTTGGGAGACCGGCTTTCCCGAAAAGTGAAAAAATATTCATTAGGGATGAAACAGCGTTTAGCCATCGGCATGTGCTTGCTGTCTTCTCCGGATTTCCTGATTCTTGACGAACCGACAAATGGGCTGGATCCAACCGGTACGATTGAGCTGCGCGAGCTTATCCTCAAGATGGCCAAGGAATACGGGGTTTCTATTTTGTTTTCTTCCCATATGCTGGACGAGGTCGGCCGGATTTCAGACCGCGTCATTTACATAAAGGAAGGATGCCTGTTGGGGGAGAAAACCCGGGAAGAAATGTTCACAGGGCAGCGCTATCTGGTTACGGTACAGGATACAGCCGGCGCCGAAACATGTCTTGCTTCACATCCGGCTGTCATTTCCTTTAAAATCCTTGATGGAAACAGGATCTCGGTTGAAACAGAAAAAGAAGCGGCAGGCGCTGTCGTTTCTGCGTTGCTTTCCTGCGGCGCGGTGGTGCTTGATATCCAAAAGGAGAGCGACCAGCTTGAAAATATCTATCGGGAAATTTTTCAGGAGGACGGAAAATGAGCCCTCTTGTACGTTTTGAATGTAAGAAAACATTTTTTAGTATAAAGAATTTGCTTCTGTTCTCTCTTTTGATAGCGGCAGTGCTGGGGATGTTTGTCCCAGCGACCATTTCCTTTCAAGAGGAAGCGCACAGCAGAAGAAAAAGTTATAGTGAAATAGATACTGCGGGCTGGGGTTCCGAGGATTGGGGAGCGGCAATTCGCATGTCACAGCTGTTGACACTATATCCGGACAGCGGCCGCCCGGCAGAAGTCGAGGCGGAATTGGACGTTTGGCGAAGAGATTCACATTATTCCGCTGCCCGGCGTGTCTATATGAGGTGGTATGGAGAGGATCGCTGGCGCGACGCCGTGCAGGCTGCAATTGATCAGGATGTCAATATCCGTGACGCAATGGAAGCCGGGATCATTGATGCACGGTTAGGCGGAAACGCGGAAACACTTCAGGAACTGGATAACCGGATTCGAAAAAATCAGTATCTGTTGGATCATAATGTGCGGATCATTTCTGAAGATACGGATATGACGGCGTTTCCTTTCCTGCGCCGGATGATTTCGGTATTGTTCCCAATTCTATTTACATCGGTCATTGTAGCGGCTGTTGCGGACTGCGTTGCGTCTGAAAGGGATACAGGGAGCTTTAAATTCCTTTTACTCCAGCCATTTTCCCGCCGCCGTATTCTGGGTGTGAAATTTGGCGTATCGTTTTTCCATGCCTTTTTACTGGCTGTCATACCGGTCGGAGTTGGATTTTTGGGCGCCCTGCTGGTAAACGGTTCGGGCAGCGCCGCCTATCCGGTTGCATATTGTACGGATTCATACAGCGGCTTTCTTAACTCCAGTTATGAGAGCGGGGCAGTCGAGTACCTTTCGACAGCAGATTGGTTGCTGCGGCTTTTGCCGGTTGTGTTATGCTATCTGCTGTTTTTAACTGCGTTTGCACTGTTTATATCTGTTGTTGTCAAAACCGGCGTTGCGGCACTGACGATTACAATCGCTTCATCGCTGGCCGCCTCTGTTATGCGCCCATATTTGAGTTCTATTCCTGTTTTTTCTGCGCTCTGGCCGTTTTCTTACGCGGATCCGGCGGCAGTATTATCCGGTGGTATGCAGACTACTGCGCTGTTTGGGATAGTGGTGCTGCTGGGCTTTTCCGCAGTTTTGATAGCCGGGAGTTTTTGGATGTTCTGCAGAGAGGATGTGACCTGCTGATGAAAAGCAAAATAGGTTCGACGGCCGCTCTATTTCGTTTTGAAATAAAAAAACTGGCTGCCAGCCGTAAAAATTGGGCGGTAATCGCGATCCTTTGTGTAACGTTGTTTTTGTTTGTAGCGTACAATATGCAGCAAGAACGGGCAGAACGGTTGGAAATGGCGGCAGAAAGCGATTTCTTGGTAACATGGTACGGCTATAAGGCGGCGGTATACGAGGATTTCTATGGGCAGTTCGGCGGGGAATCCTTGCGCGCCTATGCTGAAATATCAAGAAAACGAGCGTCCTGTTTTGAAGAACTGGCTGTAGCCCTGCGGAACAATGACCGCGGAGAAATTTTGCGTGTTCGGGCTGCGTACTGTACGGCGCAGGCAGAATATGGTGCATGGAGTTTAAAATATGCGGAAGAGGACAAGCTGCAGCAGGAGCTTGCAGATATCCCGTACACCGTTTCCAGTGCATTCGTTATGGCGTTGAGTCCGGATTATGGTGGATATAGATACTATACGGCGCAGGCTGATTTTTATCAAAATCTTTTGGAGAGCGGTATAGAGCCTGTGCTGTCGCTCTATGAGATGACGGGCTTCCACTTTTTATACCGTTTTATGACGACTTTGTTTCCAGCAGTGGTCTTGGTTATTGCTTTTTTACTGTTGTCGGATAGTATGGCTGCCGAAAAAGACAGCGGCACATATAAATTCTTATTGCTGCAGCCTGTGTCCCGTGCCAAAATTGTGGCTGTCAAAATTGTGGCAGGCGCTGTTTACGCCGCTGCTGTCGTTCTTGTCGCTATGCTGTGCGCATTTTTGATTACGGGCTGCATAAATGGGTTCGGATCACCGGAGTATCCGGTTTTAATAGATCCGGACGGCTACACATCACTTTCTGCTGTCCCCAGCACATATTACGATGACGTATCTGTTATGGCGTACAACGGTATCTATCAAGATCTGAATATGAAAATGGATACGGCCTATACAGCATTTGAAATGCATGGAGACGGCTTGCATCTTGGCGCGAGCCCGTATTCCTCGCAGGGGCAATTCAGCTTAACCGAACCGTCGGCAGAACTTTCTTTGACGCCGATCTGGCTGTTTTTAATATCTCTATTGCCGCCGCTGCTGGTTTTCTTTTTACTGGTTGCATCCACTGCCGTCTGTATTTCCGCTTTTTCCTATAACGGAATTTTATCTCTCGTACTTTGTGCAATAGCTGGAATCTGCCTGATCCCGACCATCCAAATCGCTTATTCACCGTTTCAGGCGGTAAACTGCGGATTGTTGGCGGCAGGGCTGTGCGGACAGACTTTGCTTTCCTCTGTGTTGGTTGCGCTTGTCACTTCGGCGGTATTGTACCTGATAACTTCCATGGGATTCAGAAAAAAGGATATTATTTGCTGAATGATTTATATTGTTTAAAAAAGGTTGCGGTACGCTGCAATTTGTGATATATTTTTGATAGAAATCAATGACCCATGCATAACAGGCATTTTTCATGCCGTATGCCCATAGATAGAAAAGGGTTGATTTTAAAAGCGTCATCACCAGTAAAGGAGGAAGAACGATGAAGGTGCTTCTATATACAGAGGCAATGAATCTTCTCGGAAAATCCGGCGTCGGAAAGGCGCGAAGCCATCAGATCCGTGCGCTCGATCAGGTGGGGGTAGAATGGACAATTGATCCAAAGGAGCAGGTAGACCTGATCCATATTAATACAATTCTGCCAAAGTCGCGGCGTCTTGCCCGCAAAGCGCGCAAGCAGGGGATACCGGTTGTCTATCATGCGCACAGTACGGTGGAGGATTTTAAAAATTCTTATCTTTGTGCGAATGCTGTTGCGCCGCTGTTTAAAAAATGGCTTTGTTCCTGCTATCAATCGGGGGACTGCCTGATTACGCCCACGCCGTATTCTAAGCGGCTGATAGAGAATTATGGGATTGAAAAGCCCATTTATGCTTGCTCAAACGGTATTGATCTGTCGTTTTATGAAAAGCCGCCGTCTGAGAAAGTAGATTTCCGGAAACAATTTGGATTTCTGCCTGATGATAAAATTGTGATGAGTGTCGGCCTTTGGATTGAAAGGAAAGGTATCCTTGATTTTGTAGAACTTGCAAAGCGGATGCCGGAATATCAATTTATCTGGTTTGGCTATACATCGCTTTGGAGTGTTCCGCCTAAAGTGCGGAAAGCAGTGCGTACGAAACTGCCGAATTTACATTTTCCGGGATATGTCGACAGCGCTGTCCTTCGAACGGCTTATTGGGAATCGGATTGTTTTTTCTTCCCGACATATGAGGAAACAGAGGGGATTGTCCTGCTGGAAGCGTTAGCAGCCAGACAAAATGTTTTAATTCGGGATATTCCTATTTATGAAGGCTGGCTGGAGGACGGAAAAAATGTGTACAAAGCGGATTCGCTTGCCGGCTTTGAAGAAAAGCTGAGGGGAATACTTGAAAAACGTCTGCCGGATTTAACGGAAGCGGGGTATCAGATTGCACAGGATCGCTGTATTGAAGCGGTTGGTGAAAAGCTCCGTTCAATCTACTTAGAAACCATAGAACGTGTAAATCAAAATAAGAAATGAAAATGGCATCAGATCATGGAAGTTTTGTGTTTTTCAGCGTGATAAAGGAAAATGCAATACGGAAAAAGATGCTTTGTCAGGCCCATCCTGAACGGGATGGGCCTATTGCTTTATAATGGCCTGAACAGTGGAAGTAGCGGGACTGGGCTTTACCCCATTGGGTGTGCGGCATTGCTTCATACCGATGTTTTGGCAGCATGGATTAGCAGTATGTGACCGGGCAGGCTTTGGCTTTCGTAGTAAAAATAAAGGCGGCATGGTGATTTTCGTTTTGATTTTCGCATGAATAAAGCGAATAAACCAGATTTCTTTTGTGCGGAAGGGCCAGTACAATGCTTGATGGGACCGGAATTTTTCAACAAAACGTAAAATGAAATGAAATAAGAGAGAGTGAGCAAAACAAAGAGATTTTAAGAGAAATCGAGCGAGTGAGTATTCTAAATTAAATAAAACGCGTTTTTAATATTGACTTATGTTTGGAAGCCCAGTATAATAGAAAGCACGCTGAATAAATTGGAGGTTTCACTACTATGTCAACTACGATGGCAAATGCTAAGACTGTCAGCCGTAAATGGTACGTCCTTGATGCTGCCGACGTGCCGCTTGGCCGTCTTGCTGCAAAAGCCGCAGTTTTGCTCCGCGGTAAACATAAACCAGATTTTACCCCAAACGTCGACTGCGGCGATCATGTTATCATTGTCAATGCGGCAAAAGCGGTTCTGACCGGTAATAAGCTGCAAAAGAAAATGTATTATCATCACACCGGCTGGATCGGCAATTTGAAGACCGTTTCTGCCTCCGACATGATGAAGAACAATCCGGAAAAAGCGATGATGCTTGCGGTAAAAGGCATGCTGCCGGACAGTGTTTTAGGCAGAAATCAACTTCGCCGCCTGCGCGTATATGCTGGTCCTGAGCATAAAAATGCTGCGCAGAAACCGGAAGTTTCCCCGTTTTAAGTTCCCACGATAAAACAATTAGGAGGCAAATCTGATGTACGAATCTCGTCCATACTTTTATGGCACCGGAAGAAGAAAAAGCTCTGTCGCAAGAGTTCGCGTATATGCCGGCACAGGCAAAATCACCATCAACGGCAGAGATATTGACGACTATTTCGGTTTGGAAACCTTGAAGCTGATTGTAAATCAGCCGTTGGAATTGACCGATACTGTCGGCAAGTTTGATATTGTCTGCACTGTTGCAGGCGGTGGCGTTACCGGACAGGCCGGTGCGATCCGCCACGGCTTATCAAGAGCCTTGCTTCAGTATGAAGAAGAACTGCGCCCTGTTTTGAAAAAGGCTGGATTCCTTACGCGTGATCCGAGAATGAAAGAGCGTAAGAAGTACGGCCTCAAAGCCGCTCGTCGCGCGCCCCAGTTCTCCAAGAGATAACAGGCCCGACAAACCAATTCAAAAATGCTCAAAAAGCCCGGAACCATGCGGTTTTCCGGGCTTTTTCCTTTCCAAAAAGTCTGTTGTCCTTTGTCCGATTTTGGAAGGATTTGACCTCGCCTGACCCGGTTTTTCTTGATTAATAATGGGGCAACAGGCCCTTTTTGACCCCGTTATGATTAAAAAATGGGGCAACTGCGAGCCGAAATCGGGGTGTTTTAGAGGGCATTTTCCCCTTCATTTTTTCGAGCCCATGACGGCCTTTGTGAGAGGTTTTTCTTTTGAAGGGGATGTCCTGATTTGTCAGGATTTGACCAAACCGAATCCAGTTTATCTTGTCCTTCTGAGTTGCCGCTGTTACGTTTCAAGTGGACGAACTCGCACATTTGCGGTGT
>ERZ1090880.1282-NODE-1284-length-12605-cov-26.778406_pt1 | contig 12605 bp, 8 predicted proteins | sample MGYA00478471_ERZ1090880 | MGnify/ENA primary metagenome ERZ1090880 (study PRJEB33644, sample SAMEA5815734) | chicken gut metagenome | biome: Chicken; feature: Gastrointestinal Tract; material: Caecum | place: Ireland | collected 2019-01-01 | study: A study of... | reverse complement strand
ACGGCATCATCGTGGTGGCCAGCCCCCAGGAGCTGGTCAGCATGATCGTGGCCAAGGCGGTCAACATGGCCCAGATGATGAACATCCCCATCCTGGGCATCATCGAAAACATGAGCTATCTGGTCTGCCCCGACTGCGGCAGGCACATCTCCCTGTTCGGCGAGAGCCATGTGGAGCAGATCGCCGCCAAGCACGGCCTGAAGGTGCTGGCCAAAATGCCCATCGACCCCCAGCTGGCCCAGCTGGCCGACGAGGGCCGCATCGAGGCCTACGGCGGCGAGTACCTGGAGGGCGCAGCCGACGCGGTCCAGAAGCTGATCTGACCCGCCGCGCTCTTTTGCGGCGGGGGCCAGCTGGCCGCCGGCTTCCGGCTGACCGGCCTCTACGAGGACACCAACGGCGCCGGCCGGCTGCACGAGATGGGCATCCCCTGCTTTATCGCGGTGCGGGCGGTCAAACCCCTGTAAACACTTCGCAAAGGCTCGCTTTACATTGTGAAGCGGGCCTTTCTTTTTTTGTTGTTTTTTTGCTTTTCTGAAGCGGGCGTTGGTTTTATTTTGCTTTTTTTAAAAAATCTTTCATCCCGCTATTGAAAATTTTTCCTGAATGCTTTATAATGATAAAGCACCCTGCGCCAGAGGGGGCCGGCCGTTTTGACCGGGGCCGGTTCGGACAGCAGGGTCCTGGTAAAAGAACGGGGGAGGGGCGGCCCGCTGCGGCCGCCGGCGGCCCCCGGATTGGGAAAGGAGTATCTTTCACTATGCTGACGAACGAATATTTGAAGCGCGTCTACGAGGGCCTGGCCCGGCGCAACGCCCACGAGCCCGAGTTCCTGCAGGCGGTGATCGAGGTGCTGGAGAGCATCCAGCCCCTGGTGGAAAAGCACCCCGAGTACGAGAAGGCCGGCCTGATCGAGCGCCTGGTGGAGCCCGAGCGGATCATCACCTTCCGTGTGCCCTGGGTGGACGACCAGGGCAAGGTGCAGGTCAACCGCGGCTACCGCGTCCAGTTCAACAGCGCCATCGGCCCCTACAAGGGCGGCCTGCGCTTCCATCCCTCCGTCAACCAGAGCATCCTCAAGTTCCTCGGCTTCGAGCAGGTGTTCAAGAACAGCCTCACCACCCTGCCCATGGGCGGCGGCAAGGGCGGCTCGGACTTTGACCCCAAGGGCAAGAGCGACATGGAGGTCATGCGCTTCTGCCAGAGCTTCATGACCGAGCTGTACCGCCACATCGGCCAGTTTGTGGACTGCCCCGCCGGTGACATCGGCGTCGGCGGCCGCGAGGTGGGCTATATGTTCGGCCAGTACAAGCGCCTGACCAACAGCTTCCAGGGCGGTATGCTCACCGGCAAGGGCCTGACCTTCGGCGGCTCGCTGGTCCGCACCGAGGCCACCGGCTACGGCCTGTGCTACTTCACTGCCGAGGCCCTCAAGTGCATGCGCAACGACAGCTTTGCCGGCAAGACCGTGGTCATCTCTGGTTCGGGCAATGTGGCCATCTACGCCTGCGAGAAGGCCACCCAGCTGGGCGGCAAGGTCGTCACCATGAGCGACTCCAACGGCTACGTCTACGACCCCAACGGCATCGACCTGGCCTACGTCAAGGACCTGAAGGAGGTCCGCCGCGGCCGCATCAAGGAGTACGCCGAGACCCACCCCTCCGCTACTTATGTGGCCGACTGCAGCCGCATCTGGGAGACCCCCTGCGACATCGCGCTGCCCTGCGCCACCCAGAACGAGATCGACAAGGCCTCGGCCGAGACCCTGGTCAAGAACGGCTGCACCGTCGTCTGCGAGGGCGCCAACATGCCCAGCACCCCCGAGGCCATCCAGGTCTACCTGGACAACGGCGTGCTGTATGGCCCCGCCAAGGCCACCAACGCCGGCGGCGTGGCCACCTCCGGCCTGGAGATGAGCCAGAACAGCGAGCGCCTGAGCTGGACCTTTGAGGAAGTGGACGCCAAGCTGAAGGGCATCATGGAGGGCATCTTCCACGCCAGCTACGACGCCTCCAAGGAGGTCGGCCAGGAGGGCAACCTGATGGTGGGCGCCAACTGCGCGGGCTTCCTGAAGGTGGCCAGCGCCATGCTGGCCCAGGGCATCACCTACTAAGAGTTGCCCTCTCCGTCACAGTCCGCTTGCGCGTCCTGTGAGCTGGCGAGCGAAGCGAGACTGAGAGGGGAGTTTATTACACGGAACAAGGGCGTTCCTGCCAGGGCTTTGGGGCCCGGCGGGGGCGCCCTTTTGGGTTCCGGCATCCAACAGCCATTCTCTTTCCTATCCTAAACACGGGAGCAGAGGCCTTTTCACGGGGGCCTCTGCTTCTGTGCGTGCGGGCGGATTTTGGGCGGCAGGGGCGAGTTGCGGGCTTTTGGGACGGATTTTGCCCAGACGCTTCTCAAACCGGGGAAAATTTGGTATACTAAGACGATTGAACATTCAGGATAGGAGCGAGAATATGCACAGCGCAGATGATTGGAAGCAACAGGAACGGGCCCGGCGCCAGCGGGAGCTGGCCCGCATCATCGAGCCCGAGTTCCGGCCCGGGCGGGTGCTGGTGGTGGGGGACTGCGGCCTGGCCCGGGCGCTGCGGGACCGCCAGATCGACGCATGGGGCCTGGGGGCCGAACAGGCAGGGGAGAGCTGGCTGTCCGCAGGGTGGAAGCTGCCCGCCCGCTGGCCCCGCCGGTACGACCTGATGGTGGTGCAGGGGGAGGACGCGCCCTGCCCCGCCGCCCTGCCTGCCGGGCAGGTATTGTTCCCGGCGGGGGAGCCGGAGGCGCCCTCGGTGCTGCCGGCCTGGGCCGGCGCCCTGGAGGCGGCGGGCCTGCGCCGTGATTTTGGCTGGAAGAGCTGGGGCGCCCTGGGCGGCGCGGCTTTGTTCCGCCCGGCGCGCGAAGGGCAGGACGCCTCCCTGGTGGAGGACTACGAGGCCGCCCTGGACGCGCTGCGCCTCAAGCTGGACCGGGCCGAGCAGAGCTGCCGCGACTACCAGAAGCTGACCGACCACCAGCGCAGCGAGCTGTCGGCCGCCCACCAGCACGAGGAACAGCTGGAGACCGCCCTGAACAGCGTCACCCAGTCCCATTGCTGGAAGGCCACCTGGCCCCTGCGCTACCTCCTGAGCAAGGCGCGGGCGCTGCTGGCGGCCCTGCCGGTGCTGGCCTGGCTGGCCCGGCTGCGCCGGGAGGGGCTGGCCGGCATCCGCCGCCGCCGGGCCGACCGGGCCTACTTCAACGAGCATTTCCCCGGCAAGACCTTCAAGGCCGACCGGCTGGCCCCGGTGGAGCTGCTGGTCCGCCAGGCCCAAAACCAGCCCGCCGGGCCCCTCATCAGCATCGTGGTGCCCCTGTACAACACACCCCTCAACTTCCTGACCGAGCTGCTGGACTCGGTGGTCAACCAGACCTACCAAAACTGGGAGCTGTGCCTGGTGGACGCCGGCCAGGACGAACAGGTGGGCCGGGCGGTGGCCGCCCGCATGGCCCAGGAGCCGCGCATCCGCTACCAGAAGCTGGAGCGCAACGAGGGCATCGCCGGCAACACCAACGCCGGCTTCGCCCTGGCCAAAGGGGAGTATATCGCCCTGCTGGACCACGACGACATCCTGCACCCCTCGGCCCTGTGGTATGTGGCAAAGGCCATTGCGGAGCAGGGGGCGGACTTTGTCTACACCGACGAGGTGACCTTTGAAGGAGAGGTGGAGCACACCACCCTGTACCACCTCAAGCCCGATTTCATGCTGGATAACCTGCGGGCCAACAACTATATCTGCCACCTGAGTGTGTTCAAGGCCGCCCTGCTGCAGGCAGCCGGCGGCGGCGAGCGCAGCGAGTACAACGGCAGCCAGGACTACGACCTTTACCTCCGCCTGACCGAACAGGCCGAAAAGGTGGTGCACATCCCCCATGTGCTCTATTACTGGCGGGCCAGTCCCACCAGCGTGGCGGGCGGCATCGAGGCCAAGCTCTACTGCATCGAGGCGGCCATCAAGGCCCTGTACGCCCACTATGCCCGGGAAGGGGTGGCGGTGGACGAGGTGTCGTCCATCCCGGACACCCCCGGCTTTTACAAGACCGACTACACCATCGAAAAGCCCGGTCGGGTCAGCATCCTGATTCCCAGCTGCGACCACGCCAAAGACCTGCGCACCTGCGTGGACTCCATCTACGCCAAGACCACTTATCCAGACTTTGAGATCATCGTCATCGAAAACAACAGCAAAGAGGATGAGACCTTCCGCACCTACGAGCGGCTGGAAAAGCAGCACCCCGGCACCTTCCGGGTGGTGCGGTGGGAGGGCACCGGCTTCAACTACAGCGCCCTGAACAACTTCGGCGAGAAGTTTGCCACCGGCGACTATATCCTGCTGCTGAACAACGACACCGAGGTCATCACCCCGCGCTGGCTGGAGGAGATGGTCATGTTCGCCCAGCAGGAGCGGATCGGCTGCGTGGGCGCCAAGCTGCTGTACCCCGACGACACCATCCAGCACGCGGGGCTGGGCTTTGGGCACCTGAGCCTGGCGGCCCATATGCACAAGAACTTCCCGGTGGCCAACCCCGGCTATATGGGCCGGCTGGTCTACGCCCACGACGTGTACGGCGTGACCGGGGCCTGCCTGATGGTGCGCCGGGAGGTGTACGAGGCGGTGGGCGGCCTGGACGAGAGCTTTGCGGTGGCCTTCAACGACGTGGATTTCTGCGTCCGGGTGCGCAAGGCGGGGTACCAGAACCTGTTCACCCCCTTCGCCATGCTGTACCACTACGAGAGCAAGAGCCGCGGCCTGGACGAGGCCCCCGAAAAGCGGGCCCGCTTCGTCTCGGAGGTGACGCGCTTCCAGACCCGCTGGAAGGCGGAGCTGGCCGCGGGCGACCCCTGCCTGAACCCCAACTTTGACCCCGACCGGGACGATTTCCGCATCAAGCTCAGACCCCTGGATTGACTGTGCAGAGGGAGGACGTTGCATTGAACCTGTCTGCGACCATCGTGACCTACAACGACCAGGCCGAGGCCCTGCGGGCCGCCGCTTCGGTGCTGGAGCACACCCGCCGCCACCCCCTGACGTTGTACCTGGTGGACAACGCCAGCACCGACGGCACCGGCCCCGCGCTGGAAGCCGCGGCCGCCTGCGGCCGCCTGGCCGCCCGCCCGGGCCAGACCGTCCGGGTGATCCGGCGGCAGGCCAACGGGGGCTTTGGGGCGGGGCACAACACCGTGCTGCCCGGCCTTGCCAGCGACTACCATTTTATCCTCAACCCGGACATCCTGCTGCGGGAGGACACCCTCTCGGGCCTGGCCGAGTGGATGCAGGCCCACCCGGCGGCGGTGATGGCCCGGCCGCAGCTGTGCTTCCCGGACGGGCGGGTGCAGGTGCTGCCGCTGCGCCGGTGCAGCCTGCGGCCCATGGTGTACCGGCAGCTGGGCCTGCCGTTTTTGAAAAAATACAACGACGCCTACGTCATGGCCGGCGAGGACCTGACCGTCCCCCGGCAGATCGAGTTCTGCACCGGCAGCTTTGCCGCCGTGCGCACCGACGCCTTCCGGGCGGCGGGCGGCTTCGACGAGGGCTACTTCATGTACGTGGAGGACGCCGACCTGACCCAGAAGATGCTCCGCCAGGGCCAGGTGTGGCTGGTGCCCCAGTACACCGCCGTCCACGCCTGGCACCGGGCGGCCCACCGCAGCCTGGGGCCCATGCTCCAGCAGACCCGCAGCCTGTGCCGCTACTTCAAAAAATGGGGCTTCCGGCTGTGAGGGCCAAAGGCGCGTCTGCCGGTTGCCCTCTCCGTCACAGTCCGCTTGCGCGTCCTGTGCCACCTCCCCCACAGGGGGAGGCAAGAGCACGCCCGTGGGTGCCGGGCAGGTTGTGGTAAGGCAAACTTGCTCACAGCTTCGCCTTACACGCCGTTCGCCGGGTTTGACGGCGGTACGCTTGGCTCCCCCCGTGGGGGAGCTGGCGAGACGCCCGCAGGGCGGCGAGACTGAGAGGGGAGCAACGCTGCGCCGTGACGGTGAGCCCAACCAGTTGATTTTTCACCCACGGCAGTGTAAAATAAGAGCAGGCCCGTCCGCCTCAAGGTTTGGGAGGGGGCGGGCCTTTTGCATTGTTGACAGCGGACGCAGCCTCCGCTTTGTGATCGGGCGGGCGCCGGCATGGCCGCGCGCAGCCCGGGAGCTGCACAACCTTTATCTTGAACAAAGGAGTGCACGTAATGAAAGGCATTATTCTCGCCGGCGGCGCCGGCACACGGCTTTACCCGCTGACCATGGTCACCAGCAAACAGCTGCTGCCGGTCTACGACAAGCCCATGATCTATTATCCCCTGTCCACCCTGATGCTGGCCGGCATCCAGGATATCCTCATCATCTCGACGCCGGAGGACACCCCTCGCTTCGAGCATCTGCTGGGGGACGGCAGCCAGTACGGCATCCACCTGCAGTATAAGGTCCAGCCTTCCCCCGACGGGCTGGCCCAGGCGTTCATCCTGGGCGAGGAGTTCATCGGCGGGGACTGCTGCGCGATGATCCTGGGCGACAACATCTTCTACGGCAACGGCTTCTCCCGCATTTTGAAAAACGCGGTCCACAACGCCGAACAAAACGGCCGCTGCACCGTCTTTGGCTACTACGTCCAGGACCCCGAGCGGTTCGGCATCGTGGAGTTTGACGCCGACGGCAAGGTGCTGAGCGTGGAGGAAAAGCCCGCGCATCCCAAGAGCAACTACGCCGTCACCGGCCTGTATTTCTACAACCATAAAGTCGCCGAGATGGCAAAGCAGGTCAAGCCCTCCGCCCGGGGCGAGCTGGAGATCACCACCCTGAACGATATGTACCTCAAGCAGGGCGAGCTGGACGTCCAGCTGCTGGGCCGCGGCTTTGCCTGGCTGGACACCGGCACCATGGACAGCCTGGTGGACGCCGCCGACTTTGTCCGCATGATCGAAAAGCGGCAGGGCATCAAGATCAGCGCCCCCGAGGAGATCGCCTTCAAGTATGGGTGGATCAGCCGGGATAAGCTGCTGGAGTCCGCCGCGCGGTACGGCAAGTCCCCCTACGGGCAGCACCTGAAGAACGTCGCCGACGGCAAGCTGCGCTACTGAGCCGGCCGGCACGTTCCCGACACGCAAACGGAGAGGTAAACTATGAAAATCATCGTCACAGGCTGCAAGGGGCAGCTGGGCACCGAGATCATCAAGCAGCTGCGGGAAGGCAAAAGCGAGATCGGCCCCATCCCCGAAAAGCTGCTGAACGCCACCGTCATCGCGGTGGACCTGCCCGAGCTGGACATCTCCAACTACAAGGCGGTGGACGACTTCATCCGCCGGTATAAGCCCGACGTCATCATCAACTGCGCCGCCTACACCAACGTGGACGGCTGCGAGGTGAACCACGACGCCGCCTACAAGGCCAACGCCCTGGGCCCCCGCAATCTGGCCCAGGCCGCCGAAAAGATGGGCTCGCGGCTGGTCCATGTCTCCACCGACTACGTCTTTTCGGGCCGGGAAAACGGCGGCATCCCCCAGGACGAAGCTTGCCTGCCCGGGCCCATCAGCGCCTACGGCTCCACCAAGCTGATGGGGGAGAAGTACGTCGAGCGGTTCTGCCACCGGCACTTCATCGTCCGTACCGCGTGGCTGTACAGCTATTACGGCAAAAACTTTGTCAAGACCATCGTCAACGCCGGCAAAAAGTACGGCAAGCTGGAAGTGGTCAACGACCAGCTGGGCAACCCCACCAACGCGGTGGACCTGGCCCACGAGATTTTGCAGCTGTGCGTCACCCATGAGTACGGCCTGTACCACTGCACCGGCGAGGGCATCTGCTCCTGGTACGACTTTGCCTGCGAGATCATCCGGCTGGCCGGGGTGGACGCCACGGTCGCGCCCTGCACCAGCGAAGAGTACAAGGCCAAGCACCCCGGCAGCGCCGACCGCCCCCACTGGAGCGCCCTGGACAACCGCGGCCTGCGCTGCTCGATCGGCAACCAGGTCCGCCCCTGGCAGGAGGCGCTGGCCTGCTTTTTCCGCCACTGGGACGGGGACAACGGTATGATCTGACCCCCCGCTCCTGCCGCCCCGCGCCGGGCGGCGGGCGGGCATGAAACACAACGAGGAACAAAAACGCTATGAAAACCTATCTCATCACCGGCTGCGCCGGCTTCATCGGCTCCAACTTCGTGTATTATATGCTGAAAAAGCACCAGGACATCCTGCTGGTCAACCTGGACAAGCTGACCTACGCCGGCAACCTGGAAAACCTGAAAGGGGTCGAGGGCGACCCCCGCCACGTCTTTGTCCAGGGCGACATCTGCGACAAGGAGCTGGTGGAGGGGCTGTTCCGCCGGTACGACTTCGACTGCGTCATCAACTTTGCGGCCGAGAGCCACGTGGACCGCTCCATCGCCAACCCCGAAATCTTTGTCCAGACCAACGTCATGGGCACCGTCAACCTGCTGCAGCGCGCCAAGGAAGCCTGGTACGACCCCGACGCCCGCACCTGGAAGCCGGGCAAGAAGTACCTGCAGGTGTCCACCGACGAGGTGTACGGCGCGCTGGGGGCCGAGGGCTACTTCACCGAGACCACCCCCCTGTGCCCCCACAGCCCCTACTCGTCCAGCAAGGCCAGCGCCGATCTGTTCGTCATGGCCTTCCACGACACCTACGGCATGCCGGTGAACATCACCCGCTGCTCCAACAACTACGGGCCCTATCAGTTCCCCGAAAAGCTGATCCCCCTCATGATCCACAACGTCAAAAACCACAAGCAGCTGCCCGTGTACGGCGACGGCATGCAGATTCGGGACTGGCTGTACGTGGAGGACCACTGCAAGGCCATCGACATGGTGGCCGAAGGCGGCAAGGTGGGCGAGGTGTACAACGTGGGCGGCCACAACGAGCGGCCCAACATCTTCATCGTCAAGACCATCATCTCCCAGCTCCACGACCGCCTGCAGGACGACGGCATCAGCGAAGACCTCATCAAGCACGTGGCCGACCGTCTGGGCCACGACCGCCGCTACGGCATCGACCCCACCAAGATCAAGAACGACCTGGGCTGGTACCCCGAGACCCCCTTTGAAAAGGGCATCGTCCTGACCATCGACTGGTACCTGGCCCACCAGGACTGGATGGACCACGTCACCAGCGGCAGCTACCAGAAGTATTACGAAGAGATGTACAAAAACAAGTGAGCCTGCATCCCCGCCCGACCCCGGACGGGGATTTTTGCGTGGGGGCCAACGGTTGCAACGAAATCACGATTTACCCATACACAACGAAAAAAACGAAATGCCCGCAAAAGAGGCATTTCGTTGTTTTCGTGGGTTTCGTTGTTTTCGTGATTCCGTTGGGGGGCCGTGAAATCGTGATTTCGTTGATTTCGTTGAAATCGTGCTTTTCGTAGGGGTATCGTGAAATCGTGATTTCGTTGAAATCGTTGCAGCCGCGCCGAGCGCGTCCAGTGGACGAAGCAGCGAAGGCGCGGCTGGCGCAGCGCTCCGGTTTTCGCAAGCGGGCACCGCCCCGCGCCGCGAAAATCGGCTAAGCGCAAGAGTGGGTATGTCACGGTCAGCACTGCCTCCATGTGCCTTACCGTCTGTCGCTCCGCTGGGCCAGAGGGCCAGGGAGGGTGTTTCGACTCCCCCTCCCTAGGCCCTCTGGACTCCCTACCCACCCGCAACGACCAGGGCGGAGCCCTGGACCCAAAAGCAGAAGGTCGCTCCGGGCGTCTGGCTGAAAAAGCTCTTTACTGCGCGTCAGAGGTATTGCGCATCGCTTTTTCCGGGCGCCATCCGCCCTGCGCTCCGATTGTGTATGCGCGCCCTTCGGGCGCGCCTGCGTCCATTCCGATAAACGGCGTTAAAGGGCAAGGCAACGGACCTGCCAGCCCAGTCCCCATCAGCCCAAACTGATCCCCATCCGGCGGGCGACGGTCAGCAGGTCGCAGCTCTCGGGGATGTTGCGGCTCTTGCCGGCAATGTCCTCCAGGCGGTTTTCCACCACGCGGCCGTTGACCATGGCGACGGTGACGCCGTAGCGCCCGGCCTCCACCAGCTTGGCGGCGTGGCTGCCGAACTGGGTGGACAGCACCCGGTCGTAGGCGCAGGGTGTGCCGCCCCGCTGCATGTGGCCGGGGATGCACACGCGGGTCTCGAAGCCGGTCTTTTTCTGGATGGCGGTGGCGATGCGGTTGGTGGCGGTGGCGCCAAAGCCGGCCTCGGCCCGCTTGGCGGTCCACTCCTTGCGCTTCATGCGGGCCTCCTCGGCGTTCAGGGCGCCCTCGGCCACCGCGATGATCGAGAAGTTGGAGCCGTTCTTGGCGCGGCGCTCGACGGCGGCGCACACGCGGTCGATGTCATAGGGCAGCTCGGGCAGCAGGATGATGTCCGCGCCGCCGGCGATGCCGGCATACAGCGTCAGCCAGCCGGCCTTGTTGCCCATGATCTCGATGCACATCACCCGGCTGTGGCTGCCGGCGGTGGTGTGGATGCGGTCGATCACCTCGGTGGCGATCTCCACCGCCGTGTGGAAGCCGAAGGTCACGTCGGTGCCGTAGATGTCGTTGTCGATGGTCTTGGGCAGGCCGATGATGTTCAGCCCCTCCTTGGACAGGAGGTTGGCGGTCTTGTGGGTGCCGTTGCCGCCCAGGCAGAGCAGGCAGTCCAGCTTGAGGTCGTTGTAGGTCTTTTTCATGGCGGCGACCTTGTCCACCTTGTCCTCCTCGATGACCTGCATCATCTTGAAGGGGGTGCGCTTGGTGCCCAGGATGGTGCCGCCCAGCGTCAGCAGGCCGCGGAAGTCGTCCGGCTGCATCTTTTTGTAGTCGCCGTTGATCAGGCCGTGGTAGCCGTTCAGGATGCCGATGATCTCAACGTTGTCCCCCATGCGGACGTACAGCGCCTTCGCTACGCCGCGGATGGTCGCGTTCAGGCCGGGGCAGTCGCCGCCGGCAGTCAGGATGCCAACACGTTTCTTCATTGCAGAACCCTCTTTTCATTTCACTGTTCGTGTGCCCGGGCACAGGCGCCGCCCGCGCCCTTCTTATAGATGTATTAAGAGTAGTCTGAAATGCTTCATCTGTCAAGGTTTTTGGAGATTTTTTTGTAAAAAATGATGGTGCCGCCGTCTTTTCTGTGCCTGCCGGGCAGGGCTGAAAAGCCGACCGGCCCGAAAGGCGGGAGAAAATCCGAAAAAACAGTTGACAACGCCGCTCCATTCAGGTATAATATCCCTTGTCAGCGGCGGGGCCCACCTGCTGCGGAGAATCACCGATGGGGATTTGCATAGTGGTAGTGCGGTAGACTCTGACTCTACTTGTGGGAGTTCGATTCTCTCATCCCCAACCAAACCGCAGCTGCAAAAGCTGCGGTATTTTCGGGGCATAGCGCAGCTGGTAGCGCGCCTGGTTCGGGACTAGGAGGCCGTGGGTTCAAATCCCGCTGCTCCGACCAAGAGACGGATGCTGAAAGGCACCCGTCTTTTTTGTTGCCCCCAGGAGCGTATCCCCGTAAATGCAACGGACCCAACGGAATCAACGATTTCAACGGTTTCACGGTACCCCCCGAAAACCACGAAACCAACGGTTTCAACGAAATCACGATTTCACGGTACCCCCCGAAAAGCACGATTTCAACGAAATCAACGAAATCACGATTTCACGGCCCCCCAACGGAATCACGAAATCAACGATTTCAACGGTTTCACGATACCCCACGAAAAGCACGAAAGCAACGGTTTCAACGAAAGCAACGAAATGCCCGAAAAAGAGGCGTTTCGTTGGTTTCGTTGTGTATGTATAAATCGTGATTTCGTTGGGAACGTTGCCCAGGCGCGCCCGAAGGGCGCGCATACACAATACCCAAAACCCCCTCCTCCCTCCCTGCAAATCTGTGCAAAAAGCCGAAAATCCGCCCGGGGGGCTTTCCCGTCTTTACAATCGGGGCGGGGTGTGTTACAATGCAAAGCGTTATCACTGCATCACTTTATCACAGCATAGTGATAGAGGCGGGAAGTGCAGCGGACGGCAAGGAGGAGTTCAAGATGAGAAAGTGGAAAAAAGCAGTATCCCTGTTGCTGACGGGGGCGATGGCCCTGTCCTTTGCGGCCTGCGGCGGCACGGCGTCCAGCGCGTCCAGCGCGTCCGGCGCGGCCAGCGCGGCCGCCTCCAGCGAAGCGGAGAGCGCCGCTGACAGCGCCGCCGCCAGCGAGAACGCCGCCAGCTCTGCGGACAGCGACCTGGCCTACGTCCAGGACAAGGGCACCCTGGTGGTGGGCATGACCGACTTTGCCCCCATGGACTACCGGGACGAAAACGGCGAGTGGATCGGCTTTGACGCCGACATGGCCAAAGCCTTTGCGGAGTACCTGGGGGTCGAGGTGGAGTTTTTGGAGATCAACTGGGACAACAAGCTGATGGAGCTGGACGCCAAAGGGGTGGACGCCATCTGGAACGGCATGACCATCACCGATGAGGTGACCAGCGGCGCGTCGGTGTCCGAGCCCTACTGCAACAGTTGAATGACCCGCCAAAAATGGTGCATCGTTCAACCAAGGAACAGTGAATTGGAGTTCGTCTTGTTATAATTAGCTTCTTGGGGTATCTT
>ERZ1090880.1280-NODE-1282-length-12611-cov-5.806467_pt1 | contig 12611 bp, 9 predicted proteins | sample MGYA00478471_ERZ1090880 | MGnify/ENA primary metagenome ERZ1090880 (study PRJEB33644, sample SAMEA5815734) | chicken gut metagenome | biome: Chicken; feature: Gastrointestinal Tract; material: Caecum | place: Ireland | collected 2019-01-01 | study: A study of the... | reverse complement strand
TCTCCCGACTTCGTCGACGCGATAGAAAGATACGCGGATATTTTGTGCGGAAAACTGAAAACAAGGAACGAGTGACCGTATGAACAACAAAACCTTATTCTCGAAAACCAACCCGCTGAAACTGTTTTTCATTGCGGCGATACCGGGGGTGATAGGCATGCTTGCGTCCTCCCTCTATCAGCTCATGGACGGCATCATGGTGGGACGCATATTGGGAGATACGCCGTTCGCGGCGATCAACCTCGCCATGCCGTTCGTAATAATCAATTTCGCGATAGCGGACCTCATCGGCGTGGGCTCGTCGGTGCCTATATCACATTGCCTCGGACGCAAAGAAGACGACGAAGCCGACAATATCTTCACCTGCTCGGTGATCATGATAGTCGCCGCGGGTATAGCTCTAGGCGCGCTGTTGTTCGCTCTGGCGCCTTCGCTGCTAGCTCTCATGGGCGCGGAAGGACTGCTGCTCGAATACGGTGTGCAGTATCTGCGCGTATATGCGCTCTGCTCGCCCGTCACGACGATCATCTTCGCGATGGACAACTATCTGCGCATCTGCGGCGTGATAAAAGGTTCTCTTGTCATGAACGTCGTCATGTCCGTCCTGTGTATCGGGCTGGAATTTTTGTTCCTGTTCGTATTCAGATGGGGCGTATGGGCGGCGGCGCTCGCGACCTGCCTGAGTATGTCCGTCTGCGCTCTTGCGGCTCTGATACCGTTTTTCGCAAAGAAACTGCAGCTGAAATTCTGCCGCCCGCGTTTCACCGTCAAAATGCTGAAACGCATAGTCGCCTGTGGCGCGCCCAACTTCCTGAACAATATAGCGGCGCGTATCACCTCGATATTCATGAATATGCTGCTGCTGCGTTTCGGCGGGGAGACCGCGGTCAACGTCTACGGCGTGCTCATGTATGCCGACGGCATAATTCAACCGATAATGTACGGTTCGTGCGATTCGCTGCAACCCGCAATAGGTTTCAACTGGGGCGCCGGCGACCGCAAACGCGTATTTTCGATCGAAAAATGCTGTTTCGTCGCGTGTACGGCGGTATCAGTCGTGTCGGCGATCGCCATGCTCTGCTTTCCGACGGTACTTGCGGAGCTGTTTCTCGAAGGGCCCGACGCAGCTACGTTGGAGATGACGACTACGGCGATGCGCCTGTTTGCGATAGGATATTTCGTGCGCTGGCTGTCGTTTGCCGCGCAAAGCTTCTTCCTCGCGATAGGCAAAGCCGTCCGGGCGACTACGCTGTCTATCTGCACCGCGCTCGTGATCCCGCTCATTCTGATTGGCGCGTTCTATCCGCTCGAACTCACCGGACTGTGGCTCAACACGCCCGTGACCTATTTCGCGGTCGGGATACTGGCGGCGGTCCTGCTCGTACTGTTCGCGAAAAAGCTGCGCGGATCTTCTCCCTCGGAGCCGCCGCAGACGCAGACGGACGGTGAAGAAGGCGATCCTTCCGTAAGCAATCGGGGTTGATTTTCCGTGCCCGTGTCGATAATACACCTTCACGGCAAGTCGACGCGGCGACGAGGATTTTCGCGCAAAAAGAAAGGACGCCGGAAGGCGTCCTTGTTCGATTCGGATATTCTTATTTCAGATATTCGCGTATTTGCATCCATTTCCCGATATCCCATGCGCCCGCGTTTGCGGGGGACGTAGACGGCAGTTTTACGAATCCTATATCGGGAAAAGCTTTTTTTGCGACCTCGTACGACTTCGTACCGTTGCAGAAAACGGCTTTTATCTTGCTTGCTGCTATCACCGAAGCGATGTCGTTGGGCACGACGTCCCTTATATCGGAATCCAGCGATCCCTTGCGTTCGCAAGTCTTGATCGAGTCCATAAGGGCTATATGATGCGCGAGCAGATACTTCTTTCTGTCCTCTACCGCGTCGGGCACGGGATCTCCCGTTATCGCGGCGAGAGTGCCCCAAAAACGGTTGCGCGGATGCATATAATAAAATTCCTTTTCGAGCGACTTTACGGAAGCCATGCTGCCCAGTATCAGCACGCGGCTTTCTCCGTCGTATACGGGTGCAAAACTCTCTATCACGCTATAAAAATCCGCGTGCAGGGCGCTTCGCCCGACAACACGTCTTTGATATCGTATTTCGGACTGGCGATATAAACCCTGGTGCCGTTTTCGGCGGGAGATTTGACGTATTCGAGTTTTGCCTTCGCTCCCGCGGCGCCTTCGCGCGAACTGCCTTCGCACAGCTTCTGGCACTCGGATATCGCCTCTGTCAGTTCGTATGCGTCTTTGCCCTTTATCTCGGGTATCAGCGTGGTCGGATCGCCGGGAACGCGGTATATGCCGTCCGTGGACGTATAGATCAACAAATGACGGCATTTCACGAGGCACGCGATCTGCGCCGCGGTCTCGTCGTTGTCGGCGCAATGCACGACGTGCTTTTTGCGCTGCATCAACACCTGCAATTCGGTCTTGACTATTTCCTCGTTGGACAGCGGATCGTTATAGTTCACGATCGGTATCGCCTTTTGCGCGGGACAGCGAAGCAACAGCTTTTTGAGCGACTCCGCCTTAGCGTCGTCGTTGAAATGCTGGTGTTCGACCAATATCTGCCGCAGTCCGTACTGAGGATCGACATAACGGCGATAACTCTCCATCAATATCGCCTGTCCCTGCGCCGCATAATCGCTCTTTACGTCCGTATACGCGCCTTTGAGTTCGCATCCGGCGCGGCGGATATAATCTATGCGCCCGATCTCGGTCGCTCCGCTGGTGACCCATATATATCCCGGGCGCAGCTGACGGCTTATGTGCGCTATCACGTTGTAATCGACGTCTCCCCATTTCTTGTTTACGAGAGCCATCGAACCTACTTTTCCGACGAGTTCGATATCGAATGCGTTCATTGTACGTTCTCCTCTATCCAATCAATCACTCGGGACGCGAACGAATCGCATCTCGACACGTTTTTTATCAAATGGTCCGCGTTGGCGCGGACGAGTTTCCATTTTTCCGTCGCAGCCCTTTTGGACAGCTTTACCGCGCGCGAATGTTCGGACGAAACAAGCTTGTCCGCCGCCGCCGCGAGCGGCATATCGGCGGCTATAACGTATCCGCCCGCGGACACCGCCGCCATGGATCTCTCGTCCACGTATTCGGCGGGAAGCGCTATGACTGCGGAATCCAGTTCCGCAAGCGCTTTCACGCATGCCGACGCCGTCTTTATCACGTAATCTCTGCCTGCGCGCCGCGCCGCCGTATCGGGATCGGATCCCGCAAGCATATACTCGAGATATTTTCTTCCGGATGCGAACATCGCTCCCGAGCCGTGCGCAAGCCGTTCTCCCGTTCTCTCCGCAAGACGGAGATCGGGCGATATCACGACTATACTGCGCTTGTATTTCATATATCCTTTCTTCGCGCCGAAAGCGCCGCTCCGCTCGTATCGGCCGTTCCGTCGGCGACGCCGTCGGTCCCGCCCTCGTCGGTCTCCGTATCCGAGTCGGCGCCGTCTCCGACGTACTCCTTTTCGCCCGACTCCGTGAGAATGTTCAATCCTCCGTTTTCTCCCACAAGCACGGTCACGGTGCCGACTTCCGCAGTGATGTAGATCTCGCGGAAACCGTCGTGATCCCCGTCGGGAGTCACGTCGCTGTAATCGCGCAGTCTTTGCATAAGCCCCGGATTGGGGTGAGTATAATCCTCGTGCGGATCCTCTTCCGTTCCGCTTGTCGAAATGACCGCGAATTCGGCGTCAATGGCGTCGAGGAACGCCTCCGTGGTCGAGCTGTACGAACCGTGGTGGGCGACTTTGAGAACGTCGGCGTCCACCTCGCCGAAATAGCCTTTCCCCAACAGATATTCCTCGTTCATCTCGTTGGAGTCGCCCGTCAGCACGATAGTCCGTCCCGCATATTCGAGCAGACATATCGGCGATACGGAATTTATGCGCTCGGCATTGGTACCTTCGGGATAATCTTCGAGGTCGTAGGTGTAACAGTTCATCACCCAGTTTTCGCCGGATATCGCGAAAACGCCCACGTTCTCGTGATACGCCGCAGTCCTTACGGCGCCGCTTTCGTCGGTATAGGTCTCCTCCCTCGCAGCTTCGAGCAGATTGAGCCATGTAGCCGAATCCTGCGCCTTTTCGAGCGGCATATAGATATTTTCGACTTCGTAATTGTCGAGCAGCTTCTTTGCGTCGCGGATATGGTCGTAATCTCCGTGCGTAATGAACAGATAGTCTATGTTTTCGACCTCATCCTCTTGCAGCGCTCCGTCTATCGCATCCCACGGCGACGTCGCCCTGAATTCCGAACCGATGTCCATGATCATGTTCTGTCCGTCGGGAAATTCTATATAGATGCAGTCGCCCTGCCCTATATCGAGGATCTGCACAGAGAGTATATCTCCCGTGACCGTGGTGTTGTCCGGTTTTTGCGGTGTTTCGGGCGGGAATATCAGCGACAGGACCGTCTGCAAAACGTCAGGGCGGACAAAATACAGTACGCCCAACGCGATCGCGATTATGAGTATGACGACGACAAGCGCCAGCCACAGCTTTTTGTTTTTCTTCCCGCTTCTGCGCGCGGCTCTCGCCATATCAGTCCTCTTCTCCGAAATATTCTATGACTTTCTTTTTCTTCTCGGGCTTGTTGTCGCCGTGCCTGGTGAAGAACATCGTCACGAAACAAACCGCTATACAGCATACTCCGTAGACGAAAATGAGGTTCTCGTTTCCGGGATTGGCGTCCATGATAAGACCGGCAATAAACGGAGTGATCGCCTGCGCGGTCATCGACGCGACGTAATAGTAGCCGGTATATTGCCCGACGTTGCTGCCCTTGGCAAGTTCGGTGACCATGGGCAGAGTGTTGACGTTGATTATGACCAGACCGAATCCCGCGATAAGGAAGCACGCCGTAAACGCGACTTTGAGCAGGGTCTGCTCTATCGTATCGCTGAGGAATATGCACGGTATGAACGCGCAGAACGCGATCACGACGCCGATGAGTATGGTCTTTTTTCTGCCCAGTTTCGCGGCGAGCAACGCAACGGGAAGCAGCGCGATCGCGCCGCCGGCGCCGTTAAGGATATTGATTATACCGACAAACCCGTCGTCGAATTTGAGCACGTCTGTCGCATAGGTCGAGAGATGGCTCTTGATGGCGTTCCACCCCATGAACCACATAAACACCGTAGCGAGGATAAGCACCAATGACAGCAGTTTTTTCTTGGGAAGTTTTTCGTAAGACGCGACTTCCTCTTCGTCCACAACACCCCAGCGCTTTTCTTCGTCGAGACGCATCTGTACGAATTTCTTTTCTCTGACCGTAAACAGATATGCTATCAACATCACCGCCATGACCGCCGCCAACGTCACAAACAGCGCGATGTGCGACTGATATCTCTCCTTGGCGAGCAACGTGTAGAGGATGATGGACGCAAGACCTCCCGCGCCGCCCATAAGCGTGATGAGCGCGTTGGCCTGCGAACGGAGCGGCTTGGGCGTGACGTCCGGCATGAGCGCGATCGCGGGCGAACGGTACGAAGCCATCGCCACGAGCACGAGCAGCAGAGCGACGATAAAGCCGGCTATGATGCCCGGATTTGCCTTGGTGACTTCCCACGCCATGGAATACTGCGCGTTGAAGAACACGTCGAGGAAATCGCTGTACGCCTCGTACCCCGCGCCGGTGAGCCCTATCGCCGCGGCGCTGTCCAACGAATCCGGAGCAAGCCCGGCGTCGGTGATCTGCTGCCACGCGCTCCGTATCTCCTCGGTCCACGCTTCGGGATCCAGATATCCGCCGTCGATCAAAGTCTGAGGATCGGTGATGCCTCCCGCAATGACCTTTTCGAACTGCGAATTTTCTATCAATATCATGACGACCATAAACACGACCGCGCACAGCGTGCCTATGAATATAAACGTGGTGCGTCTGCCGTATTTGGCCTTGGTATATTTGTCGGACAGATGTCCGAAGAACGGGAGAAGGAATATCGCCAGAAGGTTGTCCAACCCCATTATAAGACCGTATTGCGTGGAATCCAGACCGTAAACGCGGTTGAGGATGAGCGGCATTATGTAATCGTAAACTTCCCAGAAGCACATAATGCCCATAAACGCGAAGCCGACGAAAAGCGTACGCTTGAAGTCGAGTTTCATACGCGAATTGTCCTGTGCGGGAGCGCCTCCCGAAGGCGGGGGCGTCTGCTCCGGCTGCGCGGTCACGAGCCCGTTATTGTCTTCCATAATTTTTCCTCTCTTCTGTTTTCGGAACTGAGCCGTTTATTATAGTATAACAGCTGCGGCGTTCTTTTTCAATTTAATTTATGCGCGTGCGCGTAAATAAAAAGTATAGATAACGTAAAGCGCCGAAAAAAGCGGGGCGTTGCCGCCCCGCGCTCTTTCAGTTCGTCACCGTAAGACCCACGAACAGTACGAAGTTGCCGACCCTGAACCTGATCGCGTATTCGCCCGCCGTCTGTCTGTCGCCCTCTTCTCTGCCGAAATACAGGCAGTCGTCCGAGCTTTCGGAATAGACGTATTCTACCTTTTGTCCGTCTTCGGCTCTCCATGCGGTCAGTTCGACCGTTTCACCCACGGCGACGTCGTCCATGAGTCGGGATCCCACGGAGATATACCAGTGATTTGCCAGAACGGCGTTCTTGGCTCCGTCGGTGAACGCGAAGTTGCCCCCGAGAGCCGCCGCCATCTGTCTTCCCACTTCGGAGAAGTCGGCGCCTGCCGCGAGGGATACTCTGGTCACGCCGCTCACGGTGCTCTCGCCCGTCAGGTCTCTGTCATAGAACAGGCAGTTGCTCATAGTGCCGCTGCCGCCTCCCGCAAAGCCGTCTCTGGTGGGCGCGTTGACCGCGACGCCTCCGATCGAATAGCTGTCCGATACCGAGCCGTCGTTGATACCCGCAAAGCCGCCTGCGTGCGCCGCGGAAGCTCTCACGTTGGCATAACACGAACTCACCGTCGCTCCGACCGCATTGTATCCGACAAAACCGCCCGCGGCGATATTTTCGTACGTCGTTGACGACGCCGCAGAAACGGTATTGCGCGAAGCCGCGTTTTCGCTGTAATTGGCGCCCGAATACGAAAGGCTCACCGTCCCCGAATTGTATGCGACGAAACCGCCCGCGAGCACCGTATTGCCGGCAACGCTGTTGTTTGCCGATACGTTGCCTTCGAACGAGCAATAGACGACCGATCCCGCGTTTTCGGCAACAAAGCCGCCCGCTCTGACCGCGCCCGCTCCGTCGGCGGTGCCGTAAAGCGTGTTTTCGGTGTCGGTATGCTCGGCAGTGATCGTGCCCATAGCCGACGAATAACTTATCACGCCGTCCGCATTGTTGACCGCGACAAGCCCGCCCGCGACCGCGGCGGTCACGTCCGCATATGCGGCGCTGCCGCTGATCGTGCCGTTGTTCTCGCCTACCAATCCGCCCGCTACGGACGCGACTGCGGACACCGTACCCGTAACGAAACAGTTACGTACCGATCCCGCGTTCTCCGCGACGAGCAGTCCGACCAGTTTTCCCTCATCGCTTTCGGCAGTCGCGCCTGCGATGACTATGTCGGAGATGCTCGCGCCCGAGGCAAGCGTACCCACGAAGCCGAGTTTATCGGTCTCGGATGCGAATACCGCGTCCTCTATGATCCATGCGCCTACGTTCTCCAATACGCCGGAGAATTCGTCCACGGTCAGCCACAGATAGCCGCCGAAGTCGATGTTGGAATAAAGTCTGTATCTGCCGTCGGGATCGAATCTCATATAAGAGAGTTCGCCGGCGTTGTTTACCGCATAATAGCCGTCGCTGTCGGTATCGGGTTCGATATAACTGATATAATGCCCGTCCGCAGTCGCGGTCGTGCTGTTTATGACCCCGTCCGAATCCGTGCGCGCGGCGTAGATCTGGACGTTGTAGACTCTGCCATAGTAGCTCTCGCGGAGCGTGAGTCCGCCTTCGCCGTCGAAAAAGATGGTATCCAGATCTATCCTGTATTCCGCGGATCCGTCGCCTTTTTCGGTCACGCTCCAGTCGGAAGTGCTTTCGGAAAGAACTATCTCCTTTCTGTTGTTGGCGGAAACTTCGTTGCCTTCGCCGTCGAGCATCATCACGTCCACGACGTACTTTTCGACGTTCTCCCTCTGAGCCGCCGTGACCGTAAATTTGAGTATCTGTCTTACCGTGCCGTCTTCTTCGGTCGAGATCTCGACCGCAATGGCGGACGCTTCGTCGAAATCGGCGAGTTTGTAGACCGCAAACTCAGTGCTTGCCTCGCTCCAATCGGAATCGAGATAGACCGATCCGTCGCCGACCGCGCGAATATATATATCGTAAGCGCCCGCCTCGGTTATGCCGAAGCTGGTCAGCGCAACGGACGCGGTGGTCGAGGACGAAGACGAAGTCGTGCTGTAAGTGTATTCGGTACCGGTACTGCGGTTGACCAATCTCACTTCGTAGCCGCTCGCATTGGGGACCGTGGTCCAACGTATCCTCGAACTCACGTCGGATATCTCGGGTACGGCGAGCTGCTCGTCGTTGACGATATCGATCGCGTCGCAGTAATTGCTGTCGGAGAAGTTGCCGTCCGCGTCGGCGAGCGCCGCGACTTCGATCTCGTAACTTCCCGTACCGCCGTATTTTTCGGGGTCGAGAGCGTAAGAGGTCGTCTCCACGGTTTCGTCCGAAAGCAGCGCGTCTTCGTCGGTGCGGGAGAGAGTGCCGTCCCATATGCGGACGCTGTAACCGATCGCTCCGTCCACCGCTCCCCAACTCAGAGTCATCGCAGCGGCGTCGAACGTCACCTGCGGAGATTCAAGTCGCTGTTTGAGAGTGTAGACGAACACCAACGGCTCGCCGGCATTCCCGTCGGCGTCGTAAGCCGTGACGGTTATCGTGTACCTTCCCGGGTCTTCGATGCTCAAAGTATAAAGCCCCGTTTCGGAACGTCCGGAATCCGAATATCCGTCGCCCTCGACGGTGATCTCGTAGTATTCCGCCCCCTGCACCGTATCCCAGCTGAGAGTATTTCCTCTCACGGATACGTTTTCGGGCGCGGGAAGCCCCTGATCGCACGACGCCAGCACCATCACCAGCGACGCCGCGACCACGGCTATGACTATTGCGACGAAAAATCTGTTCTTCATAATTTTTTCCTTTCCGGCGGTTCCGCAACATATGCGCGCGCAACTGCGCGGTTATAATTAATATAACAAAATGCGCGCCGAATATCAACTGTTACGCCGTTATTATTTGCAAAAGCGCCTTATACAACCGTCCCGCTGCGCGCCTGCGCCGAAAAAACCGCATAAAAATACCGGCGGGAGCGTAACACGCCCTGCCGCCGGAAACGTCCGTCGTCTTTATTCCTTTGTAGGATCTCCCCGATCGGAAAACTCAGTTCTTGGAACGCTTGTCGTCGTCTTCGAGTCCGAGCATATAATCCGTCGTCTTACCGAACAGATTGGCAAGGTCGATCAGCGACTGATAGCTGGGCTCTTTGAGTCCTCTCTCCCAGTTGCTTATCGAAACCTGAGACACCTGCATGTACTTGGCGACGTACACCTGGTTGTATCCGTGAGCCAATCTCTGTTCTTTCAATCTCTCTGCAAATTTCATTATCTTTACCTCCGTATATTGTATCTGTCCGACGTCAGTCGGTATTCTTCAACATTGCCAGCGTATCGCCGTCCTCGAACGCCATCAAAGCGCCCAGTATCGCGTCCTTGTCGACCACGGTGCCGTGCTTTGCGGCATATTCGTCTATATATTCGCCCATATCGTTGACCACGCCTATCGCGTCGAGATGGAATCCGTCGAGCATCTTCCTGACGAACGGATACGCCGAATAACAGCTGCCCGCCGCGTTGCACATCGCGTATGCGATTATCTCGGCGATATCCTCGAAAGGCATCCCCTTCCTCGCGGAAGCGAAACTCACGCAGCAACACCTGTCGCGGGACAATATGAACTCGTCGAAATCGATCTTGCCCAGGACGTAACCGTTTCCGAGAGAATAGAACATCTGCAGGAATATGCACAGTCTGCCTGCGAGATTTTCCAACAAGGCGGTATCGTCGGTCATCGTCGCCCTGCGGAACAGCGTCGCGTAATCTTCGCCCTCAACGTATTCGGCAATGATATAATTGCCCTCCGCCTCCACGACTTCGGGGGCATAACCGGTGATCCCTATCGCTCTCATGATCGCGGCCTCCTTTTCGGGGGTCTCGGGCGAGGCGTACACTTTCATGACGCATTTCCTGCCCTTGTAGTCGATCACCGACAAACTTTTTTTACCGCTGTCCGCACGATGCGGCGCGCCGTGACTCTCCATCATATGCCGATCGACGCAGCTATAATCCACGTCTATAATCATTTTCTTATAATTTTCGCGATTTGTCAAACAAAATCACGACTTTTTTGCGCTCGCGACGGCATCGCGCACCGCTACGCGCAAAAGCGTACGTTTTCAGCCCCGAAGCGACCGAGTTATCGCCGCTTTCCCTGCCGTCTGCGGCGCACGGCGACGACCGTTACCGCGACCGCCGCGGCGACGAGGACGACTCCTCCCGTAACGCCGAGCGCTATCGCCGTCTCGGGCTCGACAAAGAACTTATCGTATTCAGTAACGGTGCCGTACATCGTTTCCGGGATCTCGGGAAGCTGCCACAGCGCCGCTCCGTCGTTGTCCCCGCAATATATACGTATCACGTTTACGCTGCGTGCGGCGACCGTCGTTGCGATCCTGCCGTTTTCCGCCGAGCCCTCCCTGCTTTGCGGTACGACCGTGGTGCTGCCGGGCTCGTTGCAGGCAGCCTTTACCCCGTCTATATAAAGCATGGACCAGCCGTTGACGTCGCCGTAGCCGCTCACGTCCAGCGACACTTCCCGCTCATGAGAAGATTCGTTGACGAGCTTGACGTATATCACCCCGTTTTCCTTATCGGCGGTAACGGAAGTCTTGACGTCGGCGTTCTCCTCCGTTTCCACGTACACCGATCCGGTGTTGTTGGAATACAGCAGCTGTACGTAATAATTAGGCGTCAGCACTATGTTCTGCGAATCGAACCATATCAGATTTATGTCCCAGCATTGCGCGTTTATCTTCGCGAACGTCGGCGCGTAGGAAGCCCACTTGACTATATCGCCGTTTCTTTCGAGCGACGTAAGATATCCCGCTTCCTCCACGGCAGCCCAGATATTGTTTTTCGTGACGTAACTGCCTATGCCCCAACAGGTGGCGGCATACTCTCCGACGAACACCTGCGCGCCGTCACGGTCGTAGGAATCGTAACGGTCGTTGTTCTGAAACAGCTTGTTGCCGCTCGTGTAGTAATGCTCGTCCACGATAGTGTCCGGATACTTATCGTTTATTATCTCCCAGGACTCGTCGATATAGTCGCCCGAAAACTGGTAAGACGCGCTGGATATCACCGTGATCTCGGGATACGCCTCCTTGACCGCATTGTACAGGGCGTCGAAGTTGCGCCAATAGACAAGTCCCCAGTTTTCGTTGCCGAGCCCTATATATTCCAGTCCGAACGGCTCGGGATGTCCGTTCGCGGCTCTCAGCGCTCCCCACTCCGTATCGACGGAGCCGTTGCAGTATTCGATCAGATCGAGTACGTCGCCGACGTATGCGTCGAACTCCTCCGTCCCGGGGCGCAGAGCGAACCTGTCAAGATATGCGTTCCAATCCGCCTCCGATATCTTGCCGTCCAGATAGTCCGCCTCGTAGTCGCGGTAATCGGGATCGAACTCGAACTGACATATCATCCCGACGTTGAGAATGGGCAAAGGCTCCGCGCCGAGATCTTCGCACAGCTGCAGATACTCGTGGTATCCGAGAGCGAACGTGTTGTTGTAACTCTTGCCTATCGACTCGTCGCGCCAGATATTGTTTGCCTGCTCCCTCTCTTCGAGCGGACCTATCGTGTTCTTCCACGAAAACAGCCTCGATAGATCGTCGCCTTCGGCAAGGCATCCCCCGGGGAAGCGGATAAAGCCCGGATTGAGATCGGCTATCGCTTCATACAGATCTTCGCGCAGGGAAACGTATTTCCACTCGTCGCTCCCGTAACCGTACGAATCTTTCGGGACCAGCGACACGAAATCCAATTCGACGCTGCCCTTTTCTCCGAAATACAGGTACAACCCTCCGTCCCTGTCGTATTTCGATACGAGCGTGACCTCATACCTGCTCCACCCGTCATACGCGCTGACGGTTTCGTCGTCCGCGCCGATCGGAACGGTATCGCTCAGATCGCTCCCGTCGGCTCCGCCGAGCCGCGCGCTCATCTCGCCCGCATAACCGTCCAGCCCGCGGGCGTAAAAGGACAATACATACTCTCCGCCCTCGTCGAAGCCCATGTCGGGCGTCTGCGCCAATGCCGCATTGTAGTCTTCCGTGAGATAGTCGTAATATTCGGGATATCCGATATTCCCGAGCATTCCGCCGCCCTCTCCGACCGACAGCGACAGATAGTGCGTATTATTCTCATTGAGAGGATCGTCCGTGGCTATCTCCGCTTCCGTACCGTCGAAAACCCCTGCGGCGCAGTGGTTGGGCGCATATTCGAAACTTCCGTTCTGCACAAGCTCCGACACCAATCC
>ERZ1090880.1275-NODE-1276-length-12642-cov-8.149996_pt1 | contig 12642 bp, 8 predicted proteins | sample MGYA00478471_ERZ1090880 | MGnify/ENA primary metagenome ERZ1090880 (study PRJEB33644, sample SAMEA5815734) | chicken gut metagenome | biome: Chicken; feature: Gastrointestinal Tract; material: Caecum | place: Ireland | collected 2019-01-01 | study: A study of the... | reverse complement strand
CCATGTGCCTGTCGCTGTATCAGGAGACGGACGAGGCCGCCTTCTGGCGGCGGCTGGACCATCTGGACGCCGCCATGAACAACTTCAGCCTGATCCTGCGGCTGGAGTACCAGGGCATCCGGATCCTGCTTCCCGGAGACACCAACCGCATGGGCTACGGCGGTCTTGCGCCGGCCGACCTGCGGGCGGACCTCTTCAAGCTGGGGCACCACGGCCAGCGGGACGGCATCTCCCCCGGCCAAATACGCATCATCGCCCCCCGGGCGGTGGTGTGCTGCGCCTCCAGCGACCGGCGCTACAACAGCGCGGCGCCTGAGCTGCTGCGGATGATCTCCGACACCGGAGCCAGGCTGTACTTCTCAGACTGCCCGGAGGTGCCCGACGGGATCGGCGCACCGCCGCCCCATCAGGCGCTGACCATCCGCCTGGGAGGCGGGCTGTCCCCGGAGATCACCTACGACCCTCTGCCCGGATGATCGTGCCGCGGATCGCGCTGCGGACCCGGGCCCACGCCCTCACACGCGTCTCCCCCGGGAGCGCGCCATTCTGACAGCCCCCAGACCGCTCCACGCCCTTCGGTCTGCCGGGCCCAACAAAGGAGGAACAGGCCGCCGGCCGGCGGTGCGGCAGTGTGGAGACCTGCCGTAATCCTGTGCGGGTCTCGCTCCCGCACGGGGAGGTCCCTGCGCGGAGGCAAGGGGATCGCGGCCCAACACTATGGCAACTGTCAGTCTGAAAAACATCTATAAGATCTACGACAACAACGTCACCGCGGTGAGTGACTTCAACCTGGAGATCGCCGACAAGGAGTTCATCGTGCTGGTGGGTCCCTCCGGCTGCGGCAAGTCCACCACCCTGCGGATGGTGGCCGGGCTGGAGGACATCTCCAAAGGCGAGCTGTATATCGACGGCAAGCTGGTCAACGATGTGGAGGCCAAGGACCGGGACATCGCCATGGTGTTCCAGAGCTACGCCCTGTACCCCCACATGACCGTGCGGGAGAACATGGCCTTCCCCCTGAAGCTGCGGAAGGTGGACAAGCAGGAGATCAACCGCCGGGTCCAGCAGGCGGCGGAGATCCTGGACATCGTCCAGTACCTGGACCGCAAGCCCAAGGCCCTCTCCGGCGGCCAGCGCCAGCGGGTGGCCATCGGCCGGGCCATCGTCCGGGAGCCCAAGGTCCTTCTGATGGACGAGCCCCTTTCCAACCTGGACGCCAAGCTGCGCAACCAGATGCGGGCCGAGCTGATCAAGCTCCGCCAGCGCATCGACACCACCTTCATCTATGTGACCCACGACCAGACCGAGGCCATGACTCTGGGCGACCGGATCGTCATCATGAAGGACGGCGTGGTGCAGCAGATCGGCACCCCCCAGGAGGTGTTCGATACCCCCAGCAATCTGTTCGTGGCCGGCTTCATCGGCACGCCTCAGATGAACTTCTTCCGGGGCAGCCTGGAAAAGGCGGGCGAGGGCTATCAGATCCAGTGCATGGGCGCGACCCTCTCTGTGACGGCGGAGCAGGCGGCCCGTCTGGCCGCGGGCGGCCAAAGCGGCGGCGAGGTCATCGTGGGCGTGCGGCCGGAGCACATCCAGCTCCAGGCCCAGGAGGAGAATGCCATCTCCGCCACGGTGGAGGTCTCCGAGCTCATGGGCAGCGAGGTGTATCTCCACGCGGTGGTGGGCAGCGGTGAGGCGGCCCAGGACGTGGTCATGCGCATCCCCACCACGGACCTGCCCGCCCAGTACCGGGGAAATGTCCCCTATGGGACCCGGATGCACTTCACCTTCTCCAGCCAGCTGGTCCATCTCTTTGACCCCGCCACGGAAAAAAGCCTGTTCTGCTGAGCGCGCCGGGCGGGCAGACCACGCTTTTCGATCCCCGCAGTCGCGGAGGATCTCTGTCAGGATATGCCGGGCCGATATGGCCCGGCATATCCTGTTGTTTTTTCTTCAGGCCCGGCGGCTCGGACAGAAAAATTGCGGCGCCGTCCACATGAACGGTGCCGCAAAAGGAGAAAAGAAGTCATCCGCCGCCGTCTCTGTCCCGACGGCAGACGAGTCAGCAAGGGAAATCAAATGCCCGGGCTGCGCCGCATCCTCCGCGGCCGCGCCCCGGCCGGCGGGGTCCTGTCCAGCAGGGCGGACGCCGCCTGGATGCAGGGCCCGGTCAGCAGCACAGAGAAAATGGTGCCGATGCCGATGGTGCCGCCCAGCAGCAGTCCCGTCAGGAACATGGCGCCGTCATACAGCATCCGCACCGTGCGGAACTGCAGGCGGGGCAGCCAGCTGTGGAAAATCAGCGTCAGAATGTCGCAGGGCGTCAGGCCGAAGCCGGACTTCTTCACCAGCGAGATGCCGAGCCCGGTGAACACCGGCGCGGCGGCGGCGCAGCACAGGCGGACAACAAGCTCCGCCGACGCCAGCAGCGGCGTCAGCAGCACGGACCACAGGTTCATGACCGCTCCGATCAGGAAGGTGCCGAACAGTGTCCCAAGGCCGATCTCCCGCCGCCGCAGTACCAGCACCAGCAGGAGCATGGCCCCCTGGATGAGGTAGAACGCGTTCCCCGTCTGGATGCCCAGGGTGTCGGAGAGGCCCTGAGTCATCACATTGAAGGCGTCGGACCCCAGGCCGCAGGACACGTACAGGGAACAGCTGATCCCCGAGGAGAGAAAACCGGCGCACAGGCATCCCAGCGCCGCAGCCCGCTCTTTGAACATCGAGATCCTCCCTTGGGCCTGTGCCCCTGTGATGCCCCGATTATAGCCGTGTCCCGCCGGATTGGAAAGGGACAAAACTGCGCAGAGGGAGCTTCTCCCTCTGCGCGGTGCTGTCAGGACCGGACTTTTTTGCGGTTCAGGTGGTAGTCCGGTATTTTCGGTATTCCGTGGGCGTGAGCCCGATGTATTTGGAAAAGATCCGGGAGAAGTAGCTGGCGTCCTCAAACCCGCTCTCCTCGGCGATGGTCTGCACGGAGTCCTGGGTCATGGCCAGCCGGATCTGGGCCTCCCCCAGGCGGCGGCGCAGAAGATACTGCTTCACGGAATAGCCCGTCTTCTGCTTGAACATATGGGACAGGTGATACGGGCTGATGTAGAATTCCTTCACCAGCCGCTCGATGGTCACGTCCTCCGCGTAGTGGAGATCGATGTACTTGGCGATCTGCCAGAAGATGGAGTCCTCCGGCGTGTCCGGCACGTTTTTCCGCTCCCGGGTCATCCGCTTCACCAGCTCCAGGGCGGCCAGCATCAGATACTGGCACAGGATCTGATAGCCGCTCTCCCGCTCCGCCGCGTAGCGGTCCATCTGGCAGAACAGCTGCATCAGGTCCCCGAACTGCTCCGGCCGGTGGAACATGGGGCTGAACCGGCTCTCCAGAAAGCTGCCGGCGGGCAGGTCCGGCAGCGCCAGGCCCCCGATCCCCAGGCAGAGGGTGCGGTAGGGCTCCCCGGCCTGGGGAAACTCATCGTGCAGCGCGCCGCTGTTGCACAGGATCACGTCCCCCGCCGCCACCTCGTAGCGCCGCAGGTCCACGGTATAGAGCCCCCGCCCCTTCAGGATCAGCAGGATCTCCGCAATGTCCTCGTGGCGGTGCATCAGCGTGGAGTGGGTCTCTCCGGCCCAGTCCGAATAGCAGACGTAGGCCGCATAGGGCTGGTCCCGCAGCAGCTCCGCTGCCTCCCCGGCCGTATAGATCGGCCTCTGCTGATTGAATTCCGCTGGTCCCATGTGCGCTCACCACCAAAAAGTCCGGATCCCGGCACGGTTTTCTGCGGGGACAGAGCACCCCGCAAAAAAGTCCGGTTTTTACGTTCTCTATTATGAACGCTTCCCGCCGGACCTGTCAACTCCCAACGCGCCCGCCATTTCCCCCGGCGTCCTTTCAGCTGAGCACATAGAGGTGGTAGTTATACAGGGAGATCAAGGCCAGCTTGCGGGTCATGGCGCCGCCCGCGGTCTCGAAGGCGGACTCCACCGTGCCGGAAGCCCGGAGCACCGCGCGGTCAAAGCACCAGTAGATGGCCTTGGCCTCCTCCCGGGTAAAGTCGGGATACCGCTCCAGATACGGGGCCAGACCGCTTCTGCTCACCCAGGTGTTCAAGCCCCGGCAGCCGGCATACGCGTAGAGGGTCACGGCGATGTTCTTTCTGGTCAGGGGCGTGGACGCGTCCACGGTCCCGGCGGAGGGGTCAATCAGCCCGTTCTCCTCCGCCCAGGCGATGGCCGGGGCGTACGGTTCCGCCCCGCCGTCCGCCGTGCTGCCGGAGGCCGGCCCCGGCGCACCGTCGATCTCATACAGGGCGTTCAGGAACTCCGCGTACGTGGCGGGCAGCGCAAAGCCGAACTCCGTGTCCGAGACCGCGTCCATATACCCGTTCCCATACACATAGTCCAGGGCCCCCATGCCCACCGCGTCCGTGATGTCCGTGAAGTCATAGCTCTTGACAGCGGCGCCCCCCTCCTCCTTGCCCAGCAGGGCATGGGCGAAGTAGTCGCTGGAGAGCATATCCGCCGACACGCTGAATCTGTCCGCGATCTCCTCCTGGATCTCCAGGATCCGCGCGTCCGCCGCCGCCCGGTCCAGGTCCTCCGCAAAATACACGGCGGTGCCGGTGGCCGTGTCGAAGGCGAAGTCCGCCGTGATGAAGCTCTGGTCCGAGAGCACCGCATAGCCGCTGGCGTCCTCGGAGAGGACGTCCTTCCCGGCCAGGAGCCGGGAGTCATAGGGGAACCCGAAGAGGTTCAGCAGGGTGGGCAGGATGTCCGCCGTGCTGCAGTAGGTGTCCACAGGGATCTGTACGCCCGGGACGTAGCAGATGAAGCTGTTTTTGTACTTCTCAAAGGTGGTGTCCACCTCCCGGCCAGCCAGCTCGTTGTACTCCTCCTCCGTCAGGCCGTAGGGGTAGTGGTCGTTGGTGAGGACGATCACCGTCCTGTCGGCGATGCCCGCCTCCTCCAGGCGGTCCATCAGATATTCCAGGGCGTACTCCAGCTCCATGTTGCAGGCAATGTAGGCCTTCACCGTCTCTGAATAGGGCAGGTCCTCCACCACATCCCGATTCTTTTCGCTCATGGGGTTGTCCCAGTTGTACTGGTAGTGGCCGCTGAAGGTCATGTAGTAGGTGCAGAACTGCTCGCCGCTGTCGATGTAGTCGTCCACGGACTGCTCCATCATCTCCAGATCGGAGGAGGGCCAGTTCAGCTCGATGTCCAGCCCATCCGTGGCGGATTGGAACGTGTATCCCATGTTGGGGTGGGTGTCGCTGCGGGAATAGTACTCCCCTGTGTAGTTGTGATAGGCCCAGGTCTCGGCCCCCGCGCTTTTGAAGGCGTTGCCCAGGCAGAAGGGCAGATAGTTGTTCTGGGAGGCGTAAAAGCTGGCCGTGGTCTTCTGCCGGGACAGGTCCGGATACAGGCCCATGCAGAATGTGTACTCCCCGTTGGTGGTGTTGCTGCCGAAGGAGCCGTAGTAATTGTTGAACACAAACCCGTTGGTGGACAGCTCATAGAGGGCCGGGGTCCGCTCCGGGTCGATCAGGTAGGGGGAGAAGGACTCGGCGCAGATGGTGATCAGGTTGTAGCCCTGGAAGATGCCCGTGTACTGGTTCTTCCGGGTGGGCTCCTGCTGGGCAAAGTAGCGGTCCAGCTTTTTCAGCTGCTCGTCGTCCGTCTCCTCCGCCAGGGCGTCGAAGTCGATGGCCAGCATATTGTTGTCGCCCATCTCGGCCAGGTCGATGTCCACCTTCTCTCCGTCGGCATAGTAGCTGGCCGAGACGCTGCTGACCGTCTCCCCCAGGAGGATGTACTTGCACTCCATCCGGGCCGTGGAGAGGAGCCCGATGTTCTGGACGCTGATCTCCGTGGCGGTGTTGGGGTTCTGGTACAGCCGATAGACGGAAAAGGCATTGTCGTTTTGCAGGGCCATGGTGCCCACCGCACACAGGTGCAGGGCCACCAGCAATGCTCCGGCGGCAACGTGCATCCGCCGCCGGCACCTGGGGAACCGCAGGCCCCACTTGCCCCTGAGGACCAGCACGAACAACGCCGCCTGGGGCAGCAGCAGCAACAGGATCTGGGGCAGCGCCTCCCAGATGCCGTAGAGCATCTGCTGCCAGAAGTTGGCCACGGCCTCCGCGCCGAAGCTGAACTGCCAGAAGGACATGAACTCCCCGAAGATGGAGTTGTACACCAGCTGGATCTCAAAATACACCGTGATGAGGGACGACAGCGCCAGGAACACGATCCTGTTGACCCGCTCCTCGAACAGGGTGCTGGCGATCCAGAGCAGGCATCCGGCGGCCAGCGCAAAGATGCACGGATAGATGATCCGCGCGGAGAATCCGCCATAGACAAACAGATGCAGCATCCCTTCCAGCACCAGGGGGAGGATGCCGCAGACAGCCAGGGCGCGCCAGTTGTCCTTCCAGTCCGTTTTCAGCTTGCTGCGTATCTCTTTCATCCGCTATTGACACTTCCGTTCGACAAATTTTACGCATATTTTACAATAGCGGATCTGATTTTTCAATATGCACCCCGCACAGAGCCCTCATAAAATCGCCAAAAATCGTCGTTTTTGGGTGGCACCGGCAAACAAGATCCCCCAAAAACGCGCGGTACCGGGCGGGAAGCTCCCGCCCGGTACCGTGTTCAAAATCAAATGTGCCGTTTTGTTCCGCTTGTCCGCGGGGCTCAGATGCCGGCGCGCACCTCGTCGAACTCCCGCTGGATCTCCTGGGAGGGCGGTGCCGTCAGCAGGCTCGTCACCACGATGCACAGGCAGGAAAACAGGAAGGCGGGCAGCAGTTCGTAAATATCCCACATGCCGCCCAGAGGCCGCACCAGCAGGTTCCAGACGAACACCATGACGCCGCCGCCGAGCATACCGGCGATGGCCCCGGCCCGGTTGATCCGCTTCCAGAACAGGCTCAGCAGCATCAGAGGCCCGAAGGTGGCGCCGAAGCCTGCCCAGGCAAAGCTGACGATGGTGAAGATGACGCTGTTCTCATCCAGAGCGATGACGATGGCCACCGCCGTGACGGCCAGCAGCGTCAGCCGGGAGACCAAGAGCACCTGCTTGTCGGTGGCCTTCCGGTGGAAGAGGCCCTGGTAGATGTTCTTGGAGAAGGCGGAGGCCGCGATCAGCAGATAGGAGTCCGAGGAGCTGATGGTGGCGGCCAGGATGCCGGCCATCACCAATCCCGCCAGCACCGGCGGCAGCAGGCTGGTGGAGAGCAGGATGAACACGTTCTCCGCGTCAGAAGCCGTGGTCAGCGCCGTGGGGAACAGCGTCCGGCCCACCAGGCCGATGAATACCGCCACGGCGAGGGAGATGAGCACCCACACGGTGGCGATGCGGCGGGAGGCGGTCAGCTCCCTCTCATGCCGGATGGCCATGAACCGCAGCAGCACCTGGGGCATCCCGAAATAGCCCAGGCCCCAGGCCAGGGTGGAGACGATGCTCAAAAAGCCGTAGCTGCCCGCCTCGCCGAACTGGGGCACGCCGTTCACCGCCTGCTGCACCCCGTCCACCGTCACCGGCGTGGCGATGCCGAAGAAGTCCGGGAAGCCGGGAATGGATCTGGCGTTGTCGAGCACCGCGTCCAGGCCGCCCGCCGCTGCGGTGCCGGCGAGGACGATCACCAGCAGGGCCACGATCATCACCACCGCCTGCATGAAGTCCGAGGCGCTCTCCGCCAGGAAGCCGCCGATGATGGTGTAGACCAGCACAAAGACCGCGCCCACGATCATCATGGGCACATAGCCAAGCCCGAACAGGGTGGAGAACAGCTTGCCGCAGGTCACCAGGCAGCTGGCCGCGTACACCGTGAAGAAGATCAGGATGAACAGGGCTGCGATGGTCATGATGACCTTGCCCTGCTCATGGAACCGGTTGGAGAAGAACTCCGGCAGGGTGATGGCGTTCCCCGCTTTCTCGCTGTATCGGCGCAGCCGCCTGGACGTGATGAGCCAGTTGATATAGGTGCCCGCCGCCAGGCCGATGGCCGTCCAGGCCGCGTCCGAGATGCCGCACCAGTAGGCCACGCCGGGCAGGCCCATCAGCAGCCAGCCGGACATATCCGACGCCTCCGCGCTCATGGCCGTGACCCAGGGCCCCAGGGTCCGCCCGCCCAGGAAATAGTCCTCAGAGCTCTGGTTGGCCCGGCGCGCAAAGGCCACGCCGATGCCGATCACCACCAGCATATACGCGATCATGACCACCATGATCTGCAGTGAATCTCCCATGATCCCTCCGAACCTCCATTCTCCACGCAAAAATATGCAATATTATACATGATATCCTCCTGCAAATCAAGAGACAGAGGCTACAAAGATGCATGAAAATCCTCTGTTTGTTTCTCACCTCTGCCCCGGACCGGCAGGCGTCCTTCCCGTGTGCCCCTCCGCGGCCGGCACTGGGGAGGCACAAATGGCGCCGGGCCGCATAGACTGTATTGGCAAGGGCGCCGCCGGGTTCGGCGGCCATTCTTTTTTTGTCGAGGTGTTTTTCATGTGCGGAATTGCGGGTTTTTGTCAGCTTGAAGGGGACCTTCTCCAAAGGCGGGAATTTTGGACAGATGTCCTGGTGGAGATGCGGAAGTCCCTGGCCCACCGGGGCCGGGACCAGACCGGGGAATATCTGGACCGGAGCGCGGGCCTCTCCCACACCCGGCTGTCCATCCGGGATCTGGCCGGCGGCGCCCAGCCCATGGCGCGGAGCCGGGACGGCCGGGACTGTGTCATCGTCTACAACGGTGAGGTGTACAACACAGACGAGCTGGTTCCGGACCTGACGGGGCGGGGGTACCGCTTTGCCACCACCTGCGACACGGAGGCCATTCTCTATGCCTACATGGCGTACGGCCTGGACTTCGCGGAAAAGCTGAACGGCATCTTTGCCGCCGCCATCTGGGATGCGGAGGCGGAGCGGCTCATCCTCTGCCGGGACCGCCTGGGCGTCAAGCCCCTGTTTTACACGGTCCGGGACGGCGTCCTGGTGTTCGGCTCCGAGCCCAAGGCGCTGTTCTGCCACCCCCAGGTCCCGGCGGAGGCGGACCTGGACAGCTTCCGGGAGCTCCTGGGCATCGGCCCGGCCAGGACGCCCGGCTGCGGGGTGTTCAAGGGGATCCGGGAGGTGCGGCCCGGGCATCTCGCGGTCTTTGACCGGGAAGGCTTCCGGGAGGTCCCCTACTGGGCTTTGGAGGCCCGCCCCCATACGGACAGCTATCCGGAGACGGTGGAGAAGGTCTCCTGGCTGCTGCGGGACGCCGTGGAGCGTCAGATGGTGTCCGACGTGCCGGTGTGCAGCTTTCTCTCCGGCGGGGTGGACTCCAGCGTGGTCACCGCCCTGGCCGCGGGCGTTCTGGCACGGGAGGGAAAGACCCTCAATACCTTCTCCTTTGACTTCACCCATAACGCCGCGTATTTTCAGTCCAACGCCTTCCAGCCCACCCAGGACCGGCCCTATGTGGACCAGGTGCTCTCCCTCTATCCCCTCCGGCACACCTATCTGATGTGTGACGAGTCCACCCTGGCGGACCTGCTGCCGGCGGCGGTGGCGGTGAAGGACCTGCCGGGCATGACGGATGTGGACACCTCCCTGATGTACTTCTGCGGCCAGGTGAAGCAGCGCAACAAGGTGGCCCTGACAGGCGAGTGCGCGGACGAGATCTTCGGCGGCTATCCCTGGTTCTATCGGGACGACCTGTTCCACGCCGACGGCTTCCCCTGGTCCGCCGACCTCTCCGCCAGGACGGCCCTGCTGTCAGAGGAGGCCATCCGTGCTCTGGACCTGGAGGACTATGTCCGCCAGCGCTACGCGGACGCGCTGAAGGAGGTCCCGGCCCTTCCCGGGGAGACCGGGGACGACCGCCGCCGGCGGGAGGTCAGCTATCTCAACCTCCGCTGGTTCATGCAGACGCTGCTGGACCGGATGGACCGGGCCAGTATGTCCTGCGGCCTGGAGGCCCGGGTCCCCTTCGCGGACCACCGGCTGGTGGAGTACCTCTACAACGTGCCCTGGCGGATGAAGTACCGGGACGGTCTGGAAAAAGCCCTGCTGCGGGACGCCTGCCGGGACCTTCTGCCGCCGCAGCTTCTGTACCGGAAGAAGAGCCCCTATCCCAAGCCCTACGCCCCTCAGTATGAAGCCCTGCTGTACCAGCGCTTCCGGGAGATCCTGGAGGACCCGGCGTCCCCCGTCCGCCGCTTTCTGGACCGGGGCAAGGCCGAGCGGTTTCTCGCCGCTCCCAAGGACTACGGCCGCCCCTGGTTCGGCCAGCTGATGGCCGGCCCCCAGCTGGTCGCCTACTGGATCCAGCTCAACGCGTGGATGCTGCGCTATCACGTGGGATGAGCCGAGGTCCCGCGCCGCCGCAAATACGGCCGGAGCCTCCCGGCGGCGCGGCTTTTCTCCCCCGGCCGCAGGTCCGCTGTTGCAAAGTCCGCCGGTTTGTGTTACATCTATTACAGATGCAACCTTTTTCAGGAGAGACACCATCGTGAAGATCAGTCAGGAAAAACAGAAGAAGCTGGCGTATGTGGCCCGCCGGTATTATCTGGAGGACCAGCGCCAGAGCGACATCGCCAAGGAGCTGGGGGTCTCCCGCCCCATGGTCAGCCGGATGCTGGCCGAGGCCCGGGAGCTGGGGGTGGTGGAGATCACCGTCCACGACCCCGAGACCCGGATCGCCACCCTGCTGGAGCGGCTGCGGCTGTCCACCTCCATCCGGGGCGGCGTGCTGGTGGAGGACGGCGCGGATGAGGACGCCACCAACCAGCTGCTCTCCCAGGGGGCGGTGGAGCTGCTGCGGCAGCTGGAGACCCGCCGCCTGGGGGTGGGCTGGGGCTATCTCATCGGCCAGCTGGTGACCTGGCTGGAGAAGCACCCTCAGCCGGGCAGCCCCGTCACCGACATCTGCCCCCTGGTGGGCAACGCCAACATCCCCGCCCGAAACTACCAGTCCAACGAGAACGTCCGCCTGATGGCCCAGCAGCTGGGGGCCGCGCCCCACTTCCTCTACCTCCCGGCCCTGCCGGAGGGGCTGGAGGAAAAGCAGCTTCTCTGCTCCACGGAGGTATACCGCCAGATCCACCAGCAGTGGGAGCAGCTGGACACGGCCCTGGTGAACATCGGGAACTACCCCTCCAGCCCGGACTTCGCCTCCCTGGTGCGGTACGGCAGCCTGCTCCAACAGTACCACGCCTGCGGCCGGATGCTGGTCTACTATTTCAATGAGCAGGGGACGGTGATCCAGTCGGACCAGGACTTCGCCATCCAGGTCCCTCTGGACACGCTGCGCCAGTGCCCCCGCATCATCGGCGTCTGCTCCGCCAACACCGGCGCGAAGGCCCTGCTGGGGGCCCTCCGGTCCGGGGTCTTCACCCATCTGGTGGCCCGGTCGGAGCTGGTGAAGTCCCTGCTGGACCCGCAGTGAGTAACATATGTAACCTCCCGGACGAAACCATCGTCCGGGAGGTCTTTAGTTTATGCGCATTATCCATAAAACAGCCCTATTCATTCTATCAGATATGGAAAATACGTGCTTTCCGTATTGACTTTTGTAACCGTAAGTGATACCGTGGACGCACAAACGTAAATCTTCCATGACTTCAAGGAGGAATCCTTATGATGACAAAAACGGACCTGGCCGCCCGGCTGAAGCACGCCTGTGCCGCGGTCATCGCTGCCGAGCAGGAGCTGACGGAGATCGACTCCAAATTCGGCGACGCGGACCACGGCCTGACCATGGCCAAGATCGCCAGGGCCATCACCGAGGCGGTGGACCAGTCGGACGGCGGCATCCAGTCCATGCTGGACGACGCGGCCATGGCGGTCATGTCCCTGAACGGCGGCAGCGCCGTCCCCCTGTGGAACACCTGGCTGGACGGGATGCAGGAGGAAGCGCCGGAGGGGGATGAGATCGACGTCCCCGGCCTCCAGGCCATCTTCGCCAAGGCGCTGGAGGAGCTGAACGACATGTCCGGCGCCCAGGTGGGCGACAAGACCATGATGGACGCCCTGATCCCCGCCAGCGAGGCCATCGCCGCCTATACGGGCAGCGAGGAGGGCGGCCTTTTCGACGCCGCGGCCAAGGCCGCAGCCGCCGGCGCGGAGAACAGCAAAAACTTCGTCTCCAAGTTCGGCCGGGCCAAGAGCTACGGCGCCCAGACCATCGGCACGCCGGACGCCGGCGCCATGTCCATGTCCTATTTCTTCCAGGGCCTGGCCCAGGCGTGATTCCACTCCGTATTTCAAACGGGAGGTTTTTTCCATGAAAATGAAGAAGTTCATCAACGCCCCTGAGACCATCACCGACGAGGAGCTGGTGGGCCTCGGCCTGGCCTATCCGGACATCCTGACCGTGGACGGCCACCTGGTCATCAGCAAGGACCTGGCCGACGCGGACCGGGTCACCATCGTCACCTACGGCGGCTCCGGCCATGAGCCCGCCCAGGCGGGCTTCGTGGGCCGTGGGATGCTGGACATCCAGGCGGTGGGCGACATCTTCGCCGCCCCCAACGGCCAGCTGGTGTTCGACGCTATGAAGATGGCGGACAAGGGCCACGGCGTGCTGCTGCTGACGCTGAACTACGCCGGCGACCAGCTGGCGGGCAAGCAGGCCATGAAGCTGGCCAAGA
>ERZ1090880.1273-NODE-1274-length-12643-cov-9.566969_pt1 | contig 12643 bp, 14 predicted proteins | sample MGYA00478471_ERZ1090880 | MGnify/ENA primary metagenome ERZ1090880 (study PRJEB33644, sample SAMEA5815734) | chicken gut metagenome | biome: Chicken; feature: Gastrointestinal Tract; material: Caecum | place: Ireland | collected 2019-01-01 | study: A study of... | reverse complement strand
AACCCCCCCCCCCCCCCCCCCCCCCCCCCCTCCCCGCGGCGCCGCCCGCCGCCCCCCCCCCCCCGGCGCCCCCCCCCTTCTGTTACGGCGTTTTGTAAACCCGGCGTAACGTTTTTGTAAAGATAATGCCGCCGCAAAAGCACAAAAAAACGCCGCGTTCGACGGCGCGGCGCAAAAAGATCCCGCGCCTGACACGCGGGATCTCGTTTTTGACTTATTTTCCGTTAATATACGCTGACTTGCTTTTTGTCTCTGCCCTTGCGCTCGTACTTGACAACGCCGTCTTTGAGGGCGAAGAGCGTATCGTCTCCGCCGATGCCGACGTTATTGCCGGGATGGATCTTCGTACCTCTCTGGCGGACGAGGATGCTGCCTGCGAGCACGGTCTGCCCGTCCTGACGCTTTACGCCCAGGCGCTTCGCCTCGCTGTCGCGGCCGTTATGAGAGGAACCCGTTCCCTTTTTATGCGCGAATAAGCTGATGAAAAACATATTCGTTATCTCCTTATTGCGAATTTTCCGGGGCGGTACGCCCCTGCTGCGGCTCAGAGCGAGATCTTCTCGATCTTGACCGCGGTGAACGGCTGACGGTGACCCTGCTTCTTGCGCTCGTTCTTCTTGGGCTTATACTTGAAGACGATGATCTTCTTGTACTTGTCCTGCGCTTCCACTTTTGCGGTCACTTTCGCGTTCTCAACATCCTTGCCGACCTTCACAGTCTCGCCGTCCGATACCATGACAACGTTGAAGGAGACCTCTGCGCCGACTTCCGCCGCGAGCTTTTCCACCTTCAGAACGTCACCCTCGGAAACTTTGTACTGCTTTCCGCCGTTTTCGATGATCGCGTACATGAACTTTTACCTCCTCTTCCCAGTCTCGCAAGATACCGTAGGCGACCCGTATCGCAGGGTTCTTGTGTGCCCGTCCTTAGCGGCTCGGAGTATAATTTAGCATATACGGCGGTAAAAGTCAACTCATTTTACGCACGCGCGGGCGAATTTTTCGGGTCGGCGCGCCCATACTGTGAAAAAGGAGGCACTTATGGAATTGAAAAAAAGCGAAGAGGTGCTGGCGGAGGTACACCGCAACTGCCAGCTCGCGCTGCAGTCCATTTCGAACATCCTGCCCGAGACGGAGGACGCCGAGCTGCGGGAAGAGCTCATGCGGCAGCATGAGAATTACGAACGGATATGCGGGCGCGCAGCCATCCTCGCAAAGGATAAATGCGTGGAGCTGAAAAATCCCTCCCCCATCAAGAAGGCGATGATGTGGAGCTCCATCAAGATGAACACGATGACGGACAACTCCCGCGCGCATATCGCGGAGATGATGGTGCAGGGCACGGTGATGGGGATCACGGCGCTCAAAAGCACGCTCGCCGAAGTGTGCGGCGACTGCGCGGACGCGGAGATCGTGGCGCTCGCGAAGGAACTGCTCTCCGCCGAAGAGGGATTCGAAAAGAAGTGGAAAGCGCTCATCGCTTGATATGTTCACGCTTTTTCTTTCAAACTGATGAAAGAAAAAGTCGTGATATTTAAAAAAACCGAATGTTCGCAAACGCTCTGCATTCGGTTTTTCTCGGCGGCGTTGTTGGCAATAATTGAGCAACGCCGCCTTCACTTTTCCACATAAGCGCAGGTATGCGCAAACAGGGTCCCGCTGCGGAAGGCAGCCTTCCTTGCGGGCATAATTGATAACGGCTAAGCGGCAAATTAAGGCGCAAAAGGCAAAATTACCGATCAGCTTCTGAAATTTTGCAATGCAAAATTTCAGAAAACAGCGCGCGGTTTAATACAGGATCTGCGCGTCGTCGGGGAGGGTCAGCACGGTGGCGTTGTCGCCGCGGACGGTGTACTCCTCTTCGTGCCAAGTGGCATGCGGCACGAAATAGACGCGCTTGTTCTTCCATGCGCCGCGCACCTCCTCGGAGAACATCCGCTCGAAGAGGATGGTCTGCATGAGTTTGCGGTTGAGTTCGATGACGACCGCCTGATACCCGTTCGCAAAATAGTCGAGGATGTCGCTGCGGATGCGCAGCGCCATGTACATATCGGAGAACACATACCCCTGCCGCGTGCAGTGGGTGCAGGGTTTGAGGAAGAAATCCGTCGCCTCCGCGCAGGTGCGCTTGCGGGTGAACAGCGTGACGCACATATCGTTCATGGGCTGAACGCGGCACTTGGCGCGGTCGGCGCTGAGCGCCTCTTCGAGCGCCGCGGTAACGGCGAGGCGGTGCTCCTCCTCGAGCATATCGATAAAGTCCACGGCGACGATGCCGCCCACATTCCTCAGCCGCACCTGCCGCGCGATTTCCCGCGCGGCGACGAGGTTGGTCTCGAACACGGTGCTCTCAAGGTCGTTCTCGCCGATGAATTTGCCCGTGTTCACGTCGATGACTGTCATTGCCTCGGCTCTGTCGACGACGAGATATCCGCCGTTTTCCAGCGGGACGGTGCGGGAAGGCAGGGCGCGGAGCTGTTCGGAGAGCCCGAACGCGCGGTACATGCTCGCCGCACCCGTATACAGCTCCACTTTGCGCTCGCCGAGATCGGGGCGCATGCGCGCAAGAGAGAGCACTTTTTCGTAGAGTTCGCGGCTGCCGACGTAGATGCGCGTGACGCCGCCGCCGAGGCTGTCGCGCATGACCTTGAAGGGGAGATCGAACTCGCGGAACACCGCGTCCCCCACCGCCGCCGTCGCGGCGTTCGCCTGCACGGAGCGCCACAGGCGCTTGAGATATTCCGATTCGATCTTCATGTGGCGCTTGCCCGCCGTCTCGGCGGCGGTGCGCACGATGAACCCCTCGCCTTTGCCGCGGAGCTTACCTGCATCTTTCAGGAGCGCCTCGCGCACGAGCGGGGCGACGATCTTGCGGGAGATGCCCAAAAAGTCGGTCCTGGGAAGGTATATGAGGTTTTTCCCGACGAAGGAAAGATCGCACGTCACCTTCGCGCCCTTGTTGCCGCGCGGCGGTTTTACGATCTGCACCAGGATCTCGTCGCCCTCTTTGAGCGAGAGCGCCTCTCTGGCGTTGCCCTCGCCGTCGTAGGTGGAAAAACGCGAAGCGCCCTCGGCAAGCGGCAGATAGCAGTTGCGTTCCAGCCCGCAGGTGATGAACGCCGCCTGCATCCCGGGGACGACGTTGCACACCCGTCCCTTATAGATATTGCCGGTGAGCTCGTCGGCGCCCTTCTCCTCGAAGTTCGCCTCGACGACCCTTCCGTCCTCCGCATACACGGCGATGTCGGCGCCGCAGAAACGGTCGAAAAACCACTCCTTCCTCATCTACAAAATCACCTTTCAAGAACCCAAAGGGGAAAATTGCATATTGCGGGATCAATTATATCACATTTATCATAATTTATCAAGTTATTTTATAATTTCGGGAGACACTCCGCGAGCGGTTCGCCGTATTTGCCCGCAGAGAGCGCCGCAAGGTACTCCTCTTCCGTCAGCTCGCCGAGGTACTCCCCCGCCGCATACAGGACGAGCACGAGGTATTTTTCCTCCGTGAGATAGCGGAGCGCGTCCTGCACGGTGCGGGAGGCGTCGATGACGACGCGCCGTTCCTCCACCCCGCGCGTGAACCGTCTGCCGCGCGCAAAGGCGAGACGGCGGTACTGCGCGCCCCCGAAGGCGCCAGCCGCCAGGAGCACCGCAAAGACGAGCGCCGACCAGGCGGGATCGGAAAAACACGTCCATACGAAATAGCCCGCGGCGCCCGCCGCCGTGAGGAGCGTGACCGCGCGGCAGACAAGGCGCGCCCGCGCCTCGCCGAAACGGGAGAGCGCCAGATGCAGGATGCGCCCGCCGTCCAGCGGATAGGCGGGCAGGAGATTGACGAGGAAGAGCGCCGCGGAGACGTAAGCCGCCGTATCGGTATAGGCGTACGTCTCCGGCCACAGCCACCACAGCGCGGCGAAAAAAAGCGCCGTGCAGGCATTGGCGAGCGGTCCCGCAGCCAGCACGGCAAGTTCCTGCTTTTTTCCGATGCCCGAAAGGTCGCCCGCGATGACGGCGCCGTAGGGCATGAGCACGAGCTTATCGAGGATAAACCCATACCGCCGCGCAACGAACGCGTGCGCGCACTCGTGCTCGACGGCGGCGACGGTGGCGGCGAGAAAGAGCATGAGATCGCCCGTGAATACCGAGAACAGCCCCGCCGCGAGAAAGAGCGGGTGGATGCGGAGCTTAACTCCAGGCAAGACCGTCCTCGCTCAGCGTGTAACAGTTGAGGGGCACGCCGTCTTCATAGAACGTGACGCGCACTTCCTGCGAACCGTCCGTATAGGCGAGCGGCACGTTGGCGCGCACCGTATCCCCCTCCGCGAGGTACACGTTGGAGAGCCCGCTGATGACGGTGGAGAAGGTATCGGAATGCTGAAGCTGCACCGTGTAGCCGTTCTCGGCGTCGCCCGTCACGGAGGCGAGCTCGCCCTCGCAGGGCGCATACACGGAGCACTCGGCGGTGAAGCTCATGACGCCCGCATTCGACACGGCGATCTCCACGTCGGTATATTCGTTGACGACGGGCGAGAGCGCGAAATCGGAGTATGTACGCGTATCGGCAGTATCCGCCGTCCCCCGGAACAGATCGCGCACAAAGGTATTGATGGCGCTGTTCGTCATGAAAATGTTCGTGAGGAAGATGGTGGCGCACAGCGCGCACACGGCGACGAACTCGCCGATGATGAGCCGCCGCGCGAACCTGGAACGCGGCGGTCTGACCTCGCGCTCGACGGGCGTACTCTCCGCATACGCGGGGTCTTTTTCCACGCGGTCGTTGACCGTTTCGACGACCTTCTCGGAAAGATCCTCCTCTTTGGCGCGTTTCTTTTTCTCCCTGTGATTGACGGTGACCGTCTCGACAGGGATCTCCAGCATCTCGGCATAGCCCAATTCTTCGTTCATATAGCACACCTCTTTGAAGATTTCGTTTGACGGGTTTGGGGTCAAGCTATCTTACCTTATGCAGAGCATACCGCGTTTAGAAGGGCAATTTGCCGTCGAATGAGCGCGGAAAAGGCGAACTTCGCGCGAAAATATCCCTTGACGGCACCATTTTTCCGCCCTCGGCGGTACGCTCTACCCTATGCGCCGTGCGCGCGGATTATGCGCCCCCCGCCGCAGGCGATTCAATTGTTAAGATGATTTTCTGAAAACATCTTGACAAAAATCATTGCCGTGCTATAATGAAGTTGACGCGATTGTGGGCGTACGACACACGCGCATAATTTTCTAAAGGGGGAAATAAGATGAAGACAAACCGAAAAACACTTGTAACACTGTTTGCGTTCGCCATGAGCATAATACTCATGATCGCATGTTTGTGCATGGGGCGTTCGTTCGCCCATGCCTCAGCAGCAACCAAACAAAACAAAGTACTGTTCATCGTAGACGACGATGTCAGCTTCTCCGCACTTACCGAAGATATGTCTGAAAACGGTATGGACGAATCGCTCTATGCTTTAATGCACCTCTCCGACGCTACTGAATCGAATCTCAATACATACGCAGCAGTAGCATTGCCGGCAAATGAAGCAGGCACACAAAAAGCGTCATACATCGATATTCAGGAGACGCGTGTCTACCTGTACGGGAATGTAACGATCTCCGCCTACAAAGCCGCAACAGGTTTAGGGGAATTTTCTGTTGAGATCCCCTTGCACGATCCCAGCGGAAACCGGACATCCACCGCAGTACAGTTCTTTGACGAGGCTTATGAACAAACAGAAATATTTCATGCAATTTGCAGCGGAGAACACGCCCTGCTCGGCACGATCTCGGGAGAAGAACCCACCTTATACACATATTTTGCGCTTATACTTGACAACTGTAAACCATTCTTACTTCCGCAAACAAGAGCAACGATCATCGAAAGCGGGTTTGACTATACAACAACAATGTTCGGAGAAAATTATGTAAGAGGAGTTGTCCACTTGGATTATTCACTCTATCGAAACTATGACGAAGAAGACCCGAATTACGACTATTTTGGCATCAAAACAAGAACATGGGTTACCTGTGAAAATGGAAATGTATCTACTATAAGAACAGAATATCGCTTACCAACATTAGAAGACGAATTGATCGAAAGTGCACCGTCTTCGTATTTGAAAGCGTCTGTATTAAATTTCTCTATAGGTTTTGGAACAAGTGGCCCGTCCGCTGAGCTCGGCTTATCAATTGATCTATCTGACACAAAGCCAAATATTGATCGAACTGAAAACTTAAGCACTGATACTGTTAAATGGATCATGAGTCGGAGCGCTTTCAGCAAATGGTTGAATGGAACAAGAATGGATTGTGCTGCAACTTGGGCACACAAAGCAACGCCTGAAAATGTCGCCGCTTTCTTTATTGATTTTAGTGGTCAAATTAAACACGGATGGATCAACGAATATACTGAAGAATCCAACATCGGTCATGCATACCTCACAATATATTATTAATAGGAGAATATTGAAATGATGGCTTGCAGTATTATATTGTGGATTTTAGGGACGCTTGTTTTTTTGGGAGGGATACTGCTTCCCGCACTCGATTTAGCGATCGAGACCGCCTTCATTCTTTTTGGCATTGCCGACGGTATTACAATGATCGTTCTCGGCGTATGGTTGATCTTGAAAAATAAAGAAAATAACGAAGGCTCCCAATTAAAACAGAAAAATAATGTATTTAGCATCCTCTTGTTTATTTTAGGGGGACTCGCTATTGTGGGAGGAATTATCTTTCCCATATCCATCCTTTCATTGGGATGGACGGTTCTCCTTTTCGGGATCCTAAACGGAATTGCTTTAATTGCAATGGGATTTCTTATCTATATCAATAACAAATAACCCCCATCGAAACATATCTCGATGCATATTTTACTTAATGATGTAAAAAGAGCGGCTTTTGCTGCTCTTTTTATGATGTCCAATCTAAATATTTATTTTCATTTATAGATTGCCGCGGGCGTTTTGCCCGCGGCACTGTCTTTTAGAAAATCTTACTCCTCCGCCTCAAAATCGACGGAGACGGAGCGCGACGTTTCGGTAACGCTGTGCATATACGGCTTTACCGCGTGCGCATGATAGCCCGCCGTCTGGTAGCGCTCGAGCGCAGCCATGTCGGCAAGCGTGACGATGAGAACGAGATCGTACGAACGCGGAGAGTGCAGGGCGTCGATCCCCACTTCCACATGCAGCGCCGTCTCCTCCCTTCCCCGCATGGAAAGGAGCATCTTTTTCGCCGCTTCAGCGGAACAGCCTTCCTTCATTCTGAAACATACAACGTGTTTGACCATATCGAACCCCTCTGTTACCTCGTAAATTTTTTATAAGCCGAGACGACGGTCTCCGCCGCCTCCTCCGCCTGCGCCTGCGTGACGCCCATACCGAAGGAGAACCGCACGCCGCGGAGCGCCTCCTCGGCGCTCCTGCCCATCGCCATGAGAACGTGCGAGGGATGGGCGCTGTGCGAAGAGCACGCCGCGCCGCCCGAGCAGGCGACGCCCGCAAGGTCGAGCACGCTCAGAAACGCCGTGCCGCCCCGCGCAAACGTGAGATGAGAGATATTGGGCGCGCGGCGACCGCCGTCCGCCTTCACCTCCTCGCCGAGTTCGGAAAGAATGCGCTGTTCGAAGGCGTCGCGCAGCGATCCCGTATGGCGGATGAACGCCTCGCGCTCGCTCTGCGCGAGGGCGAGCGCGCGCGCAAACCCGACAGCGCCCGCCACATCGGAAGTGCCGCCGCGCAGCCCGCGCTCCTGTTCGCCGCCCGCGATCAGCGGCGAGAGCGGCACGCCCTTTTTGACGACGAGCGCCCCCATCCCCTTGGGGCCGCCCACCTTGTGCGCGGAGAGCGCGAGCGCATCCGCATGGCGGGCAAGCTCCTTCAGATCGCAGGAAGGCGCCGCCTGCACGCAGTCCGAAAAGAAATATGCGCCCGCCTCGTGCGCCGCCGCCGCAAGCTCGGCGACGGGCTGCACGCACCCCGTTTCGTTGTTGACCGCCATCACGCCGACCAGCGACACGCCCCCGCTCTCCGTGAGGAGACGGCGGACATGGTCGGGGGAAACGACGCCGTCCGCCCCCACCTTGCAGACGACGGCGTTTTTACGGTGCGCGGCGACGGGCGCGAGAAATGCGGCGTGCTCGACGGGCGAAAGGAGGATGTTGTCCGCCGCCCCGCCGCGGGCGACGCCGCGCGCCGCCCAGTTATCCGCCTCGGTGCCGCCCGAAGTGAAGTACACCTCCGACGGCTGCACGCCGAGCACGGAAGCGACCGCGTCGCGCGCGCCCTGCAGCGCCGCCGCCGCGCGCCTGCCAACGGCATGGAGCGAATCGGCGTTGCCGAAATTTTCCTGAAAGACGGGCAGCATCGCCTCCAGCGCCTCGCTGCGCAGGGGGGCGGTCGCCGCATAGTCGAGATAGATCATCCGATGAGTTCCTTTACGATATATTGCGCCATGCACAGCCCCATGACGGAGGGCACGAAGGGCACCGACCCGACAACGCCTTCCGTATGGACGGGCGGTTCGTCCGACCAGCAGACGGGCAGATGTTCCGCGCCCCGCTTTTTGAGCTCCCGCCGCATGATGCGTGCCAGCGGGCAGACGGACGTTTCGGCCAAGTCGCTCACACGGAAGCGCGTGCCGTCCAGCTTGTTGCCCGCCCCCATGGCGGAGATGACGGGCACGCCCGCCGCCTTTGCCGCACAGATGAGATGCACCTTCGCCGTGACGTTATCGATGCAGTCGGCGATATAGTCGTACCCCGCGAGCGGGAGCGCATCCGCCGTTTCGGGCAGATAAAAGAGCACGCGGGGCTCGGCGGCGCACGCAGGGTCGATATCGCGCACGCGTTCCGCCATGACCTCCGCCTTACAGCGCCCGACCGTGGACGAGAGCGCCACGAGCTGACGGTTGCAGTTGCTCTCCTCCACGACGTCCTTATCGACGAGCGTGAGCGCCCCCACGCCCGCGCGGGCAAGCGCCTCGGCGCACCAGCTGCCCACGCCGCCGAGCCCGAAGACCGCGACGCGGGCTTTTTTCAGTTTTTCCACGCCCGCCGCCCCGAGAAGGAGCGCGGTGCGGGAGTAACGTTCTTCCATGCCCCCATTATACCGCGGCGGCGCGGAAATGTCAATGCGCGGCGCCCCGCCGCGCATGTTCGACGATAAACTTTGTGAATTTTTTTTACGACGCGCGCGAAAATAAGCCCCATCGGGTTGACACCCACACCCGTTTTTGATAAAATAAAGTGAAAATCACCTGGCGGGACTGTTTTTTGACGAAACTATGAAGGAAAAATCAAGAAAAAAACTTTGGGTAAAGAGACGCCACCGCGTCGTGTTCGCGGTGCTCCGCGTGATCCTGACCCCCATTCTGTGGCTGAAATACCGCTACGGCGCCGACCGCGCGCCCATTAAAAGCGGACCGTGCATCATCCTCAACAACCACCAGGGGACGATGGATCCCTTTTTCGTGGCGAAGTCCTTTCATTTTCCGCTCTACTTTGTGGCGAGCGACGATCTGTTCAACCTGAAGGTCTCGCCGCTCATCCGCTGGCTCGTCAACCCCATCCCCAAGAGCAAATCGATGGCGGATCTCAACGCGGTGAAAAGCATCCTCCGCGTACTCAAAGAGGGCGGCGCGGTGAGCATCGCGCCCGAGGGGAACCGCACGCTCAGCGGGCGCCAGTGGGAGATGACGGACGCCATCGCCAAACTCGTGAAGGTCTCCAAAGTCCCCCTTGTGCTGTACAACCTGAAAGGCGGGTACGGCGTGGATCCCCGCTGGGGCGGGAAAGCCCGCCGCGGCACCTATTACCGCGGCTGCGTGAAACGCATCGTTCCGCCGGAGGAATACAGGGATATGTCCGTTGCAGAACTGTTCGAACTCATCAAACGCGAGCTCGACGTGGACGATACGGCGCTCGGCGCGCGCTACAAGAGCCGCCGCCGCGCCGAATACATCGAGCGCGCCCTCTATATGTGCCCCGTGTGCGGCAGCGTGGGGAGCATCCGCTCGGAGGGAAAGTACTTTTCCTGCACGCACTGCGGCACAAAGGCGGAATACACGGAGGGGCTCGCCATCGACCCGCCCTTCGGCGGATACGACAGGATTTACGGCTGGTACGAGTGGGAGCGGAAGGAGATCGTGAACCGCGTGCTGGCAGGCGAACGGGTGCAGGATACGGGCATCCTCTTCCGCGAGAGCGTGAAGATGAAAAAGAAGATCAGGCTCCCGGGCGACACCGTCTGCATCGATAAAGACGCGATCTGCGTATCCGGCGAGGGCGTTTCGGCGCGCTACCCGTTCGACGAGATCGACGCGGTGACGGCGGTGGGCAAGAAAAAGTTCAACTTTTACTGGAAGGGCAAGATCCTGCAGGTGAAGGGTGACGAGCGGTTCTGCTCCATCAAATATGTGCACATCTTCGACGGCGTGCGCGCCGCCGCAGAGAACAACGCGCCCGACTGCGGACGCTCATAAAAGGAGGATCCTATGAGTTTTGCCGATCTGAGCGTATGGACGTTCATCATGGTATTTGCAACGCTGCTTGCGAGCATGCTCGTGGCAGCCGCGCTCAAAGCGTTCATACCCGCACTGCAAAAGACGCTCATCCCCGTTTCGGTGCTGGGCGGCATCCTGCTCCTTATCATCTCCACCGTCGTCTATTTCACGGCGGGAGATTATCTGTTCAACCTCGCCGCCTACGGCGACGGTTCGGACGGTTCGATGACGGGCATGGACGTGCTGGAACTGATCACCTATCACTGCCTCGGCATCGGATTCGTCGCCTCGGGCATGCGCAATTCCAAAAAGAAATTCACCAAAAAACGCGCGGGCGAGATCTTCGATTCGGGCGTGACGACGGTCAACGGCTATCTCATCCAGGCGTTTGCGGGACTTATCATCACCATCGTCGCGGTATGGGGGCTCAACACCGACGGCATGATCTCGGCGGCGGGCATCCTCCTGGCATTCGGCTTCGGGCAGGGAACGGGGCAGGCGCTCAACTACGGCAACATATACGAACAGGATTACGGCTTTGTCGGCGGCGCGAACTTCGGGCTCACGGTCGCCGCGCTCGGATTCCTCGTCGCGTGCATCGGCGGCGTCATCTACATCAACGTCTTGCGCCGCAAAGGACAGATCAGGATCGACAACTCCGTGCGGCGCAGCACGCTCGCCGACTATGAGGACGAAAACGAGCTGCCCGCAGTCTCTTCCATCGATAAAATGACGGTGCAGTTCGCCATTGTGCTCGCAGTGTACGCCATCTCCTTCGGCATCATGTACGGGCTCTCGCTGCTGCTCCCCTCCGTCGAAGAAACGCTGTTCGGGTTCAACTTCCTCATCGGCGTACTGCTGACCGTCCCCGCGAAGATGCTCCTCAACAAGCTCTACGACAAGAAGATCGTAAAAAAGCGCATCATCAACAACTATATGATGGATCGCATCAGCGGGCTGGCGTTCGATCTCATGATCGTGGCGGGCGTTGCGGCGATCCAGCTCCCCCTGCTCGCCACCTACTGGGGCGTGCTCATCATCCTCGCCGTTGCGGGAACGCTGCTCACCTTCTTCTATGTGAACTGGGTGTGCAAAAAGATCTTCCCCTCCTACCGGCACGAGCAGTTCCTCGCCTTCTTCGGGATGCTGACGGGCACGGCGAGCACGGGCATGATCCTTCTGCGCGAGATCGACGGCAGCTACCGCACCCCCGCGAGCGAAAACCTCGTTTACCAGAGTCTGCCCGCCATCGTGTTCGGCTTCCCGCTCATGTTCCTTGCGCCGTGGGCGGCGGAGAGCAATATGACGGCGCTCATCGTGTGCATCATCGTGGGCGTATGTTTTGTGGCGCTGAATATTCTGCTCTTCCGCAGGAGCATCTTTAAAAAGCACTTCGCCGCGCGGGCGCTCGCCGAAGGCGACGGGGCGGACATGCCCGAAGGCGACGCGCTTGATGCGGACACGGGCGGCACGGACAGCGCCGCCGAAAGCCCTTCCGCGGACATGGGCGGCGGGAATTCCGCGGAGCCGCCCGCAGAATAACGCGCGGACGCACCGCAGCCCTCTCCGCGCAGCCCCATCGAAACAATTCCCAAAACAGAAATCATGATCATACCGCCGCCGCCCGGGTTCGGGCGGCGGCGGTATTTATGCACTCTGTTATTTTATTTGTCCGATTCATATATGCGTTTGAAATCTTCCGGCGCGATTTGCCTGAACCACCGCATTTTATTTATTGTCTCACAAACATTGAATATGATATAGATACCGTAACCCCGGGCGCTGACCCTGCCCCCGCGTGCAAGTTCCGCGCGGGAATCGCACATACTGCAATCATGAAACTTACCACCATTCTCTGCTGTGCATGGCTGATCTTTTTCGGCATATCCGCCGCCGTGTGGGCGCTGACGGGATTTGACCTGCTCGCCCTCCTCACGTTTGGGAGCGCCGTCGCTTACCGCGCCCTGCTCACGCTGGCGGGCGTGGGCGCGCTGTGGCTCCTCTTCTGGCTGATCGCCTTCCGCCCCACGCACGAGCTCCGTTAAAATCGCTTGACGGCGCGCGCCAAACATGATAGAATATGCCCGATACGGAAGGTTTTCGGTCAACACTTCCGAATAAAAAAACCGAGGTTTTTTCATGTT
>ERZ1090880.1271-NODE-1272-length-12649-cov-330.309274_pt1 | contig 12649 bp, 16 predicted proteins | sample MGYA00478471_ERZ1090880 | MGnify/ENA primary metagenome ERZ1090880 (study PRJEB33644, sample SAMEA5815734) | chicken gut metagenome | biome: Chicken; feature: Gastrointestinal Tract; material: Caecum | place: Ireland | collected 2019-01-01 | study: A study of... | reverse complement strand
CTGTCAGAAGGTAATCTTCGCCACGCCCTAATCGGATCATCATTCTTTCGATGATCTTCTGTAATATGTTCGCATGGAGCTGAGAAGCAATATCCTCAGCTCCTTCGGTTATGCGATAGAGATAATCCGGTGTAAGCACATTATTCCTCCACTTCTGGAACGCTTACCTCTGGCAGTCCCGCAATACTTGTCAGAACTGATACCACGCCTGCCAGTACAGCAGTTGACGCTACTACTACCCAGTTGACTTCTGAAATCATAGCAGACGCTCCAATGGCCGCAATCGCTGACTGTGCCACAGTCTTAACTGCTCTAACTCCCGCTGCTTTCGCCCAGTTAATCCAATATTCTTTGTTTTTCATATCTTATTCTCCTTTATATGTAATATTTATTAGTTCACTTTCGCCCTCTTTAGTTAATTAGACGAAATATATGCTACTGAAAATACAATATTAAAAGTGTTTTGTGCAAAATCAGATGATGGAGCTAAATTTGTTAAAATGACTCCATCAGTAGTCAGATGCATATACTCTGGTCTTTTTGAAGGAAATGATACAATGCCCATATTTAATGGAGTATCTAGTATTGGTTTAAATGGCATATTCTCTATTGTGCACTCTCCAGATACAATACTTTTTTCAATCGTGCCAATCAGTTTTGCCTGTAAATATATAAAATTACCGATTTTTATATATCTGGCTAAATTATATGTAATCGTAACTCCGTCAGTTCCACTATTAGCAAATTTCACAATGAGCTTGTCGGAATATGAAAAATCTAAAAAGTTATTTTCTGTAAAAAGCTCAAGCCATTTATTCCAACCATCTTTTTTTGCAATGTAAACTTTTTCATTTTGCTTGTCATAGCATATTTCCCCAGAAGTAAAAGATTGTGATGGTTTCCCATTAATAATTCGCATACTTGGAAGAATTTCCGCTTTATAAGTCGGTGTGATCGACTCGTAAGTATTCGAAAATCCAAAATTGAATAGTGTATCTTTTGTTTTTGCAATCTCTTTTACATTATTGATAACAATATTAGAAGCAACTTGAGGTGATACATACAATTCAATCTGATTACCGTAGAGAACATAAGATTCAACCGCTACAAACAAAGGAATATCGCCACTTGTAGGCATTGAATCATAATTTACATAAAATTCTTTAGCTGAACACGGTGTATTTTGATTGCCACCACTTTTGAACAATGCTGTTACATGACCAATGCAGTTGCGATAATCGTTGGATATATTTATACGAGCAAAGTCAAACTCACATCCAAAATCTATATCACCTGATTTTCCATACATGGTAGCGATTTTTACATATTGTTTTTTCGTTGTATTATCGGGTAGAGGGGATAAATTTTTTATTTCATTTACATAAGAAGTTCCATCAGAATTTACATGATTCCATGTATCATCGTACGCTCTACTTCCTACATCAACTTTATTCCCTTTCATTCTAAGCCCGTCACGCAGATTAACAACTTTAATACTATTATCAACGCAATATTTAACAACATCATATAAGTCAGATATTCCTGAATGATTATCGTCAAATATTTCTTTCCATGAGTGCATAACAAATACCACCCATAGATTATGTTTAACGGCATATTTAATGTCTTCAAGCATATCCGCTTTGGTTTTTGTATAATCACCTTCTCTGTTTGGATCGCCTATTCCGGATCTTCTCCAAATACGATAATTGTCGAAAAAAGTTGTTCCAATTCCAGTTGTATCCATAGCACCATTGGTGAACGAATCTTCGCAGAGGAAACACGCTTTAAAATATCTTCTGGATACTTCGTCTGAGTCTTTTGTACTTGCTCCATGTGGGGCAATGTGAATATCATAATCCAACCCATTCTGAGCCAGCCAATTAGATGCACGTTTAAAAGATTCGTCAATATCGTTGATAGTAACTCCAGCGTCTGTTACAACAAGATCATCCCATGTATGTGAACCCACTGTCCATCCTGCATCATGTAGCATTTTGGCTTGTTCTACAGTCATCATTACCGAACCTTTTCCTATCCTGTTACATATTAATGCGGAATTGCATGGAACGCCTAATGGATTAAATACTTTGTCATAAAATCGTGTGATATCAGTCGACCATCCATCATCAGTTACAAATGACACTAAAGCACCTTTATAATATCCATATCCAGAACGTTCTATATCAACATGGTATTCTTTTAAATTCACAAAATCCTCAGAAAGTGAACTAATGTCTTGCTTATTCCGCTCGATCTGTTCCGCCTGCTCTACTGTCGCTCCCGGCTGGACTGGGTTTTCTTCTAGGTATGCATCTACTGCCTGCTGTATCTGCTCCGGCGTAACACTCCCGCCGCCAATGCCTCCATTTTCACAGAGATAGAAAAGATATTTTTCTTCTCTTGTGATGGGATCAATAGGGTAGTAGTCGGTGTTCCCGGTCAGATATGATAAATATTGATCCTTTCTTGTAATCGGGTCTGGTATATTCGCCATTGTTATTCCTCCCCAAATCTGCTAAATAAGGTTTCCTGTTGCTGTACTATACCTATGGCTTCTATCTCCTGTCTTTTCACGCAGTATAGCTTCCTGCAAGGAATATCCCTTTTTTAGATTCCTGCTCAAATTTTTGTAATTAACTCCATAATATCTTGCCCAGTCTGCAAGCGTTCTTGTTTTCCCATTGTGTTCAATATATTTATTTATTGTTTTGTTATTCGCATTTATCTGTTTTGTAACCCACCTACAATTATCGGGTGAATATCCTTTAAATGTATCTATTCTGTCAATTTCAAGTCCCTCTTTATATCCATTCTCCAAAGCCCATTTTATGAAAACAGATGCATCATGCCAATCATCGCAAACAGAAATTCCCTTTGCCCCATAATCTACATACGACTTACTATTCGGGTTTCCGCATCTATTTATCATAGCTTCCCAAACATAATAGAGTTTTGTTCCAGTCATTCCGTGTTTTATCTTTTTACTTCTTGCAACTTCATTTCCGCATTTTTTGCAATGTTTTGTATGTCCGGATCTAAGATTGCTTCCAGAAACGATTACATTGGCTCCGCAATCACACTTACATAACCATTTCTTCTTTTTGCATGGTTCATTTTCTGAAATTCTGATCACAATAAGGTTCCCGTATCTCTGACCTGTCAAATCAATCATTTTTGGCATTTTCATCACTCCTCATTAAATCGATCAAAAAGACTTTCCTCTTTATTTTCAGAGCGTGCTTCTGCAACCATTGCTTTAGCTTCATCAATACCCATCCCCTCAAATTTAACATAATACAAATATGCTGGGACATCTCCCTGTAAGCGATATTTCCACCAGTTCGCCATGTCTTCTTGCCTGTTATATACAATATCTCCAAAGTTAAATATGAGTGACTCTTTCAGCGTTTCCCACAGCTCCGGCGGTGTGTCAGAGTACAGATCAGCCATGACATTGCAGCCATATAATAATTGCGTGATTGCGTCCTGCAGCGCATCCCGAATGTTCTTGATCGTCCTAATCGTCTCCTGATCGTCAGCCTCTACCTGAGTAGCTGTCATCATTCCGGTTTTTTCGTCTAGTTGGAAGAATCCCTGAGAAAATCCGCACTTAGTAGAAATCAGAGACAGGATAGAGTTAATATCTGCAATGCGCTGATCCGTCAGCAGAGTGGACACATGCTCATGCACTGTACCGTCTGCATCTACTCCCATTTCCAGACCCCTGAGAAATCGTGGAAGCTTCACTCCATTCTGCTCTGCGTACTGGATAGCCGACTGCGCAACAAAAGTCATGTGCTTGCTGTCCTCTACTTCCGTAGACTTCCGGCTCCATGCGATATCAAGGTCTTTCAGTTCTTTCAAAGCGTTATGCCATACCGGAACACCAAGAGGGCTTGTCCGATCAATCCTGTTCGGTGCTGGATTCTTGAAGTACGCAAACAGCGGCATTTCTACATTCTCGATAGCAATATCCGGCTGAATGTCTGCCCACTCTTTAACCTCTGAAAGCGCAATCTGGTCTCCCGGAGAAGTCGAAACGGTATTACCGTATTTCCCGGTACGCTTTTTATAGGCATAGTTGGTAATGCGGTATACCCTTGACGGTGTTCCGTCCTCTGCTGTCGTGTCCTCAAACCTGTGCCATTCCAGACGTGTGTATGTGTAATCTCCACGCTGTATCTGTGTTTGGAATACGCAGCCTAAGATATTACCATTGCTGTCTGTCTCTGTCGGTGCGAAGTTCCCCGGTTCGATATAATCCACATTTTGGCCGTTTGGCTTGAACATAATTCCACAGTTCCCCATAGCCTCAGAGACTTTATCGTGGATAACTTTTAAGACGTAATCCGCCTGCTGCTGCAAATAGTCCGCCCTCTCGCTGCCTGAAATATCAATACCCAAGTCCAGCGTGACAAGACCGGACGTCACATCGTCAATGTACCCGGCAAAGTTGATACTTTCTATATCATCGTCCGGGTCCTCCCACGGAGGATGTCCGGCGGTGATACTGTAAAACTTATTGATTGCTCTCTCCATAGCGTCAGAAAGCTGTATATCAGCCTGAAAGTGCTCCTCTATCTCTCGCCTAAACAATTTATTCCACACCGCCTTTATCCATGTTATCAGCCCCATTTACATCACTCCGTAGATTTTACGTTCCAGTCAATAGCCTGACCGCACCTCGAACAAAAATTACATTTTTGCTGGTTGTGTCTGCGTGGTATATATTGTTCTCCCACAAACCAACCACATTCCGGGCATACCCACTCCGCCCATTTTTCAACTTTATATTCTCCGGAACCATCTGCATAATCAACAAATCTTCCGGATTTTCCATGCTTAAATATAGGTTTTTTAGGTACTCGCTTTTCCAATTCAGGAATAGATCCATCTAATGCCGAATAGAGATATTCATTGCACGTTGTTCTCCCTGCATTTCCCATAAAATTTTTTATAACGCTTATGTTTTGCAATATATCCATAGCTACCCTCCTATATAATCCACCTATTCAACTGCCTATGCCTGTGTTCCACGTCTCATAAATACCGGCTCAAACGCATATCTGAGAGCGTCAATGATATGGTTGTCAGCGTCAGGATAACCAGAAATGATGTTTCCGTCCTTATCCCGTTCATACTCATATCGTGTCAGTTCCTCATATGCGTTGGGCGTTCTTCTGCGGTCAATGACTATCTTTCTTTTTTGTAACCACTTCATTCCGTATTCCACGGAACCCGGCCCTTTAACTGCCGCCCGCGAGAATACACCTAAATCCCTATAATCATTCACGGATTTCTTTTCTGCGGAATCACAGATAATACAGTAATCATTGTATCCTTTGTCCTTGATCCAGTCCGCCGTCACCGTGTTTGGCTCCTTGTTTGCGTAATGCTCATCTATCAGGTATATTGTCTCTCTTGCATGATCATAATAAGCCCGGATAAAAGCATACGGATCAGGGAACCATCCCCAGTCAACGCCCTGGTATATCTTGTCCATGTGAGATATTTCTTCGTTTGTGATTTCTCTCAGTTCCAGATAATCAAATACGTTTCCTCCGTTACCATTGGCCACGCCCTCATATTCGTTCTCATAGGCAGCAGGATTAACCTCTTTCAGGTGTTCAGCTTCGTTAATAAATTCTTCTCCCAGCCATTCCTCCGGAACGTCCTTATAAGTGCTTCTAACCACTAGGGCAGCGTCATTTTCATACTCCGCTTCCTCAGTGTACTCATTCGCCCAGTTATTTTTACTTCTGGGCGGGTTGAATGACTTGAATCTGTATGCCTTATCACCGCCACGGATAGCGGATTGCTGTATGCTTCGCACTTCCTCCGGACCGGCGAACTGGTCAAGCTCTTCCAGCCACAAAATACCGATGTATCCAAACTCTGGCTTGATAGACTTAATTTTTAATGGGTCGTCAGCTCCACGGAAATATATTTTCTGTCCTGTCGGTCTATAGATAATCTCAAACGGGGATTTTTTGAATTGAAATTCCTGTTCGAGATTGAGGGTAGATATCGCCCACTTCATCTGGGCATACACTGAATCCTTGATTGTATTTCCAACCTTGCGGAGGACAAGAGCGTGCATGGACGGGTTATTCTTAATCAGCTCCGAGATGATTAGCGATATTCCAGAGGATTTTGTGGAGCCACGGCCGCCGGGAAGAACATATTCAGAATGTTTACCGTTACGGATGTCCCGGATCATCGGATGGAACACGTCAGCCACCACATCAAGGTCAATGTGATATGTATCATATTGTCTTGCGTCCTCTAAAGCCTTTTTCTCAGCTTCCTTTTCTTCCTTAATGGTCAGTGCCTTTTCCAAATCATTCATGGCTTTAAGCTGATCTGAGAAATCAGGAGAAAAACCAAAATCATCTTTCAGTTCGCCTTTTGCCAATTTGGAACGACGTTCCTGAATCTCTGTCAGGCTCATTATGTCCCTACCAGCCTGTTTTTCTATTTCTTGCTGGCGTTCGGCTATATAGTCCAAAATACTAGGTTTTGCTAGGTTTTCGCTTCCTTGTGGATTTGGCTTTTTATATCCTGCTTTCCTAGCTGCTTCCGTAGCATTTCCACCATTCTTCAAGTATTCATCTGCAAATGTTTTCTGTTTCGGCGTGAGTTTCATTTGCTCACCGTCCTCTAATTTTGTCAAATAAATATGCAATTCCGTATCCTACCCAGAAACTAATTGCACTAACTAGCACTATACTAATAATTTCGCTCAATCTCTCACCGCCTGCCATATATTATTTAAACAGTTAACAATCTCTATCTGCGAAGCGCTCCGCAGTATCTCATAGTCTTTCTCTTTCCATTCCCCGTGCGTGTTCCGGTAGGTTATCCGGGTACTGAGGATATGTATGGTTATCATCCGATTCTGTTCTGCGCTGTAAAACTGTGTGGAGCCTATCTTAATAACAAGTCCTTTCTGAAGGATTGCTCTTTGCAGTTTTCGTATTATGGTATTCAGATTCACGCAAACTCACCCCGCACACGGTATTCTTGATTATATTTTACCGCATGTGGGGTGGTGTCGTTGTACCCATATTTTTATTCAATTTTCAGTTCATCTGGGAACTCTTGCATTAACGGTTCTCCCCAAATATCTAAAAGACTTGATTTCATAAATATCGGTATATCAGCTTTCCTGCACTCATTCACAATATCCTCAATCCATTTTCTTTCTGGTACGACTTTATTCTCTCTGCGTCCTGTTTCTGCTCCGATAATTACCCATTCCACGCCTTTGATATGGAATTCTTTGAATGGTCTTAATAATGGCTCAATGCTAATAAACGTTTTGACTGAATGATGTGTTGTGAAATCGCACTCATGCCCCATCGGACCGGTCTGCGACCATCCAAACCACATATTCGGTGGCATGTACCTGTCAAGAACTTTTTCATACCGTTTCGGATTTTTGGTAAGAAACAGATAATTATGCTGCGGCGCATTATCGCAAGCCTTAAATACTTCTTGAATCCATTCATCCGGTACCCATCTGCCGAATAAATCAGCCATGCTACACACAAAGATGTTTCTTCCTTTCTTGTTCTGATATTCATCAAGACGGTATCTATGGAATGTAGGCTCAAAATCAAATGGGTATGGCGTTTTCTTCCCAGTTTCGGTAACTACTGCCGGTTCCTCTAATTCATGAATATTTCCTACCGGATGACCACCGTAAAAACTGTGGCACTGGTCTTTTGTTCCGAACTTATTTGCAATTCTTCTGGCATAACAGTATTCGCACCCATGCAGGCACCCTGTTACCGGATTCCATGTGCTATCACACCAATCTATTTTTGTTTTTTCCATGCTTCACCTCACACAATCTGTTTCCCATTCAGTATCATATACCTGTTATACGTCTCTATTGCTCTCAAAATCCATTTCCTTTAATTTCTCTATTTCTGCTCTCAGCTTTTTAATTTGTTCTTCTCTGAATTTTTTGAGTTTTTCAACGTTGTATTTAGGCTTGTAACTCAATGGTTTTCCGTTGCAAATCATATACCTATCGTATGCCTCTATCGTCTTCCGCCGGTACCCCTGGAAATCCTTCCGCTGCATCGGGATGTTCCCCATGCGGTCATAGCCCAGACCGGTTGTCAGATTCAGGAAGAGATACGGCGCTATCTCTGGGTATACCTCTTGGGCTGCCTGCAAGATAAGCTGCTGATCGTACCCGGTAGCGGACCTGCAGTAAGATAATATTTTATTTGCATCTGTTTCATTAAGACCGTAGTCTTTAAGATATGTTTCTCGTATACTCATTCTGTTCACCTGCCCTTCTGTTCCATGTTTCTTTTCATGCCTAAATCAAATAGGGTTATCTGGGATTTATACTCTGTCAACCGTTTATTAGCCAAGTCGTAATAATATGGGTCCTTTTCAAAACCTATATAATCAAATCCATTTTTGTAACATGCTATTAGACTGCTCGCAGAACCTACATGCGTATCAAGTATCTTGTCGCCTTGTTTTGCGTATTTTGATAAAATCCAGTCATATAAAGCAATCGGCTTTTGTGTTGGATGGATCCTTTTTTCGTTTAGCATTTTATTCCCTTGCTGAATCCATCCTTCCGAAATAGATTTTCCCTGAAACATTCCATTCCACATATACGCAAACAGCCGTACAGAGTCATGTAAACTGCAATATGCTATTTCACAGTCAGAAAAATCACTTCCTCGGTTGCATTTATCCCACACAATCCTTCCTGGCCCAAAATGGTAATCAAAATAATTACATCCCCATACAATCTGATTTTTTGACACTCTTTTTAGTTCATTGAAATATTCTTTTCCAGGGGCTTTCCATTCTTTTGAAGGCTTGTAATACCTTTGTACCCCTATCGGACTTATTGTTCTTCCGTAATAGTTTCTTTTCTCCGGACCGGAGAAATAAGGCGGATCAACGATAGCGAGATCAAAATATTTGTCCGGGAACTGTGGTAAATAATCCATGCAGTCTCCGCACATGAAACTATTCAGCTCACATTTGTCCATCTTTTATTCCCTCCAAATTCTCATCCCACTGGATTGCTTGTCCGCAGTCGGGACAGTAATCCGCTCTCCATCCGCCATCTTCCACTATGGCGGAGCAGTAAGAGCGTATCATATACTCGTTTCCCGCAATATCCACTCCACCAAGAGGTTTCTTCGGCTTCTGCTTCTCCACCGCTTCCCGACACTCTTCCACGGTTCCGATTTTGTTGTATTGAATCCATTCGACAATAATTTTCGCCAACTCATCTGGATTTGTTTTCTTGTTCGCTATAACAGCCATCTCCTTGCACTCTTCTACGGTTCCGATTTTGCGATATTCAATCCATTCATCTATAATATTCGCCAGCTCACTTCTTTCTGATTTCTTGACTATAGATGCCATTTCTTTGCATTCCTTCACGGATCCGATCTCCCGGTACTGCTGGATTTCTTCGAGGGCTTTGATTGCCACTACTGCCACGTACTTACAATCAGTATGGCAATTACCGTATATGTCACATTCTTCGCAAACTTCCTGTTCTGCTTGCACGCCCAAACAGCGCACCGCTATTTTTAACATCTCATTCTCCGTCATGGCTATCGCTCCTTTCCGGGTTATTCGGACACTCCCCACACTGATCTATCGGCCAACAACAGGAACCGCCGGTATACTTGCAGGTTTCCGGCTGTTTCGGCTTATACGGCTCCGGCAGAGGGCGCCATGCCATCGCGATACTATGCCTATCGTTGACTTTATTCTCGCATCTTACGATTTTGGGCCATGTCCCTCTCTCAAAGTCTATTTCACTGTCTAAATATCTTTCTGTCATAAACCAAATTAAGATATACCAACTCTCAAGGTCAGGATTATACCAGCCCTCTGTTACACCATATTTTGTCATGAGTTGATATCGTGGACATAGTGCACCTTTGTGCTTTGCATTTTCCGGCAACCGCTCCCCCACCGGAATCCAGCCGTCATTCATGTGATTGCGGATGATTGCAATAGTCTCAGAAAGTGCTTGTACCTTTTCGGATTCAATGTCCGACTTATCGTATTCGCACGGCAAATTTCCCTTATCAAGAAGAGAAAACGCACTTGCCTTATACATTTCTTTAAGTCCGGCTATCTCCTCCACAATCTTCTCTAATTCCTGCATGTCAGTCCTCCTCATCATAGATATGTATTTCCAAACATTCTCCGAGCCAATCCAGTCCTTCTCTGGTGAGATAATAGCTTACATATCCTTCCCTGTTTTCTATCCAATATCCTGCATAGCCAGAAAGAACCATTGCATCCCAATATTCGTTGCCCTTTTTACAGTAATAATAATTCCTGTACGGCTTATAAAATTTCCTGCCGTGCCGTATGTACGGTTTCTTTTGGTCAAGTCCAATACAATGCTTTGCAAGTTTGATGTATTCTGAATCATTGTTTGCGATATTCTGCATGTCAGTCCTCCCATTTCAACCTCTGTCCGCACATATGGCAAAAGTTTCCTTTTAGTCCTCCTGAGTACTTTCCGCACCTCGGGCATTTATACCAGTGTTCGTCAAACTCTACTGGCCTTTTCGCTGTATCTCGCTCTTTCAGTTCCTGCAGCTCTCTCCTCAACTCCGCGCACTCCCGGGATTTCTCCCGGAGGCAGAACTGCATATCCTTAATCTGCTGCGGGGTGAGGTCTGACATATAATGCTCTAGCATTTGTCCCACACGGAATACTGGAATCACTTCTGCTCCATTTGTGTAAATTTCATGTTTATCGATAAAAGAATACTGATTGATAAAATCCACCGGGTTTTCTGGATAATTCATGTTTTCTCCCATTTTCGTCTCCTTTCAGTAAGTACACTCTCCGCATATTCCTGTCTCGCTTAAATAAGCAGGGCTTTCTTTGCATACACACAAAGTAACGTCTTCTCCGTCGCTGTTTTCTATTTCTTTCATCCACGGGCAATTACAACACTCATGGACTGTTTCATCGTCACCTGCTGCCGCATCCGGGCCTTCTCCGTATTTTTCTGCGCAGACTTTACTGTCCGGGTAAAATAATAAACATGCTCCTCCTGTGATCTCACATTCCCAGCCGTGATATTGATCTGTTCTCTTTGCTGCTTTACACGTCATATTGCATCCTCCTCTGTTTTGTTCATTCCTGACTTCTTTCAAATTCTTCGTAACATCTCTCACATCCTACGGAATTAATGATGCTACAGTCTATATATCCGTCCTGAAAAATTGATACGTTAGACTTCAGGCAGGTCTTGACCTGCTGCCCTTTGTATTTCACGAAATGCTCACAGTAGCGAATTGGGTAAAAACTTCCACCTCTGCACCAGTGCGCCTGCTCTCCCTTTTTATTCCAGTTGCTCCAGAGTGTTCGCGGTGCCTGACCAGGATGAGCCTTGTCATATGGGTCTATGATTGCTCGGTGATCATCCCAGCACTCGCCATACGGACACCTGGAGGAGTGCCAGTACAGGAAATTTTTTGCAAATGCAGGCTGCGCAGCTAAATTTTACTTTGCTCTCAACGCTCTTCTGCCACTCTTCCAGGCTCATTTGTCCTTCCATGGCTATTCCACCTCTGTAAACCGGTTCATGATCCCCTGCTGCCACGCCATTTTCTTTTTCTCTGCCTCGATTCTCCTGAGCTGGCGATTTACCTTGTATTCCATCTGCTCCCGGACCTTATCTATCTTCCCGTGTTGCATGGCAAGCTGGATATTCATAATGTTTACGTCTCCTACTTCAGACCAGGTATTTCCAGGAAGGATAAGTTTCCCGTTGATGATCTGTGCCGCTTCCAGCTCCGCCAGAAGCTCTCTTACCTCTTCTTTCGCCTTTTTGAGCTGATGTTCCGGACTATAATGCTCTGATATCTTCCGGATCTTTTCCAGCAATGTCGGCTCCATGTTTATAATCTCAATCATCGCCTTTATCCTCCGCTACGTTCTTTTCCGGCCTATGCCCCATTCTGTAAGGCCATAAAGTGCAGTCCTTTACAGGACATTCCCGCACCTCCACAATTTGTCCAGAACAACAATCTAAGCATTTTCTCCTGATAGCTTTCAGTGGTGTGTATACTTTCATTTATCCTCCTTTGCTGAAAAACCTGCATCTACGCTATGGGTTTTTCGGTTAAAACGCATTTAGCGATTTTTATATGCCTAAAGAATTTCATTCATAAAAACCATGGGCTATCTATGTCTTTACCTCCCTTCCGTCCCACCGGATCCGCAGATCCAGCCCGATTTCTTCTTTGATCGCCGCTATGTAATCCGGCCAGGTTGCCAGACCGTCCACGATATACTCCGCAGCTTTATTGATCCCGTTCATGTAACGCTGGCAGCGCTTCTCACCGAAGCCAAACTCATTATGCAGCACCGCCACACTCATTACCGTAAAAGTATCCAGCGTGATCTCTTTGATCTTTTCTGCTGCCTTGTCAAGATCCTTGGATGCCAGGGAGGTATGGATCTCAGTAACTCCCCGGAATCTAATCTCTTTTTCCAGAGCTTCTATTCCGCCCTCTTTCGCGATCCGAAGAGCCAGTGACAGCCCATCTTCCCGGCCCCTTTCGTATTCCCGCATCTTGTTCATGATCTTCCCCTCCTTTTCTTTGCCATCCTCTCCAG
>ERZ1090880.1270-NODE-1271-length-12650-cov-6.961175_pt1 | contig 12650 bp, 10 predicted proteins | sample MGYA00478471_ERZ1090880 | MGnify/ENA primary metagenome ERZ1090880 (study PRJEB33644, sample SAMEA5815734) | chicken gut metagenome | biome: Chicken; feature: Gastrointestinal Tract; material: Caecum | place: Ireland | collected 2019-01-01 | study: A study of... | reverse complement strand
AGCCTATTTTTGAACCCCCAGACTATCTGGGGGTTTTCTTTATACAATAAAAAAGCGGCGCTGACGCGCCGCAGTTTAAATTATTTTTTATCAGAAAGGATTATTGTAACCATAATGCTTATAAAAAAGTAAACGACTATCGCAAGTAACGAAACAGGTAAAACCGGCAATGTAAAAGAGCCGTATCCCGAAGAAGCGATTGCCACGGCGTACGATATTGCAACCGTGAGCACCACCAGCGGCAGAGGCAGAAAGAGCCATACGCTTCTTCTGTAATACTTTTTTCTCAGCGCGGAACGGACATCCTTTCCGCTTGCAGTAAATATAAACTCGGCCGTAATTATTCCAATGACTGAAACGGCCAGTCCCACGAAAAACAGCACCCAGAACGCAATAACGGCAGAAAAAACAAAACAGAGAATGCCCGCAAGTTCCAGCAAAAACGCCAGAATGTGGAACAGAATTCCGTAGCGGCAAATAGCCTTGCCTCCATCTTTAAATTTTCCGCTATCGGCTTTTTGCTCTGTAACGCAATTTATAGCGGCGCTGTTTTCACAGACAAGGTCATTTACAAGATAGTCGGCAGATACGCCGAATATGGTGCATATGCCCGCAATATTGAGCGAATCCGGAAGAGCCGTACCATTCTCCCAGCGCGATATTGCCTGACGGGAGACGCCCAGTCTTTTTGCCGCCTGCTGTTGGGAAAGCCCCGCAGATTTACGAAGATTAAAAAATTTTTCCGCAAAAGTCATAAGCAAACTCACTCCGCTGTTTATGGCTTTATAATACAGCCTTGCCACGCATTTTGCAAGGGAATTTACATCCAAAGGCCGCAACAAGAGTTTACATTGCAGAAAAATTTAATATCATCAGTCGTTGAGCACCTTTTTAAGGAACTGCCCCGTATAACTTTCAGGGTGCCGGGCAATATCTTCGGGCGAGCCGCAGGCTATAAGCGTGCCGCCCTTGTCGCCGCCCTCGGGTCCGAGGTCGATTATCCAGTCGGAGGTCTTTATTACATCGAGGTTGTGCTCGATTACAAGCACGGTGTTGCCGCCCTCTCTCAGACGTGCGAGTATCTTTATAAGTTTATCCACGTCGTAGGTATGAAGGCCGGTTGTGGGCTCGTCCAGAATGTAGAACGTTTTGCCCGTACTGCGCTTTGAAAGCTCGGTTGCAAGTTTTACGCGTTGCGCTTCGCCGCCCGAAAGAGTGGTTGCGCTCTGTCCGAGCTTTATATATCCTAGTCCCACATCTACAAGCGTGGCAAGTTTATTGTATATCGAGGCTATCGGCTTGAAAAATTCGGCTGCATCCTCCACCGTCATATCGAGCACGTCGGCAATGGACTTGCCCTTGTATTTTACTTCGAGCGTTTCGCGGTTGTAGCGCTTTCCTCCGCACACCTCGCAGGGGACATAGATATCGGGCAGGAAGTGCATCTCTATCTGGATTATGCCGCCGCCTTCGCAATGTTCGCACCTGCCGCCCTTTATGTTGAAGGAAAATCTGCCGCTCTTGTATCCGCGCTCCTTTGCGTCGGGAGTGGCGGCAAACAGGTCGCGTATCATTGTAAAAACGCCCGTATACGTTGCAGGGTTGGAGCGGGGCGTTCTGCCTATTGGCTGCTGGTCTATGGCTATTACCTTGTCAAAGTATTCAAGCCCCTCTATTCTATCGAATTTGCCAAGCTGCTGGCGCGCGCCGTTGAGATTGTTTGCGAGATAAGGATATATTATTTCGTTGACAAGACTGGACTTGCCCGAACCAGAAACGCCCGTAACAGTAGTTATAAGCCCCGCAGGTATCTCGACGTTGAGCCCTTTAAGGTTATTCTGCCTGCAGCCGAATACCTTGAGGTATCGTCCGTCGGGCTGTTTTCTCACGGCGGGAACGGCTATTTTACGCCTGCCCGCAAGGTAGTCGCCCGTAATCGAGCCGGGGGTATTCATAATATCTTCAGGTGCGCCGCAAGCCACCACTTCGCCGCCGTGCACGCCTGCCCTGGGGCCGATATCCACAATATAGTCGGCCGCTCGTATGGTGTCTTCGTCGTGCTCGACAACTATAAGCGTGTTGCCTATATCCCTGAGCCCCTTGAGCGAGTTGAGCAGTTTTTCATTGTCGCGCTGGTGCAGACCTATAGAGGGCTCGTCAAGGATATAGAGCACGCCAGTAAGCGCGCTGCCTATCTGCGTGGCAAGCCTTATGCGCTGGCTTTCGCCGCCCGAAAGAGTGGCCGCGCTGCGCGAGAGCGTGAGATAACCAAGTCCCACATTTTTAAGGAAGTTTATGCGGTTATCAATCTCCTTTACAATGCTGTCGGCAATCATGTGCTCTGTTGGCGTGAAGAAGGAAAAGTCTGCATACGCTGCAATATCGTCCACCGCCATATCGCACACCTGGGCAATATTTTTGCCGCCTACGGTTACAGCGAGCGCCTCTTTTTTAAGCCTCTTGCCGTGGCACACGGGGCAGTCCGTCATGCGCATATAGCGCTCTATATCCCACTTCACGCTGTCGGACGAGGTCTGATTGTACCTCCTTTGCAGGTTGTTCACAAACCCCTCCCACGCAGTTTTATAGCTACCGTTGAAGCGGTAGGCGTGATAGTCGAGGTCTATAAGCTCGCCGCCGTTGCCGTACATCAAGAGGTTGTACACCCCTTCGGGAAGGTCTTTTACGGGCACATCCACAGAAAAATTGTAGTGCTTTGCAAGCGCGTTTATATACATCTGAGTGACGGTGGAACTATCAAGGTTCCAGCCGCTTATTTTTATTGCCCCCTCGCGCAAAGTCTTTGTCTTGTCGGGGCAAATGAGGTCGGGGTCTACGACCTGCTTGAAACCGAGGCCCGAACATTCGGGACAGGCGCCCCAGGGAGTGTTGAAGGAAAAGAGACGCGGCTCTATCTCCTCAATCGATATGCCGCAATCGGGGCAGGCATAGTTTGAAGAGTACAGCTCTTCCTTGTTGCCACTGTCTATAATCACAAGACCGTTGCCGAGTTTGAGCGCCGCCTCGAGGCTGTCTGTAAGTCTTTTTAATATGCCTTCTTTTATGACAAGTCTGTCTAAAATTACAGAGATATTGTGCCTTATATTCTTTTCGAGGTGGATTTCTTCCTGCAGATCGTAGACCGAGCCGTCTATCTTCACCCTGCCGTAGCCGCTCTTTTTGAAGGAGGCAAGTTCCTTTGCAAACTCACCCTTTTTGCCGCGGGCAATGGGTGCTTCAACCATTATTTTACTGCCTGCGGGCATTGCCATTACGCGGTCGGCAATCTCGTCCACAGACTGCTTGCGTATCTCCCTGCCGCATTTGGGGCAATGGGGAATGCCGACGCGCGCAAACAAAAGACGGAAATAATCGTAGATTTCCGTAACGGTACCCACAGTTGAACGGGGATTGTGCGAGGTCGTCTTCTGGTCAATGGAAATTGCAGGCGAAAGTCCGTCTATAGACTCCACATCGGGCTTTTCCATCTGTCCGAGAAACTGGCGCGCGTAGGAAGAAAGGCTCTCTATATATCTCCTCTGTCCCTCGGCAAATATGGTATCGAATGCCAGTGTAGATTTACCGCTGCCCGAAAGACCCGTAAACACGGTGAGCGTGTTGCGGGGAATGTGCACGTCGATATTTTTTAAGTTGTTCTCTTTTGCGCCCTTTACAAAAATTTCTTCTTTCATACCTATCTTATCTTGCCTATAAATAACTTTGATTGAATTGGATAGTCCAGCACTCCGTCTGACGAGTATTTGCCGAATAATTCACGCATTGCCGAAACGTATTCATTATACGCTACATCGCCCTTGCACGGAGCATACGACGACGACAGACAGCGCATCAAAAACTCCTCAGAATTCATTTACAGGTTGTTTGCAAATGTGTATGTCCTGAAATCGCCGCCAAAGAATGCCGACACTCTGTTATCGGTAAAGCCGCCGTGAAAACCCTTGAATGATGGGCAAAACTTGCTGTTGACCTGGGCAATGGCGGCGTGCAGGTCGGTCTGCGTACGTCTGTTATATGCGAGGGCGACATAATTGCCATACATAATTCTGTTGCACTCGGCGCGGAACTTCTCTGCGTCAAACCAGTGGAAAGCCTGCGCCGCAGTCACCGCATAGACGCTGCCGCTTTTCAGTCCGCTGTATTCAGCGCTGCCGTCTTTTGCATGGAAATTCTTGTCGGCTGCAAGAGCCTTCTCAGCCTCGGCGCGCATATCAGCGTTTGGCTCTATGCCGTAGACAATGCTGCCGTGCGATAAAAGCCCCTCGGCAAAGATGCCCGTTCCGTAGCCAAAGTCGGCTATCTCCCGACCTTTAAATCCGTAATCTTCGGCAAGTACTTCAAACAAGCCCTCGGCGTAGTGCGGACGGCCGCACGAATAGGCTTCCGCCTTGCCGGTGAATTTCTGAGTGTTGTCCATAAAATCAGGATTTCTCCTTCTGCGGCACGCTTTTGCCTGCCGTGCGCATTCTCTTTTTTAGCTCATTTATAGTGTCGCGTATCTCTATGGCGCGCTCGAAATCGAGCTGAGCCGAGGCAACCGCCATCAGCGCCTTGAGCTTTTCAATCTCGGCAGGAATATCGGCGGCCTTTATATCCTCTCCCGCCTTCTTCTTGCCCGTAATGCCTATCGTGCTCTTTACTTCCTTGATTATAGTTTTTGGTATTATGCCGTGCGCCTTGTTATATTCGTCCTGCACCTTGCGGCGGCGGTTGGTTTCGTCTATCGCCCTGCGCATACTGCCTGTTATTGTATCGGCATACATTATAACCCTGCCCTCTGCATTACGCGCGGCGCGGCCTATCGTCTGTACGAGCGCCGTCTCGCTCCTTAAAAAGCCCTCCTTGTCGGCGTCGAGTATGGCAACAAGCTTGACTTCAGGCAGGTCGAGCCCCTCGCGCAACAGATTTATGCCGCACAGCACATCAAATTCTCCGCTGCGCAGTCCGTTTATTATATCTATCCTCTCCAGCGCGTCTATGTCGCTGTGCATATATTTGACTTTAAGCGAATGTTCTTTGAGGAAGTCCGTAAGGCTCTCTGCCATGCGCTTTGTCATTGTGGTGACAAGCACCCTGCCCTGCGCGGCGATAGTTTTTTTAATCTCGCCGAGCAAATCGTCTATCTGACCCTTGGTAGGGCGCACCTCCACCTCGGGGTCGAGAAGCCCCGTCGGGCGTATGAGCTGCTCAACCGTATTTCCCGACTGCTCGAGCTCGTAGGGTGCGGGTGTGGCCGATACGCATATGAGCTGAGGTATGCGCGCATCAAACTCTTCAAAAGTGAGCGGTCTGTTGTCGTATGCCGACTTCAGACGGAAACCGTAGTTTACCAGGTTCTCCTTTCTGCTTCTGTCGCCGTGGTACATTGCGCGTATCTGCGGTATAGTCATATGGCTCTCGTCTATAAAGACGAGGAAATCGCCCGCGGGAAAGTAATCGAGCAGCGTAAATGAAGGCTCGCCCGGCTGTCTGCCGTCGAAGTAGCGGCTGTAATTTTCTACGCCGCTGCAATAGCCTATCTCGCGTATCATCTCCATATCGAATGTGGTGCGCTGTTCCAGTCTTTCGGCCTCGAGCGGTTTGCCTGCGTCGCGAAAGGCCTTTACCTCGTCGTGCATATCCCGCTCAATCATTGTAAGCGCGTGCTCCAGCTTGTCCGTTCCGACAGCGTAGTGGCTTGCAGGAAATATGCATACATGCTTGAGTTCTGAAATTATGTTGCCCGTCAGGGCGTCTTCCTCGCATATTCTGTCTATCTCGTCACCGAAAAATTCAACGCGGATGGCCACTTCAGAGTTGCTCGCGGGGAAAATCTCCACTACATCGCCGCGGACGCGGAAGGATGCGCGCTGAAAGTCTACATCCTTGCGCGAATACTGAATTTCCACCAGACGCCTTAAAAGCGCGTCGCGCTCCATCTCCATACCCGGGCGAAGGGATATTGAAAGTCTGAAGTACTCTTCGGGCGCACCCAGACCGTATATGCAAGAGACGGACGCCACTACTATAACGTCGCGCCGCTCACCCAGGGAGGCCGTCGCCGAGTTGCGCAGTTTATCTATTTCGTCATTGAGGCTCATGTCCTTCTCGATATAGGTATCAGTTGAAGGAATGTAGCTTTCGGGCTGATAATAATCGTAGTACGAGACGAAATACTCCACCCTGTTTTCGGGAAAAAACTCGCGGAATTCATTGCAGAGCTGCGCGGCGAGCGTCTTGTTGTGCGCAATTACCAGCGTAGGGCGGTTGACGTTCTTTATAATGTTCGCCATGGTGAACGTCTTGCCGCTGCCCGTCACGCCGACAAGCACCTGTGTGCGTATGCCGTCCAGCACACCCTCTGTTAATGCCTCTATGGCCTGCGGCTGGTCGCCGGTAGGCTGAAATTTTGAATGAAGCTTAAAATCCATAACACAAAACTAAAAATTGTATACTGCAAACTTTAATGACGCGCCGCAAATTATGCCGAACGCCTGAAATGAAGAATATTACAGCTATATTATAAACCTTTACGGCATTTTTTACAACGATAAAGCCATCATACTTTCAATTGCAAAATGCAAACATTTGTTTTGTAAAATTCTTTCACAAAACGCTCTATGCGGAAAAATCCGCGCATAGCAATGCCGTGCGCGGAAAAAATTTAAAAATTTACTTGTTTTCTGTGGAAGAGCGGGCGGCAAGTGCTGCCTGGTCTGCCCTCTTTGCTTCTTCGGGCGTCTCGGGGGGAACATCGGGGAAGTCCACCCAGAATTCAGAGCCCTTATTCAGCTCTGATTCTACGCCGAAGTCAAAGGAATGCTTTTCAAGAATGGTCTTTACTATCGAAAGCCCCAGTCCCGTACCCTTTACAGGGCGCGCGTGCTGTTCTTTCAGTCTGTAATATCTGTTCCAGATAGCGGGCATATCCTCTTTTGCTATGCCCTTGCCGGTATCGCGGACCTTGAATTTGATGCGGCCGCGCTCAGGCTCGTATTTAAGGCTGACAAAGACCTTTTTATCTTCGCCGGTATAATTCACGGCGTTGGATATAAGGTTATACAGCACCTGTCCTATCTTTTCCTCGTCTGCGCAGGTGTACAAATCGGGGTCGGTGTCCACCATAAAAGTATAGCCCTGCATATCGCGCAGGTACTCAAACTTTTTCATTATTCCGTAGAGGAATTCTGTAAGATTGAATACCTTCTTGTTTATCTGATTTATATCAGAGCTTATCTTGGACATATTCAGCACGTCGTTTACAAGCCCCGTAAGTCTGTCTGCCTCGTCAATGATTACCTGAAGGTGCTGGTTGCGCTTTTCGGGATTGTCGCCTGAAATCTCCTTGACCATAGAGGCATACGCCTTAATCATTGTGAGCGGCGTTCGCAGATCGTGCGAAACATTGGCAAGCAGCTCCTTCTGAAATCCGTCTGTCTTTTTTATTTCGGCGCAGGCGTAGTTCAGCGTATCTGAAAGCTGAGCTATCTCCTCATACTCGGTAGAGGCAAATTTGACGTCGTAGTTGCCCTTGGCCATCTTGGTGGCTGTGGCGGTAAGGCTCTTGAGCGGGTCTGAAATCTTCTGCGCAATGCTGTAAGAAATTAAAAAAGAAATCAGAACCGCAAGTATTGTAACGGCTATCATATACTTCTGTACTATGGACAGCGCGTTATTTGCCAGGTCGAGAGAATAGCGTATTACCAGAAAGTTGGGCGAAAAAGTTGTCGCGGCAAAGGGCGTCGTCTCGGCATAGGTATAGGCGCTGCTGTCCTTGAACAGTATTGCGGCTGCCTCCGATTCGGCGAGCTTTTCGCTGACAACAAGCTCTATCGAGCGCCAGCTCTCGCGCTCGCTCTCAGTAAGCCTCTCCTGCATGGGAATGACAACCTCGCCTTCACCCGTAAGCACGGCAATATCCATGCCGTTATCGAAGGCCTGCTTTTCGAGGTATTCGTCTATTTCAGGATAGGCAATGAGCGGATTGAGGCGGGACGCGTCGTCAAGTCTGTCGCTGACGGAAACGCCGACTGTGCGTATTTTATCGCGCAGAATGCCGGTAAACGAGGTCTGAAATATAACATAGCAGACCACGCCGATGAGCAGTATTATAAATATTGCATACAAGCAAAAATTTTTCCAGAGTGTAAGGTTAAGGCTTCTCAGCCTTTTAAGCACCTTTTTTTCACGCTTCAAATTTATAACCCAGTCCTCTTAAGGTAACAATAAATTTACGGTACTGTTTAAGGTTACTTCTGAGCATCTTTATGTGCGTATCCACCGTTCTGTCGTCGCCGTAGAAGTCAAATCCCCATACATCCATCAAAAGCTTTTCGCGCGTCAGGGCAATGCCCCTGTTCTTTACAAAGTAGAAAAGAATTTCGTATTCCTTGGGGGTAAGCTCGGCCTTTTCGCCGTCCACGTACACGTTTCTGCCCGCCATATCTATTGTGAGACCCTCGAACTTGTACACATCGCTTTTGGCCTCCTCTTTATCGGCGTTCCTGCGCTTGGTTACGGCGTTGATGCGCGCCATAACCTCCTTGGGCGAAAAAGGCTTGGTGACATAGTCGTCTATGCCTATCTCAAAGCCGAAAAGCTTATCGTATTCCTCACCCCTTGCAGAGAGCATTATGACGGGAATATCCTTGGTTTTGCGTATCTCCTTTACAGCGGAAAAACCGTCTAACCTCGGCATCATAACATCCATCAGAATGACGTCGTAATCGTTGTCGCGGCACATACGGACGGCCTCCATACCGTCTGCTGCCTCGAAGGCCTCGTTGCCCTCGAACTCTACATATTCCTTTAAAACGTTGCGAATCATCTCTTCGTCGTCTACAATAAGAACTTTCATATTTTTTCCGCCTTTAAGGTGTAATATTCGCGGTATATATACCGCTATATTATTTTTAACCTCAACTTTATACCGTTAAAACATTATTATCACAATTATATTAGATTTAGTTTACACATTAATGAAATATTAGTGAAATTTATACAAAAGAATGCACATCTTGCCTGCCCGGACATCCACGCACTACGCAAAATAAAGTCCGAATATTTTGCACTGTAAATAAACAAATTAAATGGCAAAGCCAACAGACATAACGGCACAATTTTTTACCGCTGCTAAGCTTACACCCCTATTGCATAAAAGGTATATACCACCCTCCGCCGCGAAATTTATGCCCCTATTATAAGAAGCCCGACCGCAAAAATTTTTTAATTTTTCACAAACAAACGTTTGACAAAGTCGGCTGGCAATGATATAATTTATTTAAACAAATGTTTGCGACACCGTTCACGGCGCAATTCGGGTTTTATGTGCCAGCCGCAACATTTTTTACGGGATACATGCCATGTTAAACGCAGAAACACTGCAAATTCTTACTGAAAGCGCTAAATATGATGTTTCCTGCTCCTCTTCGGGCTCTGCGCGAGCCAACAAAAAGGGCGGGCTGGGGAACGCTTCCGTCGGGGGGATATGCCACTCCTTTACTCCCGACGGAAGGTGTATCTCACTACTTAAAATTCTCATGAGCAACGAGTGCCTTTACAACTGCGAATACTGCCCGAACCGTCGCTCGGCGGACGTACCAAGGGCGCGCATTTCGCCTGAAGACTTGTGCTCGCTCACCATAAATTTTTACAAGAGAAATTATATCGAGGGTTTGTTCCTCTCATCAGCGGTATTCGATACGCCCGACCGCACTATGGAGGCGCTGCTGCGCACGGTTAAAATGCTGCGCACGCAATACAACTTCAACGGCTACATTCACCTCAAGGGCATACCGCACGCAGACCAATCGCTCGTGCTTGAGGCGGCAAAGTACGCCGACAGAATGAGCTACAATATAGAGTTGCCGTCAGAAAAATCGCTGCTTTTGCTTGCGCCGCAAAAGACCAAGGAAAGCCTTGTAAACCCCATGAAGAGGCTGAGCGCGGCGCTCACTTATCAGAAAGAAAACAGGATAAGGCGGGGCAGGATTTTGCCGGCGGGGCAGACGACGCAGATGATTGTAGGCGCCTCGCCCGAGAGCGACGGCCAGATTTTGCGGCTTACACAGTACCTCTACCGCTGTATGCAGCTTAAAAGAGTGTACTATTCCTCGTATATTCCCGTTATATCAAGCCCCATTCTGCCCGCAAAGCCCGCAGGACTTCTTCGCGAGCACAGACTTTATCAGTCCGACTGGCTGCTCAGATTTTACGGATTCAGCGTTGAAGAGATATGCGGTATCGGCGAAAACCTCAGCGAGGATTATGACCCGAAGTGCGCCTGGGCGCTTAAAAATATGCACCTCTTCCCTGTGGAAGTGAACAGAGCGCCGCTTGAAATGCTGCTCCGCGTGCCAGGCATAGGCGCCAAGAGCGCATACAGAATAACCGAGGCGCGCAGGTTTACTTCGCTTGGTTTTGAAGACCTTGAAAAAATGCGCGTCGTACTGAAACGGGCAAAGCACTTTATAACCTGCAAAGGTAAATTTTACGGTTCAGACGGCGGCAATGTACGGGCGCTCCTCGCAGAAAAAAACATTGAGAAGCCTGAAGACGAGCAGCTCTCGCTGTTTTCAGACAACAGCAACGCGCTGAGGGCGATAACCGGTCAGCTATGAATATTTACCTCACAGACGGCACAATGATTGGCTTTTACACCGCCGTATTTGATGCATGGAAGACGGACGGCAAAATAACTTCGGACGGAAATATTCAACTCGGCATAGGCGACACGCTTATAAATGTTTTGGCGGACGAAGAAAAGTTCATACGCGTGCGCCGCCGTATTGACCAGACGGACAGATACGCCGCGGGAGATGTTGACCTCGCACTGCGCAGCAATCTTACGGAGCGCGAACAGGCCGCTTTCGACTATATCCGCCTGCTGATTGAATATGGCAGACCGATAAGAAAGATGCTCGCCGAGCGCCCAGTTATGAAGCTCAACGATTTAATTTACAAGGTTTTGCACGAGCTGGACAAACAGCGCGGTTTTATCAGGTTCAAAGAGACAGCCGAGGGCATACTGTACGCCCCCTACTCCCCCGATAACGACATAACCGACCTTCTGGCAAAACACTTTAAAGCAAGATTGGGCGCGCTCAGATTTGTCATACACGATTTAGGCCGCGCCAAGGCGGCGGTAAGCAACGGGCAGAACTGGATTATGGTAAATGCCGAAAGAGCGGAAATAAGCCTTTCGGAGAGCGAGGCGGGCTTTGAAAAGCTCTGGAAAGAGTATTACCGCAACGTAAATATATCCGAACGCAAAAACGAAAAGCTTATGCGCGCATCCATGCCCGTGCGCTATTGGAAATTTTTGCCCGAAAAAAACTGATTTCATTTTTTTATCGGATTTCCTTCCAAAGCCGTTTTAATTAAGATTTCCAACGCAGAAATTCATACAGTATTTTTAATAATTTTTTAGCCATACGAACGGCAATTTCAGCTTTAAACCAAATTCTTTACTCTGACAGACTTACTTTACCCTTATTTAATTCTTTTTACACAAAAGGGCGCGTGCATATAAAGCACGCGCCCTTTTGCAATCTGTAATCAGCATTAATTTTTATCGGTTTTATCAGCACTGGCAGCTTTTTCTGCCTTTGCTGCCTCTATCTCTGCAACAATCTTATCAAAGAAGTCAGAAAGATAGTTATTTTCTACCTCTTCAATCCTTCCGCTGTCTGCCGCGGCGGTAAGCTTTCTGTCTATTGGCACTTTTGCAACTGCGGGTATTCCGTGCTCGAGGGCTATTGCCTCCACCACACTCTCGCCGAAGACGCTTATCTTCCTGCCGCAGTCGGGGCAGGTGAGGTAACTCATATTTTCCACTATTCCAAGAATGGGAACATTCATCATCTGCGCCATATTCACGGCCTTGGAAACTATCATTCCGACAAGGTCCTGGGGCGTCGTAACAACTATAATGCCGTCCAGAGGAATGCTTTGGAAGAGAGTGAGCGGCACATCGCCCGTTCCGGGGGGCATATCAACAAACATATAGTCTACGCCCTGCCATATTACGTCCGTCCAGAACTGCAAAACCGTGCCAGATATGAGCGCGCCGCGCCATACAACGGGGTCGTCCTCATTTTCAAGCAGCAGGTTCATAGACATCATCTGCACTCCGCCCTTGCTTACGCAGGGATAAATGCCGGCCTCGTCACCCGTCGCCCTCTCGTGTACGCCGAACATCTTGGGAATTGAAGGTCCGGTTATATCGGCATCCATAATGGCGGTAACGTTGCCCTTTGCCTGAGACGCCGCTGCAAGAAGGGCACACGTCATAGATTTACCAACTCCGCCCTTGCCGCTGACTACGGCAATGACGTGCTTTATGTCGCTCATGGGATTGGGCTTCTTTTTTAAGCTTGCCCCCTCTCTCGAGGGACAATTTTCACCGCACGAACTGCAATCGTGCGAGCAATTTTCAGCCATAAATAATCTCCTTACTGTATGTTACCGCACGGCGTGCGGAAATACTTTACCTTTAAATTTTAAGTCAACTTGCAAAAAAAGTCAAGCCATTACATATTTTACCCAAAAAAATAAGGCAATCGCTTGCATTTATAACTGATTTCTGCTAAAATATATAAGCTGTGCTAGGTGGGGAGTTAGCGGTGCCCTGTACCTGCAATCCGCTACAGCAG
>ERZ1090880.1267-NODE-1268-length-12670-cov-8.392390_pt1 | contig 12670 bp, 10 predicted proteins | sample MGYA00478471_ERZ1090880 | MGnify/ENA primary metagenome ERZ1090880 (study PRJEB33644, sample SAMEA5815734) | chicken gut metagenome | biome: Chicken; feature: Gastrointestinal Tract; material: Caecum | place: Ireland | collected 2019-01-01 | study: A study of... | reverse complement strand
GGCTGAACTTGGCCTCGGGGCCGTTCTTCGGCTTGCCCAGGTGGCTGCACAGGATAACCTTGCCGCCGTCGGCCACCAGCTTCTTGATGGTGGGCAGGGCCGCCACAATGCGGTTGTCGTTGGTGATGACGCCGTCCTTCATGGGGACGTTGAAGTCAACACGGACCAGCACCCGCTTGCCTTTTACGTCAATGTCGTCAATAGTCTTTTTGCTGAGAAAGCTCATGTTCAGTGCACTCCTTTAAACGAAGATGGTGGATTGTGAAAGTTTGCACAAATTACCATATAACATTGTATAACAGAAGCGGCCCCTTTTCAAGTCAAAAAGCGGTGAAATTCACAATTTTTCTTTCCCGGGCGCGAAAAGCCCGCCGCGGGGGTTTTTGCCCCGGGGCGGGCCTTGGTGCGGCAGGGGAAAGCCGCGCCTTACTCCGGCGCCTTCATGCTTTCCACCATGCTTATTTTTTTCAGCTTGTGGTGCATCACCAGGTTTACCAGCATGCCGAACAGGATGGTGAGCACCGCGCTGTACACATAGCTGGGCCAGTACACGGCCCGGCCGAACATTACCATGTCCACCTCGGCGGTGCGTATGACAAACTGGTGCAGGCCCATGCCCAGCAGCAGGCCCAGCGCCGTGCCGATAAGGGTGAGGAGCACCGTTTCCCGGTAGATATACGCGGAGACTTCTCCGTCGTAAAAGCCCAGCACCTTGATGGTGGCAAGCTCCTTTTCCCGCTCGGTGATGTTGATATTAGTCAGGTTGTACAGCACCACAAAGGCAAGCAGCCCCGCAGATACGATAAGCACCACGATGATGGAGTTGATGCTGGTGATGCTGTTGTGAAAGCTTTCCGAGAGGGTGTCTGTAAACTGGGCGCTCACCACGTCCCGGCACTGCAGCAGGTCCGTGCCCAGCCGCTCCTCCTCTTGGGCAGTCAAGTCCTCGGGCAGCTTGCACAGCAGGGAGTTGGCCTCCATCTCCTTGCCGAAGGCCTCTTCATAGGTTTTGGGGGAGATGTACACATAGTGGTAGATATAGTTCTCGCAGATATCGGTGATAGTCAGCTGGGCCTGGTTGCCGTCATCGTCCTGCAAGGTGATGGTGTCGCCCACCTTCCAGCCCTGGCGCTCGCAGATTTTCTCGGTGACTACCACGGCGTCCTGGTCAAAGGTGACCTCCTGGCTGTTGGTGCGGTGGCGGAACTGGAAGTACTGGCCCAGGGCGTCCACGTCCTGGGGCACAAAGACCACCAGGCTGTCCGCGGGCCTGCCCTCATCGGGGACGATATCCATCTCCTGCTGCATAACAGCCAGGGAGCTCTCTATGCGGGAGCTGTCCTCCAAAACGGCTTGCAGGTCCCGGCCCTCCAAGGCGCTGGGGTCCCGCAGACCCAAAGTGAGCTGGTATTGGTTCAGCTCCCCGTATTGCAGGCCCACAATGTCCGAGACGGAATCCCGCACGCCAAAGCCTGTCACCAGCAGGGCCGTGCACCCGGCAATGCCCACCACCGTCATAAAGAACCGCTTCTTGTAGCGGAACAGGTTCCGGGCGGTGACTTTGCTGGTGAACTTCAAGCGGCTCCACAGGGGGGTGATGTACTCTAAAAAGATGCGCTTGCCGGCTTTTGGGGCCTTGGGCAGCATCAGCGTGGCGGGCACCTCCCGCAGCTCGGACCAGCAGGCGAACAGCGTCACCAGCAGGGTACAGGCAATCATGGAGACAGAGGACACCAGCGCGTAGGGCACGTGAAAGGGCGTGAGGATTTCCGGCACGTCGTACATGATGTTGTAGGCGTTGATGATGATATAGGGGAACAGCCGGGTGCCCACCGCCAGGCCGATGACGCTGCCCGCGATGCTGGCCATGGCGGCGTAGAGCAAATACTTCCAGGCGATTTTGGCGGTGGAGTAGCCCAGGGCCTTCAGGGTGCCCACCTGCTGGCGCTCCTCCTCCACCATGCGGGTCATGGTGGTCAGGGCCACCAAGGCGGCCACCAGGAAGAAGAACAGCGGGAACACCGTGGCGATGGCCGCGATTTTGTCCGCGTTGGAATCGTAGCTGGAGAAGCTGGTGTTGTCCGCCCGGGTGTAGATGTACCACTGGCCCTCCTCGATCTCCCGGATTTTGCTCTCCGCGTCGGCCAGCTCCTCCTCGGCGTCGGCGAACTGCTGCTGGGCCTCCTCATAGCCCTGGTTGTAGTCGTCCCAGCCCTCCTGGATTTCCTGGGCGGCGGATTCCAGTTGGGACAGGCCGTCGTCGTACTGGGCCTGGGCGTCGTTGAGCTTTGCCTCGGCGCTGGCGAACTCCGCCTGGGCCGTCTGGATGCCCTGCTGCAGCTGGGCGGCGCTCTGATCCAGCTGGGCCTTGGTGCTGTTCAAGGTGGCCTGCTGGCTCTCCAGGGTTTGGCGCTGGGTGTCCAGCTCCGCCTGGCTGGCGTCCAGCTGGGCCTTGGCGGCCTGGTATTGGCTCAGGCCCTCCTGGTACTGGGCCAGGCCCGCCTCATACTGGGCGTTGCCCTCCTCCCAGGCGGCCAGGGCGGCAGTGGTGTCCGTGCCCTGGGCGGCCAAGGCGTTGAGGCCCTCCTGCAAGGCGGCGAACTGCTGCCCCAGCTCCGGGGAGGCTGCCTCCAGCTGGGCGATGAGGGCCAAGGCCCCGGCGTCGCTGGTGTCCGATACGGGCAGGCCCGCCGCGGCCGCCGCCTGGAACAGCGCCTCCTTGCCCTGGGTCAGGCCGTCCAGCTGGGATTTGGTGGCGTCCAGCTGTGCCTTCGAGGCGTCCAGCTGTGCCTTGGTGTCGTTTAGCGTCTGCTCTGTCTGGGAGAGCTGGCTGTAGCCCTGGTCCAGCTGCTGCTGGGCGGTGTTCAGCTGGGCTAACCCGCTGTCCAGCTGGGTTTGGCCGCTTTGCACCTGGGCGTAGCCGCTGTCAATCTGCGCCTGGGCCGAGGCCGTCTGGCTGTTGAAGCTGGCTTTCTGCTGGTTCAGCTCCGCCCAGCCGCTGTCGATTTCCGCCCTGGCGTCGTTTAACTGCTGCTGGCTGTCGGCCAGCTCCGCCTCGCCATCCTCCAGCTTCTGCTTGGCGTCGGCCAGTTCGGCTTCCGCGTCGGCCTTTTCTGCCTCATACTCCGCCCGGGCGTCGTCCAGCTCGCTTTGGGCGTCGTCTATCAGCTGCTCATAGCGGATTTGGGAGCGCTCCTCGCCCAAGGGCTCCAAGGCGTCGGTGACAGCCGCCACCACGTCGTCGTAAGCCTGGGAGAAGGAGTCCAGCTCCACGGTGTCCGCCACCGCTAGGTAAAAGCCGGTGTAATAGTCTAGGGTGAAGCTTTCCGGCACGGTGTAGGCCAGCAGCCCAAGGGAGCCGCTGCCTGCGGTGGTGCTCTCATTTTCCATGGAGAGGTACATGGCGCTTTTCACGGTGCCCACCACGGTGAACTCCTCCGGCAGGCCGTCCACGGCTTCGCCGTCGGGGTCCTGGCGCAGGGTCTGGCCTATCCAGCTCTCCCCGCCGGTGAAGGACTTGGTCAGCACCACCACAATCTCCCCGGACTTCTCCGGCATGCGGCCCTCCACCAAGGTCAGCTGGTTTAAGTAGTTTTCCGACTCCGCCGAGGTGTCCTGGGGCAGGCTGTGCATACGGGTGGTGTAGCTGCTGGCGTCCTCCCCTTCGGAGACCAGCACCAGGTCCGTGTCGTACACAGGCATGACGGCCTCCACGCCGTCCACGGCCTTGACGGCTTCCAGGTCGTCCTCCGTCAGGCCCAAGGTGGAGAGGACACGGGCGTCGTACATGCGGCTCTCATCGTAGTAGTGGTCGGCGGATACCCGCATGTCCCCGGGGGAGGACAGCAGCCCCGCCAAAAAGCCCACGCCCAGGGCCACAATGGCCAAAATGGCCAAGAACCGGGAGAGGGAGCTCTTTATGGTGCGGAAGATAGATTTTCCATAGGTCTTGTTCACGGCGCTCACCACTCTATCTCTTCCACAGGGGTGGGATGCTTGTTCACATCGTTGGAAATGGCCTTGCCGCTTTTAATGCGGATAACCCGGTCCGCCATGGCGGTAAGGGCGCTGTTGTGGGTGATGACAATCACCGTGCGGCCTGTTTTGCGGCAGGTGTCCTGCAAAAGCTGCAAAACCGCCTTGCCGGTGTTGTAGTCCAGGGCGCCGGTGGGCTCGTCGCACAGCAGGATTTTGGGGTTTTTGGCCAGCGCCCGGGCAATGGCCACCCGCTGCTGCTCGCCGCCGGAGAGCTGGGCGGGGAAGTTGTTCAGCCGTTCCCCCAGGCCCACCTCCAGCAGGGTCTCTTTGGCGTCCAGGGGGTCCTTGCAGATTTCGCTGGCAAGCTCCACGTTTTCCAAAGCGGTCAGGTTCTGCACCAGGTTGTAAAACTGGAACACGAACCCCACGTCATACCGCCGGTAGGTGGTCAGCTGCTTGGCGTTGTACTCGCTGATTTTGCTGCCGTCCAGCAAAATCTCGCCCTCGTCGCAGCTGTCCATGCCGCCCAGCATGTTCAGCACGGTGGTCTTGCCTGCGCCGGAGGGCCCCACAATGATGCAGAACTCCCCCTGGTCCACGTAAAAGCTGATGTGGTCCGCCGCGGCGATGCGGTTTTCCCCCATGGTGTAAAACTTGCACACGTCGTGGAACTCAATAAAATGTGGCACGCTGTATCCCTTCTTCCCGTCATCGTAAACAGTGGTCCTGTCTTTTTAAACCATACCTACTACTCCTAGTATAGCGCCCCCATGTGAAAGAGCTTCTAACGAATTGTTAACAAAGTGTTGAGTGTTACAGGAATTCCGAACCGGGATGGGCTGCCTTGGCGGCGGCCCAGTCAAAGTCCCGCAGCTGGCCCGAGCACTCCAGCTGGGGGAAATCCCACTGGCGCAGCACCTCGAAGGTGCCAATGGCCACGGAGTTTGCCAGGTTCAGGCTGCGGAAGCCCCCCAGCATGGGGATGCGCACGCACGCCTCTGGGTGCTGGAACAGGAGCTTCTCCGGCAGCCCGGCGGATTCCTTCCCAAAGAACAGGTAGCTGCCGTCGGGGTAGGAGACGTCCGTGTAGCGGCGCTGGGCCTTGGTGGAGAAAAAGAAAAAGCTGCCTTGGTTTTTTTCGAAAAATTCGGGAAGGCTTTCATAGGTGGAAAGCGTGAGATAGGGCCAGTAGTCCAGCCCGGCGTGGCGCAGCTTTTTGTCTTCCAGCTGAAAGCCCATGGGCCCCACCAGGTGCAGGGCCGCGCCGGTGACGGCGCAGGTGCGGGCGATGTTCCCCGTGTTCTGGGGGATTTCCGGCTCTACTAAAACAATGTGAAGGCTTGGCAAACCATTCAACTCCCTTTCTTTGGGTGGCTTTCTGCGGAATAAACAAGGAGGGCGGCGGGTATGCTGATGGTGACGGCGTTTCGTCTGGTCAAATGTTTGTTGTGGATATGGAGGTTTAAAACAATGGCGAACAAAGCGATGAACGTGGCAAAAGGAATTGGCATGGGCGTGCTGGCGGGGGCGGCCGTGGCCGCGGTCAGCAGCAAGGTGATGAACAGCGGCCATAAAAAGGCCAGCCACATGCGCAAAAGCGCGGGCAAAGCCATGCACTCCGTGGGCAACCTCATCGGTGACGTGGAGAAGATGCTGCGGTAAAAAAGCCACATTCCAAAAAGCGCCTGCCGGGCAGCCCAGTGCTGTCCGGCAGGTTGTTTTCCCGCCGGGATGCTTCCCGTTTTCCCACCTTTAGTATACCATGGCCCCGGGCAAAAGAAAACAGACAGGTGTTGCCCTGTCTGTCGGTTTATTCGTCTACGATTTCCAAAAGGTCTTTGATGTCGCAACCAAGGGCCAGGCATATCCGCAACAAAACGCTGGAGTCATACTGGCGGACCGTGTTCTTGTAATAGCGGTCGATCACAGGATAACTGATGCCTGTCTGTTTGGAAAGGGTAAGGCGGTTTATCCCGGCCTCTTGTAAGAGTATATCCAAGCGTAAGCGAATTTTCTTCATCCTGTACCTCTGAAAATTATATCGGATTAGATATAATATTCCTTGACAATCCATAGGGCCCGTGGTATGCTTCTATTATAACTATAGAGATATAATTTGGCGCGCCGCCCCTTGCAAACATTTCAATACAATAGGGAGTGATTTCCATGTATTCCGCCATCCAGGAACTGTTTTACGGCAGCTACAGCGCCTCGGACCTGCCCACTTCCAACGTCCCCGGCTACCGGGAGAGCTTGCGCCATACCATCGAGCTTTCCGAGCAGCTGCGGGCGGGCCTCAGCCAAGAGCAGAAGGAGCTTTTCGAAGCCTACTGCGAGAACGCCAACGCGGGCCACGCGCTGATGGGGGAGGCCTACTTCGCCCAGGGGTTTTCCCTGGGGGTGCGGCTGCTGCTGGAGGCCCTCCACGCGCCCCGGCCCAGCTGACTACATATCACACAGACAGCCCCGCTGGCCGGTGGGCCCCACCACCCGGATGGCGCAGCCCACGTTTTTGGCATTGGCCGCCCCCGGGCACTTGATGACAAGCCCCGGCCCGCCCTGCTGGTCGTAGCAGTACGCCAGGCGGTTGCAGCACCCCTGGGAGGCCCGGAACCACTTGCAGGCGCCGGTGCTGGTGCAGTGGCGCACCGAGTCCTCCCGGTCGATGTACTCCTGGGCGATGGCGCCCCCGGCGTGGTACTCCCCGTTGCTGATGAGGATGTGGGCGGCGCTCATGTCCGAGAACAGGTTGCTGTAGCCGCTGGCCGTGCCGTGGTGGGGCGCCTTTAGAATATAGTACCCATCGTGGAGCTGGTCCATGATTTCCACCATGGTCTCCGGGGTGGCGTCGCCAGTCATGAGGATGTCCTGCTCGCTGGGGCCGCCTTTGCGCCCGTTGTGGAACACCACCGAGGCCCCGTTCACCCCGTTGGTGTAGGCCCCGGCGTTGAGGGGGTTCTCCAGCGCCTCCCGCACGTCGTGGGCCTGGGGCAGGGCGCCCAGCTCCTCCCGCAGGCTTTCCAAATCCTCCAGCACCTGGTTCAGGTGCTCCAGATAGGCCCGGCGCTTTTCCGGCAGCGCCCGGGAGGGGGCGGCAAAGGCCTCCCCGCACTTGACGTACAGGGCGAGGAACTCCTCTTTCTTCTCTAAGAACCGCTTGACGCACCCCGGCTGGAAGGGGGACGCGAACAGCACGTTGAGCGCCTCCACCGCCGCGGCCAGCTCCGGCTCGAAGGGGTAGCTCTCCACCCGGGGCCACAGCACCTGGTACTCCACCCCGTCAAAGTGGAAGCTGTCCCCGGCGCCCAAGGTGAAAATCCTGTCTTGGCCCAGGCGCTGCTCCAAGGTGCGGAAGGCCTTCACGCACCAGGTGTTCACCTGGAAGGCGTCGCTTTGGGGCTGGGCGAACAGGTAGGCGAACAGGGCGTACTCCAGCAGCAGGGGGACGCCGTGGCTGTCCACCGGCGCCCGGGGCAGGAACACCCGGGAGAAGTACCCCTCCCGGCTCTCCAGCAGCTTTTGGAAGCCGGAGAGGTGGTCCCGGTGGAAGTGGGTCAGCAGGAACCACCGCTCCATGGCGGGCTCATACCGGGCGGCGATGGTCTCCAGCCAGGCGTCCAGGGGCACGTCCCCCTCCCGCAGCTTCTGGCTGACGCTGCCGCAGTCCACCATCAGCAGGCTGCGGTCGCCGCCGCCCAGCACCACGCACTCCCCATATTCCATGTTCAGCAGTTCCAGCCACTTCAAGGGCGCTCCTCCTTCCCGGTGTGATTACAGGTCCCAGTTGGGCAGCTCCCCCGCAGGGGAGGGCTCCCCGCTGGGGGCGGCATCCTCCGGGCCCTTTTTTTGGTAGAGGATGCCGTTGTAATATTTGCCGTCCCGCCACTCGCCGTCAAAGACGATGGCCCCGGCGCTGTCAAACTCCGTGCCGTGGCCGTGGCGCTTGCCGTCCTTCCAGGCGCCGTAGTAGGCCAGGTTGCCCTCCCGGTCAAAGGCGGAGCCGATGCCCGTGGGCTGGCCGTCCTGCCACTTGCCCACAAACACCGTGCCGTCCGCCGCGTTGTAAGAGACGCCCGCGCCCTGCTTTTTGCCGTCCTCTATGCGCCCGCCGTAGCGCAGGTTGCCCTCCTTGTCAAAGAGGGAGACAAACTCCCCGGGGGCGCCCTCCTTCCACTTGGCGATGTGGAGGATGTGGTCGCTCTCCCGGAAGGACACCCCCAGGCCGTCCTTCTTGTCCTCTTTCCAAGAGCCGGCGTAGCACAGGCTGCCGTTTTTGTAGTAGTAGGCCCCAAAGCCCTCCCGCTTGCCCGCGCGGAACTCCCCCTCGTAGGAGGTGCGGCCGTTGGGCTGTTCGGTGCGGCCCTGGCCCCAGGGCAGGCCCTCCCGCAGCTCCCCCCGGTAGGAGGGCCCGTTGGCGGGGGAGAGGCCTTGCGCCTGGACGCCCGCCGCCTCCCGGGCCGCCTGGAGGATTTCCCGGTCCTCCGCGTCCTGGGGCTCCCAGGGGGAGGGCTCCTCCGCCGGGCCCGCCGACTCCGCCTGGGGCGCGGGCTCTTGGGCCCTTTCCTCCTGGGCAGCGGGGGCCTCCCCACTGGGGGCTGCCTCCTCCGGGAGGGGCCTTTCCCCGGCAGCTGCCTCTGAGGCCGGCGTTTCCAATTCCTCCTGGGGCGCAGGCTCCTCGGAGACAGCCGAGGTGGCTTCCTCCCCGGGGACAGGGGCTTCCACGATGGCTTTCTCTGGGGCAGTCACTTCCACTTCCTCCTGGGGCGCGGGCTCCTCGGGGACAGCCGGGGCAGCTTCCTCCCCGGGGACAGAGGATTCCGCGATGGCTTCCTCTGGGGCAATCGCTTCCATTTTCTCCTGGGGCGCGGGCTCCTCGGAGACAGCCGGGGCAGTTTCTTCCCCGGGGACAGGGGCTTCCACGCTGGCTTCCTCTGGGGCAGTCGCTTCCATTTTCTCCTGGGGCGCGGGCTCCTCGGGGACAGCCGGGGCAGCTTCCTCCCCGGGGACAGGGGCTTTCACGATGGTTTCCTCCTCAGGCGCTTCCATAGCGGGCAGGTCCTTTACAGGGGGCTCTTGGATGTGGGCGTACTCCTCCAGGCTGGAGAAGGTGATGTCCGGCCCTTCCGGCTCCGGCTCCCCGGGGGCGGCCAGGCTGCCCTCCTTCACCTCCCAGGCGGGGAGGATGACCAAGGTGCCCCGCCGCAAATCGGCCAGGGCCTCCTTGCGCCGCTGGGCCTCCTCCTTGGGGCAGTAGCAGAACATGCCCTCCCCGGTGGAGACCAGCAGCTTGGGCTCCCCAAACTGGGCGTTGAGCAGGCTTTGCCCGGCGTCCCCCTCCAGGTAGGGCACGGGGTAGAGCATGGTGGAGCGGTACCGCTTTTTGGCGGCGTCCCAGTCGAAGCGCTCCACCAGGTCGTCCGAGTCCACGGGCTTGAAGATGACCCGGGCGTTGTGGGTGTCCCAGGGCTCGTAATATTCCGATTTCAGCCAGGCCAGGGCCTTGTTGAAGAACACCCGGCTGGCGATGATGTTGCGGAAATCCCGGTTTACCAGCAGGTAGCCGCCCTTCTGGTCGAAGGCCTCCTCCAGCAGCAGGTTGCCGGTGCCCGTCACGTTGTGGGCGGACTTGCGCCAGAAAAAGCCCCGGCGGGAGAGCTTCCCCTGAAGCTTCCCTTCAAAGCCCCGGATGACCTCCCGCTTGCCCACCCGCAGGGTCTTGCAGCCGCCGGTGAAGTACCTCTCCCGGGCAAGGGCCAGCTCCCCCCGCAGAATGTCCAGGCTGTCCCGGTCCGCAAAGCAGACGCAGTATACGTTTCTGGCCAAGAGGCTCAAGCTCATGGCGCTGGATGCGACGTTCGGTTCCATGTTCACGCTCCCATTCCAAGCAGTGCGCCCCGGGCAGGGCGTGCCAGCCGCGGGATTGCACCCTATTATAGCACACTTTTTCCATTTGGGACAGCACTTTGGCACGGAAACAAAAATTTCATGGTTCTTTCACTGTTTTTCCCCGGAATCTGTGCTATACTGGTAGCTGCAAAGGAAATGCCACGGTTTTGGAAAGGGTGAGGGCTTTTATGGATTGGCAAGGGATATGGAGCGGCTTCCTCCAGGGGCTGGCGAACTTCGCGGGGGATTTGGTCCTGGCGGCGCTGATTTTCTTGGGCGGGTGGCTTTTGGCCCGCCTGGCCGCCCGGCTGACGAAAAAAGCCATCTCCAAGGGCAAGGTGGACGCGCTGGCGGCCAGCTTCTTCGGCTCTTTGGTAAAGGCGGTGGTGCTGGTGGTGGCCGGCGTCAGCGCGGTGGCCCAGCTGGGGGTGAACATCAACTCTTTGGTGGCGGCCTTGGGCGCCGCGGGCCTGACCGCCAGCTTCGCCTTGCAGGGCAGCCTGTCCAACTTGGTCAGCGGCATCCAGATTATCTTTACAAAGCCTTTTAACATGGGGGACTACCTCTCCTTTGGCACCTACGAGGGCACGGTGAAGAAGATTGAAATCCTCTCCACCACCTTGGCCACCTTTGACAACAAAGAGGTGGTCATCCCCAACTCCATGATTACCAGCGACGTGGTGGTGAACTTCACCCGCAGCGGCACCCGCCGCCTGGATTTGAGCTACGGTGTCTCCTACCAGGCGGATTTGCAAAAGGCCAAGCAGCTGCTCCAGGACTTGGTGGACGGCGACGAGCGGGTGTTCCAAGAGCCCGCGCCCCTCATCGCCGTGGGGGAGCTGAAGGACAGCTCTGTCACCCTGGTGTGCAAGGTCTGGTGCAACGCGGACGACTACTGGCCCATCTATTATAAGATGCAGGAGGACGTGAAGGCCACCTTCGATAGGGAGGGCATCTCCATCCCCTACCCCCAGCTGGATGTGCACATGAAGCCGGAAAAATAAGCCAGCTTGGGTGCAAACGGCCGCAGAGGCGGGGCCTTTTGAAAAAGGGCTGTTACGTCCCAGTGGGACGTTGCCCAACAGCCGGTCTCCGCTGCCGCGTCGGTCGGTTCTGGACGTCTGCCACTGGCAGACAGCACCCGAGCCGGCAGGCGAGAAGGGACAGCGTCCCACGGTCTTGACCTTAATGGGCGTCAGCCAGAGAGAAGCTAGGGAAACAGGGGCTTTGCCCCGCCTTTCCCGGACGGCGGAGTGCCAGGAAGGTGGCCGCACGGAGCCCTCTCCGCCCTCCTTTGGAGGGCACCTCCCCCAAAGGGGGAGGCGAGACTTGGCTCTCCCTTCGGGAGAGCTGGCGCCGTTAGGCGACTGAGAGGGCGAGGCGCTACCGTCCGGGAAAAACGCTTCGCTGTTTCCCTAGTTTTTTCTCATGCGCTGCGCGCCTATAAGGTCAAGGGCAAGGTCGCACCTTTTTTGAAAAAGAAGGCGAGTACGTCCTGCGGACGTACCACAAAAAACTTTACGCTCGCTACCGCTCGGCCCCCGCCGCGCACGTGCGCTATTCTCTTGATGAGCACGAGCGGCAGCGAGCTGCCATTGGCGCGAATTGAGAGCCCAGGCACTGGGCCGCGCACGTGCGCTATCCTCTCGATGAGCACGAGCGGTAGCGAGCTGCCCAAGGCGCGAATTGCCAGGGGTGCAACCCCCGCGCACGTGCGCTATCCTCTCGCTGAGCACGAGCGGCAGCGAGCGTCTCGCCTGCCGGCTCGGTCGGTCCTGAACGGTCCCCACTGGGGACCAGGACCCCAAGGCGCGAATTGCCTGGGGTGCAACCCCCGCGAATTGACAGCCCAGGCACTGGGCAAACTTTACGTTGGTTCTCCTTTTTCTTGTTCGGTAAACTTACGGGGACAGCCCACCGGCTGCCCCCGCTTTTTTTACGCCGCCCCCTCCAGCAGGGCGCCGGGATAGTAATGCTCCAAAATCTCCTGGTAGCTTGCCCCCTGGTTTGCCAGGAAGGCCGCCCCGGCCTGGCTCATGCCCACCCCGTGGCCCCAGCCTTTGACGGTGAACTGGAACTCCCCGCCGCTGGTGTCCAAGGTGAAGCAGGCGCTGCGCAGGCCAAAGGCTTCCCGCAGCTCCTCGCCGGTGCACAGGCGTCCCCCCACGGTGGCGGAGGTCACGTACCCCGCGGGGGTGGCGGCAATGTCCGTGAACCACTGCTCCCGGGGGAGGCTGAAATCCACCCCGTCCCCCCAGGCGGCCTCCCCGGCGGCTTGGAGCTCCTGGGCTGTCAGCGTCACCGTGGAGAGGTACCCGCTGGCGAAGCAGTCCCCGGGGCTGGCCACGGACTGGAGGTAGGGGAACTCCTGCCCCCACACGTTGGTGGAGGACGCTGTGGCGCCCCCGGAGATGGCGAAAAACGCCGCGCAGATGGGCTCCCCCTCCCAGGTGAGGCGCTGGCCCTTCACCGCGGCCACCGCCTGCTGGAGTGTCTCGTAGTAGGCGGGGAAGTCCTCCCCCCAGCGCTCCTCCAGGGCGGACTGGGGCACGTACACCAGCCAGTTGGCGGTGTCGCAGGCGAAGTGGGCGGCCTCCCCCTGGTGCTGGGCCCGCTGGTAGGAGTAGAAGGTGTACAGCGCCACCGCCTGGGCTTTGAGGGCCTCCTCGGGGGCGGAGAGGTCCATCTCGCAGGCCAAGGCCGCCGGGAGGAACTCCTCCGCCGTCACGGTGAAGGTCTTCCCGGTGGCGGTGTCGTACAGCGTGAAGGAATCCTCTTGGGGCGCCGGGGTGGCGGCGGGCAGGCG
>ERZ1090880.1266-NODE-1267-length-12699-cov-5.483629_pt1 | contig 12699 bp, 15 predicted proteins | sample MGYA00478471_ERZ1090880 | MGnify/ENA primary metagenome ERZ1090880 (study PRJEB33644, sample SAMEA5815734) | chicken gut metagenome | biome: Chicken; feature: Gastrointestinal Tract; material: Caecum | place: Ireland | collected 2019-01-01 | study: A study of... | reverse complement strand
GTCCTGCGCCGCTCGCACGAACTACCGAAGTCAGTGACGTCAGATTTACAGGGCGCCCCGGATCCTTCCCGGCGTAAAAAATCGTTATTTATTAAACAATTTTTGATGATTTGTCGATAAAAAATCGGCTTTTTATACCATTCTTTTCGGCCAAAGTTGGGTTAAAGTTGGGGTTTTTTACTTTGACCCAATTATAAAAGCCTTTCCGTATAGTCAACCTTTTTGCCTTGTTCCTTCATAAATTCGTCCGAAAAATGAGTGTACACGGTCGAAGTCATGGTCTTATCGGCGGCGTGTCCGGCCCATACGGAGACTACTTCACGAGCAACGCCGCATTCCTGGCATCGCGTAATAAAAGTGTGCCGCAGTTCGTGCAAGTGGTGGTTCGGACAAAGCAGTTTGAAATGCTTTGTCAGAACGTCGCGCGCCGGGCAGATTGCCTCGAGAATGTCTTCCTTCGTCGCGTCCGCCAGGTATGGAAGCAGCATCGGCGTTATAGGGATCTTACGGAAAGTCACTTTTTGGGTGATTTTCCTCTTTGAATTTTGCACGATGGCAAAGCCGTCTTTGATCTGCAACGTCGGCAGTTCGCTGCGCCTGACTCCGGTATAAAGCAGGAGGGCCATCGCAAGGCGGTAGGGGGTGCCGTTTAATTTCTCCAAAAATTCGGTTTCTTCCTTATAGGAGAGAGCCGTCCCTTTATTCGTTTCGTATTGCAGCACGTGTACCGAACTCATGGGATTTGAAGAGATCAGGCGTTCCCCGGCGGCTGCATCGAAGATCTGAACGAGCAGCAGCTTTGTGAGCGCCGAGCCACGCGTGATCCCTCGCTGATCCAGCGAGTTGAACAAAGGCTGTATCACGAGAGGGGTTATCTCCTTTAACTTTACGCCCGCAAAGTACGGTTTGATATGTACGTTGTAAGTTGAAAGCTGCGATTTGTAGGTATTGCTTTTCACCGTCGGCTTTTTGACTGTCTCAAACCAGTAATCTGCAAAATCATTGAAGTATGTATATTGAGGAGCATATTTTGTACCGTCGTGAGCGAGAAGATCGTTTAACTTTGCAATAAATCGTTCCTTCGCTGCCTCTAACGTCTTACCGCTTCCGGTTATCGGCTGTTTATTGATGCTGCATCTTACTTCGTAAATCCCGTTATCACGCTTTCGGACGTGAGCAGTTATTTTCCCGGCCCGAAATTTGGGCCTAAATTGTTTCGGCATCTTTTGGATCTCCTTATTATCAAATGATGCCGAATTTTTAATACTTTCCCTTTTTGACAAAGTTTCTTCTATCAACTCCCTTATATCATGTATGTCGGGAGTTTGTGGATGGGGAGAAGTTTTACCGCGGTATTGCTTTTCGGTGTGTTCTCCCATAGCAAAGATTGCATCGTCGCGCAGTTCGTTAAGTTCCTCTATGAGATGTTCGGCTTTTGTAAATACAGTTCGGATAAATTCAAGATTGTAATTCAACGTGCTTCCCCCTGTATTGTGCAGGGGAGTATTATACAGCGGTGTTATCTAAAAAGAAATACTTTCGGCAAAACTTCTCAAAAGGTTACATCTCTCGACAGTCTATTTTTTCAAATACACGTCCACGTTCATGCCGACGCTCTGAAGATAGCTGCAGATATAGCCGAGAATGAAAATACGCGTATCGCGATCCATCGCCCGATAGATCTTCGTGTACTTCCAGAACGTCTCTTCGGAGAACAGCGTTTTGAACTCGTCAATATAATTTTCCTGAAGCTCTGACAGCCGGCTGCGCTCGGCTATCGGGGCTTCTTTTTTTTCGGGCAGACTTTGATGATAGGCGGTACCATCCTCGCGACCCATAAGATAATCAATGGACACGTCAAAATAATTTGCGTATGCGAGCAAAGTGGACGCCATAGGTTCTCGCTGCCCGTTTTCTAAAAAGCCGATAGCACTGGCGGTTATGCCAATTTCTTTTGAAAGCTCTTTTTGTGTTAGACCATGTTCAAGTCGAAGTTCTTTTAAGAGCTCACTGCAAAAGCTCATTAGTAAAAATCTCCTTTTTTAATTTATTATACAACAAAAGTTGTGTAAACTCTTGACGAACAACAGAAGTTGTGATATAATTCAAAACAACAGGAGTTGTTTTAATAAAAAATGGAGGATAAAGAGCGATGAACAGAGGTAAAAAGCGCAGGGAACTGACCCCGCACGAACGGATGCGCTGGATGTACAAGGTACAGAGCAATCAGAAAGGGCGGGTTCAGTTCATAACTTTCCTGCAACGGCAGGAGATATCGCCGCAGCGGTTCGTAAAATTTTCGGTTTACAGAGAATTGACGGGGCTGCAGATCGAAAACCGATTGTATTACGTAAAAAGCGGGAAGCTGAAATACTGTTATATCAATCGGATGGGTTGCAAAGTTACGTACATATATGACACCATTCCGGAGTGGGCGGAACCGGAGCTGCTTGAACTGTATAAACAGAAGACAGCAGAGTTTAATGGACAGAAATAAAAACTGAATAGAGGAGGATAAAGAGCAATGACAGTGGATTTATCGGCGATAAAGTCGGCGAAGGAGCTATCCGCCGCGATAAGCGGCAACGCAAGCGTGCCGGCGCAGGAAGAGCAGGCGACGCCTTTGGAGAACTGGCGCGAACAAGAGTACATCGCGCTGCATAACCAGATCATGGCGCACGGCAGAAATGCCTGCGAGAGCATCCTGTACATGGCGCAGGACTTAAAGCGCATGAACACGGAAAAGCTGTACGAGGCAGGCGGGTACGCGAGTTTCGAGGAGTACACGGAGAAGGCGGTGGGGCTGAAAAAGACCCAGGCATACAAGTACATATCCGCGTACGACTCTTTGGGTGAGGAATTTTTCCGCTCGAGTGGAAAAATAGGCATCACGAAGATTGCCCTGCTTGCAGGCCTCACGGAAGACGAGCGTGCGGCGCTGCAGGAGAAGGCAGATATAGAGAGCGCCACGGTTCGCGAACTGAAGGAACAGATCTCGCAGCTGCGCGGAGAACTGGACGAAAAGGAACAGCGGATCGGCGAGCTGGAATGGAACGCATCGGCGGCAGGACTTACCGCGCCGGACAATGCGGCGGAGCTGGAAAAGGCGGAGCAGGCGGCGCAGGCCGCGCGAGCGGAAGCTGCGGCGGCAAAGGCGGATGCGACGAAGCTCAAAGAGCGGGTCGAAGCGCTGAAGAAGGACAAGCAGGCCCTTGAAGAAAAACTGAAAAGCCCTGCGGTGCAGACGATAGAGAACCCGGAGACCGAGGCGGAGCGCGACAGGGCGCTTGCAGCGATCGCGGAAAAGGATGCGGAGATAGAACGCCTGCAAAAGCAGCTCATGATTGCGGGCGATGCAAAGCTCACGGAGTTCAAAGTCAAGTTCGGTGAATTGCAAAGCATCTTGTCCGATATGGCGTCTCTTTTAGGGGCGATGGACGAGGCGAACAGCGCCAAGTGCCGCGCGGCGGTACGCAGCATTCTGGAGGAGAGCGGATTATGAAAAAAGACGAGTACATCCGCATGCTTCTTCAGGACAACGCAACGGCCGCGGAGCCGCAAAAGGAGATAAACGATGCGATCATCGACTGCGTGGACATCGCGCTTTCACAGATGCCTGCCAATTTTGAGATCGAGGATACGCAGATCGGGCTTTCGGACTTTTGGTCGCTCATACAGAAGGAAGGCAGGAGCGCGTCGGGGCATTGCGTATCCCCGCTGCGCGCCGCGGAGCTTATAGCGGAGAAGCTGGGCGCGAAGTTCGAGCGCGCGAGCCGCCGTTATGGCGGGAAACCGGCCGTCAGGAGCCTGGAGGACTTTCTATGATCTGGGAAGGCTACGAGTTTGACGAAGGTTTCCGCCCGGACGGGTTTGAAGACTGGGCATACGATCAGGTAAACGTAGGCTATGCGTTTTATCTCCGTGACAAATATGTTACGGATGACACGGGCCTGTATGAAGATAAGGACAGCGGCACAATTCATATTTTTTGTCCGCACACGAGGGAGACATTCGAGGCGGGGCAAAAGGAAGTATTCGGCGAAAAGGAAACGGCACAGACCACGTGCACCTGCGGCAAGTGGATGGTTTCGGAGATCCATTATTGCCCGAGGGAAAAGTATTGCGGGCATAGTTGCAGACTGCTGAATGCTGTATATCCGCATCACGGCATAAAGAAAAAAGGCGATTTCGCGTTCTATCAGCGAACGGATCGCGGCATGATGCTCCGCGCATTTACCTGTGCGGTAACGTACGAAGCGGAAAGTTACGAGCTGCGCCGCTACGGGGACGCGACATACACGGAATGGCTGCGCATTTTTTACAATTCGGACAGGAGCACGGAGATCTACTCCAGGCTGCGGCAGTCTTACAGCGGAAACGGCGGCTACTTCGTTTATATTGACCCGGTTTGGACGAAGAAGAAAAAGTATCAGGGTTACGCGGGATTTATTACATACAATGAGGATCTTTCCGGAACGCTTTTAGAGGGATATACAAAGTACTTTTCCTTAACGGAGGAGTACATGACGAACGAGGTGCAGCGAGCAGTCCTGCTTTTGGCCCTGTTCAAAACGCCCGCGTTGAAAGACGCCATCAAGGCAGGCTATCACAAAGCCGCGCACGGCTATATCAATTCTCTCGTGGCGGGGATGGAGCCGGTCGGCCGCACCGTCCGCAGCAGAGCAAAGACGATAACGCAATTCTTCGGCTTCGAGATCTCCAAGCTGGACAAATTGAGCAGAGCCGAAAAGGGAAGGCTCACGGTCAGAGATATACAAACCGTGAAGCAGATGATAAAGAACGGTATCAGGATTACGCCCGAAACGCTGGAAATGTGTAAGAATTATCGTTTTGGGGATCTGTGCCTGCTGTACGAAGGCAAGGCGCTGCGCGGGGTTCTGCGTTATCTGCGAAAGCAGGGGATAAGCCTTTCGGACGTGGTTTCCGATTACGTCGATTACCTGCGGCAGGTCAAGACCCTGCGACTGGACGAAAGAGATCCAGAAGTTCTGTTTCCCCGGAGCCTGCAACGCGCGCACGCGCGGCTGTCGAAGGTCATAAAATACCGGGCGACGAAAGGCCAGGAGGAGAAGTTCAAGGAAAAGACGGCGGAATATACGGGATATTGCTGGCGGCAGAAAAACCTTTCCCTGCGGGTGATCCGCACGGTTTCGGAGCTTATGAAATGGTCGCAGCGTTTCTGCAACTGTTCGCACGGATATGTGGACAGCGTGGCAAACGGCAGTTCATTATTGTGCGTGATCGTGGATGTGCGGCACCCGAAGCAGGCGTATTTCATGCTCGATTACAATGTTCTGACGCACACGATCAGCCAATGCCGCGGCTATCATAACTACATGAGTATGAAAGACGATCCGCAGGCGGAAGAGTTTTGCCGTAAATGGCTCGAATACGTCGACAAAAAGGAAGCCTTGCGGATGCGGGGTGCGGCATGAAACCGAATACGATGCGCGTAGGAAGATCTGCATATTACGAAACGCGGGTGCACGGGAAAGAGCCTACAAAGCGTCAGCGTGCGGAGATTGAGATCTGCATGAATTGCCAGACGGATGTGCGCTGCTGCGAGGGAATGTGCGACAAAATCAAGGCGGTACGCACCCGGAAATAATTGAGCGGCCAATGCGGCGCGGCGCAAGGTCAAATAAAACCAAACAAAGACATACAACCCCCAATTTTGATCCGGCCGAGGCCGCGCCCTCGGTTCGGACAAGGGGAAAAGGAAGGAGGATAAGAGCGATGATCCACGGAGCGATATTGCGGACGGACAGGCTGTCGAACGAAACGACGGAGGCGATCCCGTTCAGCGGGGACGGCGTATGCGTATTCAGAACGGACGGCGTTTCGGTAGAAGGCGATTATTACGGAGACAAGAGCACTTTTTATAAAAACAATAAAGCCGCGATGCTCGATTTTTTTGCATCGGTGATGGATATGCTGGGCGAGCAGATCTATGAGCAGCTCGGCCGTGAAGAACTCATCCGCCTGCAAAACAATACGCTTCTGCGGATGGGCGCGAAAGGCAAAGCGGAGGGCAAGGATGCGAAAAACCTTTGAATATGCGGTCGGGGACTCGTGGCTTTTGGAACTGAAAGGAGAAAAGACAGTCTATACGGTAAAAGATTGCAAATACCGGCCGGAAGACGGGAAAGAGATTTATACGGTAGCGGTCGGCAATGCGGGCGTGTATGAGATAACGAAAAACAGACTGCATTTTCTGATTTATCGCTACCTTTTCAAAAAACTGAAAAACGGAAAATACCTCAAATACGAAAGCGGGCCGAGTGAGGCCGATGTGCGATCATATTACGCGCATCTGCGAGCGAAAGAAGAAGCGCGCGCGGAGCGCGCGGCGCAGTGCATGGACGGTTCACCGGAATACAGAGCCGTGGCGCAGGAAGTTTCCGCGCTTTCCATGCGTCTCGCGAAAGCGGAATACATACGGGCAGACGCCCACGATATCCTGCAACTGAAGAAACAGTTGGAAGCCGCGAAAGATAGACGCCGTGCCGTTCTTTCGCAGCTGGGCCTTAAACAAGGAGAAGAAAAGCGCCGGATATTCTGTGACAAATGCGGGGATACGGGGTTTCTTACGAACGGCCGGCAATGCAGCTGCGTAGCGGAGCACGAAGCGGAAATACGCGCATATGCTGCGGAGGCAAAGCGATGCAAGGCAACGGTATGACGGAAAGCGCGGCGGATCTGTTGGACGACGTGCCCGGACAGAACAAGCCGCAGGCAGAGGAAAAAGGCAAGGTAAAGGCAGCAGAGCCGGACGCGGAGCCGGAAGAAACGCCGGAGGAAAAGGCCCGGCGGGAATGCCTCGAATTGAACGCGTTCTGTCTCGAGCTTTCCGAAAAGGTATCCGTTTTGGTGCAGGGTGATATAGAGTTTGAAAGCCTGGTATCCTCGCTTCAGGCGGCTACGGTGGAATATGACGAATTGAGCGCGCGCCTGAAACGGAAGAGAAAAACGGGTGAGCTGACGCGGCGGTCGAAGCGCCGGCTGCGCAGGGCCGGGAAGGAAGTGCGGAAACGGCGGGAAGACCTGAACGTGTATATGTATTATCACGACATAAACCTGCTGATGCTGGAAAGTCCGCGGTCATACGCGTGTATGCTCTGCAGAAACAAGCAGCTGACGGAAGGTGACGACGGCGAAGAATATTGCCGGTTCCGGCAGGAAGAGCTGGGCGAAGAATAGGAGGAAAAGGCAATGACGGTAGAATTGGAATACAAGGGCCAGCTTCGGCGTCGCACGGGCCTGTCCTCGGAGGCGGCGTATGTGATCGGAGCAAAGGCTCTTTGGGTCTATAGAAATCTGCTGGACGCGGGTGACCTGCGGGTACGGATCATCAATTCCCGCGGAGAGGTCATGAGCGTGATGCAGCAGGAGGTGAGGCCCCCCTAAATAAGTTCACACGGCGTTTCGACAATCCTCCGAAACGCAGAGAAAGCCCCTGCGGGGATCGCTCTTTTTCCCGCAGGGGAATATCCCCGAAAGAGCAAAAAATAAGAAAGGAGTAAAAAGAGATGGCAAATTACGGCAAAACGAGCGGAAAGAACTGGGCGATCTTCGCTCTTGTGATCCTGCTCGCCCTGGCGATTTTCTTCGGGGTCGTGACGGAAGGTTTCAGGAACTGGGACACGAGCACATGGTTCGGCAAAGAGGAAACGGATCAGTCGGCAGTCATAGACGACGAAGGCAACGAGATGGACAGCGAAACTGTGTACGCGCTTCCCCGCGCGATGGTGTACAGCCCTGCGGTGCGCGGCGCGACGCCCGAAACAACTGTAACGGTGAAAGCGGTCATTGAGCCTGCGGACGCGACGAACCAGCTCGTGGACTGGGAGATCGCGTTCGTGAACCCTTCCAGCGAGTGGGCGACGGGTAAAACAGTGACGGACTATGTGTCTCTGGACGCAGACAACAGCCTGACCGCAACGGTTACATTCAAAGAGGCATTCGGCGAACAGATCCAGATCACCGTCACCTCGCAGGACAATTCGACTTACACGGACACCTGCACGGTGGACTGCGCGCAGAAGCTGGAGAGCACATACGTTACATATGCAGCCGGTAGCGGGCTGGACGGCGACGCGGCGGTCATACTGAACGACGCGAGCGGCACGTCCTCGAACTGGGCTCTGCTGAAGATGTTCCTCGAGACGGAAGTGCAGAAGGCAGCGCAGATCACGCACAACACGACGCAGGTTTATACGATCGAGGACGAGTACACGACGACGGTAACGATCGCGCCGAGCGCAGAGCTTCTTGCGAAGGCGCAGGAGATCAATCCAGCAGCTACGAGCGGCAGCTACGACGCCACGGCAGGCATCACGCCGAACAGCGATTTCTTCGCGCAGCTTCTGGGCGAAGCTTTTGCGAACGAGAGCGACCTGTACGAGCTGGGCAAAGCGCTGGACGCAAAGGAAGTAGCGAACCCGTTTATCGTGACGGTTACGACGACGAGCGCCTATACGGACGACGTGACGGACACCTATTACCTCGCTTATACCGCGAACGACGTCGGCAAGCCCGTTACGGGTATCCACTTCGAGGATGACACGATCATCTTCTAAAAACTGAAAGGAGGAAATCATGAACAAAAAGAGCGGGGGCGGCAGCGCCGCCCCCAATGCCTATAAGGCTTTGAGTATCCTTCTGGCGCTCATCCTGCTTGCGGCTGCGGTGGTAGAACTGGTGCTCTGGCAGCTGGAATACATCGTCTTCCAGAACCCGAACGCGGCGCAGACGCAGGAAGAGGCAGATCTGAACGATAATCTCGTGATGACGCCTGCAGATGGCAAACTGATGCGCCTGTCCGTAACGCGCGCGACAGCTGCAGACGGCGGCTACGAACCCGTTACGCTGACGGCGACGGTATTGCCGGAGACCGCAACGGACAAGAGCGTGGACTGGTCTGTCGCGTTCATTGACGCGGAAAGCGACTGGGCGACGGGGAAAACCGTTACAGACTATGTGACCGTGACCCCGGCTTCGGACGGCGCGGCGACAGCCACGGTGCAGTGTCTGGAAGATTTCGGTGAGCAGATTGTAGTCACGGCAACGAGCCGGGACAATCCGGAAGCCGCGGCGCAGTGCACGGTGGACTTTGTAAAACGGATTTCCGGCATGACGTTTACACCGAGTGATTTGGTATTCCCTACGAGCGGTTATGAGTTCGACGTACAATACACCGATTATACGCTCGATTCTGAAGTGACGGTGACGGTAAGCAATTACATGAAACTCACGGACGGTTTCAAAAATGCGATAACGACAAAGTTCTCGCAGCTTACGACGAAATACCGGTTCAACACAGACTGGTGGTTCTCTTCATCCGGCGCCATGATCAAGGGCGACCTCGAAGCGGGCACACTGACGTTTTCCGGGATCCCGAAGACCCCTGCCGGGTGTTTCACATACCCGGACGACGAATACGATTCGGACCAGATATCCGAAATGCGCGGGTATATTGACTCCGCCTTCCGCAGCGCGGTAAGTTCGTACAGTGACGTGCAGGCGACGTTCGACGTGACTTACACGGTCAGATACGGCGAGGAAACATATATGTCGGGGACGAAAACGGTGGAATGCCGTTTTGATTATGCGTCTCTGACGGTGCCTGTCGGGTCGCTTTCGCTGAACAAAGAAAACATTCAGTTTTAATTTAAGAGGCAAGAAATGACAAAGCAGGGAGGAACGGCGCGGGGCGCGCCGAGATGGATGGCGGTAGCCGCGGCGGTGGTGATCGCCGCCGGGATCGCCGCGGGCGGGGTACTGATCTGGCTCGTGCTGCGCACGGACGGGTTTTCCCGCGAGTATTACGTTTCGCACGGCGGATCGGTCTATACGGACACGGGGCGTCAGGTATCGCTGTACATAGGCGACGAGGAAGCGTTCACGGTCGGGAAGCTGAACCCGCTTTCAGAGGAAGACGAGCCCGGCTATGAAGTCACGGTCACGCCCAACGCGGAAGAAGATTTCACTTTCACGGCGGACGGGAACGCTATGGCATACAGAAGCATAGGCGACCTGACGGAATACTTCGGCATCGTCATGACCGAAGACGGGTTCACTGTCAATATCCCGGAAGAGTTCACGATGCAGCAGCTTTTGGAGCAGGTCTATGAAGGCAGCGAGATCGAAGTGCCGGAACTGAAAGAAGCGGATTACTTCCTGCTCACTGTCACATTCTCCAACGGGGAGACGACGGAGCTGTATTTCCGTGCGATGCATCACATCACCGGGATCACGCTGGATCCGCCGCACATCATCTTTTAAGGAGGGGAGAGGATGAAACGTCTGACAACGATATTGCTCACGTTCGTGCTCGCGCTCTCTGCGGCGGTCGGCGGAATGACGTATGCGGCCGCGGCGGAGGCGGAGCGCGAGTTCGACGCCTCTCCCGTACTCTATGACCTGAAAGGCAGCACGACGGCGAGCGGGGAAACGTTCGACCTTACGGACTATCCCTACGATACGGACGGCAAACTGCGGCTCGTGGCCCTCGTGGAATACTGCTACAGTTACGCGGCAAATCAGAGAGATAACTATGCGCTGTACCTGTACATATACAATCCCGCGGGAGCAGAGATCGACGGCGCCTCCGCGCTGAACGAAGCGCAGATGGCGGTCGCATACGGTACGGACGGCGAGCCGACGCGCTGGGAAGGGTTCCGCCTCGCGTTCTGCAACAAGAGCACGGGCGACTATAATAACCTGTTTTATAAATTCCGCGTTATCGACCATGAGAGCGGAGACGGGAAGACGATAGGCGAGCGCGTAAACAGCAATTCCCGGCGGTACGACCTTTCGGGCGTGGAACTTCAGATGCCGGGCACGAGCAACCCGAAAGAATACAGCGAATACGTCGCGGGGACGTACACCTATACGGGGTATGCCGCTGGGTACGGGCCGGATGCGGAAGCGGAAAGCACGCTGACGTGTACGGCAGAGCCGCTGGACGTGATACGCATAGACGAGGTCGGCACGACGTACTACAACTTCCCGAAGACGCAGACGAAGGCGACGCAGGTGCAAACTGTATGGTTCGCGCTCGAAAGCAGTTATGACTTCTTAGACGAGACGGACGAGCTGTATGCGCTGGAAGCGGAGTTTTATAAGTACCTCACGGCGCCGATGTTCGTGACGGAGAACTCGGACATTTACAGCTATCTCGCCGACTGGGTCGGCGTAGATATCGGCACCCTGGGCAACGCGGAGAACAAGTACGCGATCTACACGCAGGACTTTGCGCTGCATCCCGCGGCGATCGCGGGTGCGGGCATTGCAGGCGGCGTGGTCGGAGGCATCCTCGGCTCGCTGTTCAAGAACGCGGGTATCGTGTATAACGCCGCGTCGCTGCCGTGGAACGTGTCGGAAACGGAGGAAAGCAACTTCGTCACGAAACTTGCATACCTCTTCTCCACGGACGGGAACGGCGTCGACGACTACGGCCTGCCGCGCGAGAAGATAGAAAGCTGGTGGAACAGCTATACGGCTGCGCACGGCAAAGGCAGCGTGTATAACGGTTACAACGACGACCTGTTCATGCCCTATGATCTGGACGGGGACGGCGTTCCGGATGAGGCGTATAACCGTATCTCTCCCACGATAGAGGACGACTTCGACGTTCCGGGAATGGGATATGAAGGCAGTTTCGGCTGGCTGGGCGAATGGGCGGCGAGCATGGGCTTTATAGACCGGTTCGAGGGCGTGGCGGACATAGACGTCATCCGCGAAGTGACGGCGGAGGATATGCAGGACACGACGGGCCTTTCGCAGCGGCTGTATATCGCGGCGTCCGACGTGCAGGAGTTCACGGATTTCTATCGCGCACAGGCGGCGCAGGGCAAGCGCGTGTATCTGCTGCGCTACGACAGCAGCGAGTACGTTGCGGCGGACGTGATCGTCAACCCGAAGGGCATGGCTTCCGCGGACAGGACAAGCACGGAGCTGCGGCAGATGTTCGTTAATCTCGGCTTTGACTTCATCTCATTCACCTTCAAAGACGCGGCGGGCGCGCTGACGGTGGTTCCGGCGGCGATGTCGCCGGTGGACGGCGTGCCGGATGCCGATCCGTCCAGAGAGCCGACCGAAGCGCTGGAGCGGGCAAGGAAGACGGGCATCATCGTGCTTGTCATCGTCATCGTGATCCTGCTCATCGTGGGCGTGTGCCTGCTGTTCGGATACTTCGGCGGCTTCCCGCTCGCGGCTATGGGCGGAGGTAAGAGCAGCGACGTCAAAGTGACGGTCAACAACGGCGGCGGGCGGGGCAGCGGAGGAAAATCTGCAGACGCCTCAACCGCGGCAAAACGCGCGGAGAGCGCGGCGAAACGGGCGGAAAAGTCCGCTTCCGCCGCAAAACAAACCGCGAAGAAGATCAAACAAACGGAGGTAAACCGGCGTGCAAAAACAACAGCAACGCAGAAATCAAAATCAGGTCAAGGCAAGGGAACGGGCGCAGGCGGCAGAAGCCGCGGCGGCGTGGCAAAAGGCGGGAAGAGCAACGGCAAAGCTCGTACGCGGAAAAATTGAAACTGCCAAGCAGCGCGCCCTGCGCATAAGGCAGGAGAAATTCTCCCGCGCGAAGGATATTTACGCGACGGCAAATTTTATCGCGGTAGTTGACCGCGGGGGCACATCGTATTACAAGAAAAACGATGAGAACCGCGC
>ERZ1090880.1258-NODE-1259-length-12746-cov-12.280120_pt1 | contig 12746 bp, 10 predicted proteins | sample MGYA00478471_ERZ1090880 | MGnify/ENA primary metagenome ERZ1090880 (study PRJEB33644, sample SAMEA5815734) | chicken gut metagenome | biome: Chicken; feature: Gastrointestinal Tract; material: Caecum | place: Ireland | collected 2019-01-01 | study: A study of... | reverse complement strand
TGGTTGAGGTGACGGGACTTGAACCCACGACCTTCTGGTCCCTAACCAGACGCGCTACCAAGCTGCGCTACACCTCAATATCGCAAACAGCTTAACTATTATACTTAAAATAAAACAAAATGCCAAATGATTTTGCCCACTTTTTTAAAAAATTTTTAAAATATTATGTAACAGCCGACATATAACGGGCACACTGCGCATATATACAGAGTCGGATGCTAAAATTTTAAAAACCGATAAAAAAGTAGGCGATAACGCTTTTCTTTTTTGACAATTTGTGATATATTAACTGAGATGAATTTAATGCAGGTGTCGCCTAGCGGTATGGCGTCAGCTTCCCAAGCTGATTTCGGCGGGTCCGACTCCCGTCACCTGCTCCAATAAAAACGGGTGGCTTTTGCTACCCGTTTTTTATATTTCTGCATAAAGAGTAAAAAGCCCGCTTTTGCTGAGCGGGCTTTTTTTATATCTGATTTGCCATAATTGTTATCAGAAATGCTTATATTTCAAGCATTTTTTTGCATGGCGGCTTAAAATCAGATTGTCAGTCATCCGAACGCGAGGGAATGATTTTTATAAGTCTGACTTCGAGCGGCTTTAAAGTGACGTTTATTTTTACGGGCGACAAACAGAAACACCCCGATGTCTGAGGCATGGAATGTCCGCGCAGATATTCGGCGTCGTCTGCCGAAATGGGTTCGCACGCTCCCGATTTTACGAAATCGTCGAACGCCGAGCCGCTCTCCCTGCCGAGAATTTGCTGGCTTACGCGGTATTTTCCCTCGCTCTCTTCAAGTTCAAGCTCGAACGAAATCTCTTTCTTATCGGGAAATACGGAGTATCTGTCGGTGTAGGTTGTGTTTATGCCCACGTCCTCCGAGTATGCCCGCGAGTAGTGGCAGTAGTTATATAAAATAATGCGGTATTCGTCGCCTCTTTTCGTCGCGAAATACCCGTCGCCGCGGCAGAGTAGCTTGTTGCCAAGCGCCGAAAGGAACTTGTATGCAAAGTACGACGGCTTTTTAATTCCGTTATAAGTAAAAAGCCCCAGCCCGCCGTGGAACGTCTTTTTGTTTAATCTGCTCTCGTAATGCATGTCAGAGAGCAGCCAGTAGCACATGCCGTCGGTTTCGTCGTAATTTTCGAGCAGATTTTTTGCTATATATGCCGACTTGAAGCAGGTGTCGGACAGCATATCCCTGTGCGACGTCGTCGAATTCCATTCCGTTATATACAGCGGCATATGCGCGCCGTCGCGGTGCAGGCGCTCTTTCAACGCATGAAGAAACTCGCCGAACGTTCCCGCGCGGGGCGAGAGGGGCGTATATCTCTTTACTCCGTTTTCGTCGAGGTATGGCTGCCGCATGTCTATGTCGTAGTAGTGCACGTCCAGAAAGTCGGGCGCACAGCCGGCCGTGTTCGCCCATGCGATAAATCTGAAAAGAAAGTCGTCTGACTTGCCGTACGCGGCAAAGTGGGAGGGCCCGCCCACTTTAATGGCGTTGTCGGCTCGTTTGATGGCGCGGTACGAGTGTTCGTACAGCGCATAATAGTCGTTCTCGCCCAGCCCGAAGAGCTGTTCGGAGGTGGCGGGTTCGTTCCATACCGCAAACGGCCAGCTTTCAATTTCCTCTCTGCCGTATCTGTCGGCAAGGTGCATTGTAAGCCTGTAAATCAAATCTTCCCATATAGCCATGTCGCTCGGCATAGACGTTATCAGCCCGCAATAAAAGGTCGTCTTGTTTTTGTCGCGCGCGAGCTTCGAAGGCATGAACGAGAGCTGCATATAGGGTTTGAGCCCTATCGAGAGCAGGAAGTCGAACGCCTTGTCGATAAGGGCAAAGTTATAGCTTGGGCCGCCGCCGGCATCGTCGTAGACCATCATGTCGTCGTCGAGTATTGAGTGGACTTTGACGAACCTGAAACCTATCTCGCGCTGGGCCTCTTTAAGTTCGCGCTGTATCTCTTCGGATAAAAGTTCCCTCGCGCGGCTGACGCCTATAAACATCCGCGCGGTGTGCCTGAGTTTTATCTCCCCGTCGCGCGGGATGAATATTTTCTCCGTTTCCGCCGTCTCGGTGGCGCTGTCGGCGGTGAACGAGTGGGATTCTGAGTATTTTTTGATGAAGTCGGATACCTGGCTGTAAAGTATCGGCGAATTTATGCTGTAATAGCCTATGGATTTTTCTTTGTCGATGCCGGAGCTGTTGTGTTTTAAAATGGTGTTGCGCGGCTTGTTCTCTTTCCGCCAGTGTCCCGGCGTGGCGCCGTATTTTTCCTTGAACGCGGCGATGAACGAATGCACGTTGGGGAAGCCGCACTCATAGCTCACTTCGTCTATCGAGTGAGGGGAGCCGAGCAGCATGACGGCGGCGTGGTGCAATCTTATTCCTTTTATATATTCGCTCAGCGTAATGTTCATTGCGTTTTTGAACATCTTAGAGAGGTAGGGCACCGTTACGTAGCACACAGATGCGAGTTTTTCGAGCGAGAGATTTTCGCTGTAATGTTCGTTAATATAGGCGAGCAGTTCTGTAATGCGGGCAAACATTTCGCGCTGGTCGGACTGCGCGCCGCCGCCCTGTTTTGCAAAGTTCACGTAAAGTTCGTACATGAGCTTATAGCAGAGCGAGGTGTTCATCAAAGATACGTGCGCGCCGCCCTCTATATTAAGTTTTAAAAGGTTGGCAAGGCAGCTCTTGATTCCGGCAAATTTTTCGCGGTTTTCGTCGGACTGCGCCGAATATACGCAGTCGAACAGGCAGTATTTCAGTTTTTCGGGTATATTCATAAGCCTCTCGGGCTTAATCTGCGTCGCAATCATCGTCGCATCCTCCGAAAAGAGGGAGTGCGGCATGTTCGAGTTTACGAGCAGCATGTCGTCGTCGGAGAGGCGGAATACGTCTTTTCCGACCGTAATCTCAACGTTGCCGCTCACGATATACAAAAGTTCGAGCGACTGGTGCCAGTGCATGCCCACGTCGCCTATGCGGTGAATGAAAATTTTGAGAGGCAGACTGTCGGGAAACTCTATTATTTCATGCCTGTATTCCATATGGTTAGCGCTCCGTGTTTAAAATTAAAAATCAATCATTTTCAAAATATAAAATACTACATCGCGCCGATAATGTCAATAAAATTACGGTGAAATTAGTTTGCATCGCGCAAATCGTGTTAAAAAACAACAAAAAATCGGATAAAGAAGTGTATTGCGCACATTACATATTTATAATAAAATATATCCGACGTTAAGGGAGAGAACATTTTATGGGCGAGATATTTCTTGAAACAAAGTCAATCACCAAAAAGTTCGGCGACGTTGTTGCGGTAAACAATGTCGATTTTGTCGTGCGCCTCGGAGAGATTCAGGGGCTCATAGGGGAAAACGGCTCTGGCAAATCGACAATTTCCTCGATGATTTGCGGAATACACAGCATAACTTCGGGCGAAATAATTTTAAAGGGCAAGCCGTACCGTCCCGCCGACCCCGGCGACGCGCGCAGTCACGGAATAGGAATGATTGTGCAGGAGGCGGGCACGGTAGACTATCTCACCGTAGCCGAAAATATTTTCCTCGGTGAGGAAAAACGCTTTTCAAAGTTCGGCTTTTTAAACAAGGGCGCGATGGAAGAGGAGGCGAGGAAAGCTCTCGAAGCAATCGGCGTCGATATCGACGTTACCCGCCCCGCCGCGGCTTATAACTTCGAAACCCGTAAGCTTGTGGAGATTGCCAAAACGCTCTACTACAAGCCCGAGCTGCTCATAGTCGACGAAACTACGACGGCGCTCTCCCAGGACGGACGCGACAAGATTCACGAAATCATGCGCAGTCTCGCCGCAGAGGGAAAAGCCGTGCTGTTCATCTCGCACGACCTCCCCGAGCTCATGGAAATATGCGACAATCTCACCGTGCTCCGCGACGGCAGCCTGATTGCCACGATAAACAAGTCGGAGTTCGACGAAGATTTCATAAAGCAGAAGATGGTCGGCAGAAAGATAGAGGGCAACTACTACCGCGCCGACTTCGACCCTTCGTGCAGCGACGAAGTGGCCATAAAGGCGGAGGGTGTAAACGCGGGAATATTAAAGGACATAAACCTCACCGTCCACCGCGGAGAAATAGTCGGAATCGGCGGACTCTCGGGCAGCGGCATACACGAGCTCGGCAGACTGCTCTTCGGAATGGAGAGGATTGCTTCGGGTTCGGTAACCGCATACTCTCCCCGCAGGCTCACGCGGAAGGAGAAGAGAAAGCTCTATCTCGAACGCGCAAAGGGAGCGGTGAAACTGTTCAGGGGAAAAATAAAGTCGCTCTTTAAAAAGGGCACGGAGGCGGAGGAAGAAAAACCCGCCGAACAGAGATACGAAATAGCCGAATACAGGGTAAAGTCGATACGCGACGCGCTCGACGCGAGCATCGGCTATATATCCAAGGACAGGGACAAAGAAACGCTCATTCTGCAGGGCAGCATACGCGACAATCTCTGCCTTTCGGCGATAAACGAACTTGAAATCTTCGGCGTCGTCCCTTCGATGAGCGAAAGACAGTTCTCGAAGGACCAGGTGGACGAATTCAGAATAAAGTGTTCGTCGATAAACCAGGACGTGCGCGAGCTTTCGGGCGGAAACAAGCAAAAGGTTTCCTTTGCAAAGTGGATAGGCAACAATTCGCACATTCTCGTGTTCGACTCGCCCACGCGCGGCGTAGACGTCGGCGTCAAGACGACGATGTACCAACTGCTGTACGACCTCAAACTCAAAGGTTACGCGATAGTGATAATATCGGAAGAACTTTCCGAGCTCATAGGCATGAGCGACAGGATTCTGATTATGAAGGACGGCGGCATATCCAAGGAATTTATGAGAAGCGAAGACCTGCGCGACAGCGATATTATAGACTATATGATTTAAGGGCGGACAAAGATGGAAAAGCAAACAAAAATTAAAAACGAAAAGCTCTTAAAGGCGCTTTCCTTTGCAAGGAGCAACAAAAATACGCTCATCCGCTACGGGCTTTTAATCCTCGTCGTAATAGTCTTTTCGGCGGCCACGGGCGGCAGGTTGTTTTCCTCTTACAGCATAAGCTCGATAATAAGCCAGCTCACGCCGCTTATGATAATGTGCGTAGGCATGATGTTCGTGTTCTCGCACGGCAACCTCGATATCGCCGAAGGCGCCGTAATCGCCATCTGCGCGCTTATGTCGATAGAGATAATAAACGCGCTCGGCGGCTCCGCCGGCGGCATAATTCTCGCATTCGTCCTCAATGTCGCCGTTTGCGAAGTTCTCTACGTCGGCAGCATATTCCTTTCGATAAAAACGCGCATTTTAAGCACCATAGCTTCGCTTGCTATAATGTTCACCGCGCGCGGGCTGGTAACGTTCTTCGTGTCGCGCACGCTCGGCAGTTACAGGCTGGAAAACAGCTCGGCAATGTCGCTCTTTCAGGAAACGTGGTTCATGATTTTAATCATGGTTCTCGTCGCGCTTGCAGGCTGGTTCATATTCACATATACGCGCATAGGCAAATATTCGAGGGCGATAGGCGATAATCCGCTCTCTGCGGCGCAGTCGGGCGCAAACGTCAACGTAACCAAATATATCTGCTATGCAATCGCAGGTTTCTGCGTGGCGCTTTCTACAATGTTCTATCTCTCCCGCACGGGTTCGGTAACGCAGAACTTCGGTTCGGGCCGCGAAATGGACGTGATGATTTCGCTCATACTCGGCGGCATGCTTCTCTCGGGCGGCAGCAAATCGCGCATGAGCGCGGCGATAGTAGGGTCGATAACCTACATTCTTTTAACCAACGGACTTTCACAGCTCGGAATACCCGATATGTATGTATCTCTCGTCAAGGGCGTCGTATTCCTTGTAATGATAGGTTTCACTTTAAGAAGGCAGGCGTCGGTAAAGGCGCTTCCAAGATAAAAATAAATAAGGAGAAAAGCGATGAAAAAATTTTTACTCAAAATATGTGCGCTCGCCGTTGCATGTGCGGCGCTCATAGGAACAATTTGCGCGCTTGCCGGCTGCGGCGACAGCGCCAAATACAAGATAGGCGTTCTGCTCTATAACTTCACCGACGTGCAGGGTCAGCAGATTCAGTCGTACGGCGACTATCTCGAGAGCGGCTTCGACGTAGACTTCGTATACGTCTCGGTAGGGCAGGACGACGATTCGCATATCCAGGGTCTTGAATCGTGCATCAACCAGGGTTGCAACGCCGTATTCAGCGGCTACAACACCGCAATCGACAGATGCGTTGAAATGTGCGAATCGGCAGGCGTTTACTACGGTCTGCTCCTTGCCGATACCGCAACTTCCAGTATCTCCACCGATGCATTGCAGAGCAAATATTTCCTCGGCGGCGTTAAGCAGTTCTCGGGCGACCCTTCGGTTGCGGGCAATCAGTTTGCCGAAGTTCTCAACGCTACCGACTACACGCAGATTGCAGGCATTTCCTTCCCTCCGTTCGCATTTATCGACGGCAACACTCTCTGGAATTCCATGGTCGATAACCTCAACGACGATAAGGTGATATGCGACGCAAACCAGGAGGCTATGGAGATTCCCTTCGGCTATAAGGGCGATTACTATTACTTCATGTTCACTTCCGATGCGTGCAACGCCACGGTAGTTCAGATGTTCTCCGACTATCCCGATATAGAGGTAGTGGTGGGCATGGGCTCCGGAATGGACTACGTTCTTCCCGCGCTCCGCAGCAACGGACACAGCGACGTTAAGATGATTTCCCTCGGATACACCGACCAGGTGGAAGGATACCTTGCCGACGGCACGTTGCTTGCGGCAGGCAACAATAACCATGTGGAATGCATGGCAAGCCTGTTCGCCCGCGCTTACGACGCGCTTGAATCTGACGGTGCCGCATGGTACTCCGACAGGGCTGCCGCAACCAGCGAAGGTTATCTGTACGGCGGTTCCGACGGCGCGGCGGACTATGTAATTCTTACTTCCACCGACGACGTTGCCGATTACAAAAACTACGTTATAGGCGACAAGGCCAACGGCCCCATAACGATTGACGAACTCAAAAACTGCATGCTCACGTTCAACGAGAATGCAACCTGGGCAGACCTCACCGAACTTACCACCCGTACGCTCAGCGAAATTACCGCTCTCCGCGCGCAGTAATGCGGCGGAGGCAAGACCTCCAATAAAACACCTTAAAACATTTTGCCCCGCCGCGCGGTGCGCGCGGCGGGGCGGATAAGGGGTATCGCAATGAAAATAAACGCGCAGAAAGTAAAAAAGACGGCGCTCAATTACTTAAAAACACTAATTTTTCCCGTCGCCATGTGGCTCTTGTTCCTCATTATCTCGGCGATAGGCGGCAGCGTGGCTTCGTTCACTTCCGGCTCGGGATTCGAGTATATATTCCGCCAGAGCGTATTGCCCACGATAGTCGCGCTTGCCATAGCTCTGCCTCTCTCGGGCGGGCGCTGGGACTTTGCGACGGGCACCATAGTCGTGCTCGGCGGCATAATAGGCGGCAATATCGGCCTTGCCATAAGCCAGAACGCCGTAGTAATTCTTCTGTGCTGCATAGTTTCGGCGACTCTTCTCGCCGCAATAGAGGCGATTGCATATATCGTGCTGCGCGTACCAAACATGATTGTTTCGCTCGGCATAGTTATGGTTTACGAATCGTTCACGTCCATTCTCTTCGACGGGCTCGGCGTTCAGCTCAACCGTTACGACAGCGTGATTGCCATAACTCAGGCGCCGTGGTGCTATATTATTCTTGCGGTAATACTTATCGTCATGTACATTCTGCTCGAGCGCACCAAATTCGGCGCTGATTGCAAATCGCTCGGCAGAAACGCGCCCCTTGCAATCAACTCGGGCGTTAAAGAAAAGAAGAACATATTCCTCACCTATATAGTGGTGGGCGTGCTTCTCGGCGTTGCGGCCGTTTTCAACGCCTGCCAGGCGAACGTTACTCCTGTTTCCAATCTCGGTTCCACATCTGTAATGTATTCGTCGATGGGCGCCGTGCTCGTAGGGCTTTTCCTCGCCGATTTCACCTGTATGCCCTGGGGCGTATGGGTTGGCGCGGTCGGCATGCAGGTGATGACGTACGGCATGGTATGCTCCGGCATAGATTCCTCGTTGCAGACGGTTGTCACCGGCGTGGTAATCGTTCTCATAGTGGTATATACTTCAAACCAGGCCGCCATGGTGCGTGCTGTAAAGAAACTGTTTGCACGCATTTCGCCCAAAAAGGCCGATAACAAATCTGCCTGATATAGTAAAAAACTGCCCCGTGTAAATAAATCTTATTTATACGGCTTTAAAAAAGTTATAGTGTGTGTTATTATGGACTTGAACAAATTCAGGGGCAATCCCTTTTATCTGAAAGAACAGGATATAAAGTGGGTAGAAGATACCTTTTCCTCGATGACTGAAGAGGATAAAATAGGTCAGCTCTTCTTTCTCATTGCCTACGGCAAGGACGAGGCGCTCATCGAAAAAACGGTGAACGGGGTAAAGGCGGGCGGCGTTATGTGCCGCAGCATGCCTGCCGAAACTCTCGTTCCGCTCGTCGGCGAAATGCAGAAAAAGAGCAGGATACCCCTTCTGATAGCCGCAAATCTGGAGGCGGGCGGCAACGGCATAGCCGCAGAAGGCACGCTCGTCGCTTCACAGATGACGGTAGCCGCGACGGGCGACGCCGGATATGCTGCAAAGCTTGCCGAGGCATGCGCCGAGGAGGGCAATGCCGTTGGTGCAAACTACGCCTTCGCCCCCGTCAGCGATATCGACTACAATTTCCGCAATCCCATAACCAATACCCGCACATACGGCGCCGACCCCGCTTTTGTGGCGGAGTGCGCTTCCCGTTATACAAAGGAGTGCCAGAGCCGCGGGCTTGCCGTATCGGTGAAGCATTTCCCCGGCGACGGCAGGGACGAGCGCGACCAGCATCTGTGCACGACGGTAAACGACCTTTCGTGCGAAGAGTGGGATAAGACCTACGGCGCGATATATAAAAGACTGATATCCGAGGGCGCAAAGACCTTTATGGTTGGTCATATAATGCAGCCCGCCTACTCCAGGGCGCTCAACCCGTCGCTTAAAGACGGGGAAATTCTGCCCGCGTCCCTTTCAAAGGAGCTTTTGTGCGGACTTCTGCGCGGCAAGCTCGGCTTTGAAGGGCTTATAATAACCGACGCCACGACGATGGCGGGCTTCGACGCGGCAATGCCGCGCGATAAGGCCGTTCCCGCTGCCATTGCGGCGGGGTGCGACATGTTCCTCTTCACAAAGAACCTTGACGAAGACTATTCGTTTATGGTGCGCGGCGTGGAGGAGGGCGTCATAACAAAGGAGCGCCTCGACGAGGCCGTTTTAAGGATACTTGCCTTAAAAGCTTCGCTCGGGCTCCACAAAAAGAACAACATACCCTCGCTTGAAAATGCAAAAAAGGTGCTCGGCTGCGAAAAATTCAGGGGTTACGCCCGCGATATCGCAGATAAGAGCATAACGCTCGTAAAGGAGCAGAAGGGCGTGCTTCCGCTCACGGCTGAAAAGTATAAAAGGGTGCTCGTCTACGACATAGAGAGCGGTGAAAACCCTCTCGGTTATGCGCGCGCCTCGGGCATATTCGAAAAGGTGAGACCTCTGCTCGAAAAAGAGGGGTTTGACGTCACCCGCTTCGTCCCCAAACCCGGCAACGAGGGGAAAACTACGCCTTTTAAAGAGATTGCCGAAAATTACGATTTGATATTATATTTCTGCAACCTTGCAACAAAGTCAAACCAGACGACCGTGCGCATAGAGTGGCTCAACCCCATGGGTTCAAACGTTCCCCGCTATGTGGCGAGCGTGCCCACCGTGTTTATTTCGACCGAAAATCCCTATCATCTGCTCGACGTGCCCATGGTCAGAACGTATGTAAATACGTACGGCATAAACGAATACACGCTGCCTCTGCTCGTAGATAAGCTTGTCGGCAGGAGCGCATTTACGGGAAAATCGCCCGTAGACCCGTTCTGCGGCAAGTGGGACGCCCGCCGCACGGTTGAATGATTTCGTGCGCGGATACGGGCGGCAGGAGGAAACTGAATGAAGATTAACTGCAATTACATTTCAAAATGCCTCGAAAGGGCGGTCGACGTAACTCTTATCATACCGTCGCCGTCATATCCCGACGCGATAGGCGTAACGAAGGATAAATATTCGCTCACGCCCGAGGCAAAATATCCCGTTTTATATCTTCTCCACGGAATAGGCAACAACAAGGAGGGCTGGCTCGGCTATACCCGCGCCGAACTCTACGCAGAGGAGAACAACATAGCCATCGTGTGCATCTCCGCCGAAAATAAATTCTATACCGACAGGGTCGGCGAAAAGTGGGAGGAGTTTGTAAGGGAGGAGCTTCCTCAGCTCGCCTGCGGCTATTTCCCCATATCCGGAAGGAGGGAGGATACCTATATCGCAGGGCTGTCCATGGGCGGCTACGGCGCCGTTTTCCACGCGCTCTCCGCTCCCGGAAAGTATGCCGCCTGCGGAAGTTTTTCCGGCGCGATTGAAAAGGTAGACCTCACGCAGTGTATCGGTTCCGCTGAAAAGTATAATATACTTTCTCTTTTAAAGCGCCGTGCGGAGGAAGGTGCGAAACTTCCATTATTCTATCTCTCGTGCGGTGAAAACGACTTTATTTACGACAACAGCGTGCGGCTGGAACAGGCTATGACCAATCTCGGCGTCGCCCACCGCTGGGAGAGCGTAGAGGGCTTCACACACGAGTGGCGTTTCTGGGATATGCAGCTCGAAAGGTTCATCAAGTGGCTGCCCCGCACAGACTATTACAAAGGCAAGGTGCGAAATGTTTAACAAAGACGATATAAAGGGCGTTATTTTCGACCTCGACGGTGTAATTTGCAGCACAGACGAGCTTCACTATCTCGCATGGAAGGAGCTTGCCGACAGCATAGGCGTATATTTCGACAGGCAGATAAATTCCCGTCTGCGCGGCGTTTCGCGCATGGCAAGCCTCGAAATAATTCTCGAAAGGAGCGAAAAGAAGTATTCGCAGGAAGAGAAGGAGGCGCTTGCGGCGGAAAAGAACGAAACGTACCGCAAACTGCTCGAAAGAATGTCGCCCTCCGACGTATCCGACGAGGTGCGCTCCACCCTGACGGCACTCAGGGGGAAAGGGCTCAGGCTTTCGATAGGCTCTTCAAGCAAAAATACGCCTCTCATTCTGGAACGCACCGACGCGCGCAGGTATTTCGACGCGGTGAGCGACGGCAACAACATCACCCGTTCCAAGCCCGACCCCGAGGTGTTTTTAAAGGCAGCGGAGTTTATAGGGCTTGCGCCATCCGTCTGCCTCGTGGTAGAGGACGCTGAGGCGGGAATCGATGCGGGCATAAGCGGCGGTTTTTTTACCGCGGCGATAGGTTCGGCCGTGCATTGCGGCAAGGCAAACGTAAACCTGAACCGTTTTTCTGACCTTTTAAAATATGTTTAAGGTCGTTTTAAAACGGGCTTGAAGCAAAATGCGGAAAGCCTCATATGTTACTCTCCTTTAAGGTCGGGCGAAAAATTTTTCGCCCGACCGCCATTTTTATGGTTCGGATTTATATAATCAAGTCTTTAAAATACGTATTCGGCGGCAAAATCGCAAAGTCTGAGCTATAAAATTCTAATTTTTACACAAAAAATAAAGTTATCAACATAGCCGCTCAAATTATGTTAATATAGTTGCCATAGGGGAGACGGTATGTTATAATTAATATATCTTTTAATAAAGTTCACAGGAGGAAAATGTATGAACAAAAGCGAATTTGTGGCTAAACTCGCCGCAGATACCGACCTTAAAAAGAGCGACGCGGAGAAGTTTCTCGACGCGTTCATAGCAAACGTTAAGGAAGTTATCGCAAGCGGCGATAAGCTCCAGCTTGTAGGCTTCGGTACGTTCGAGGCAAAAGAGCGCGAGGAGAGGACGGGCGTTAACCCCGCTACCGGCGAAAAGATTACCATTCCCGCATGCAAGGTTCCCTCGTTCAAGCCCGGCAAAGGTCTTAAAGACGAACTCAACAAGTAAAAAAGTTCAGGCGCCCGCTTTTGTTTAAAAGCGGGCGCCTGCCTTTTACCATAAAATTCTGTATCGGAGAGAGCGGCGGCGCACAATTTTGCGCGCCGCCGCAATTTTATGCCTATCATTTAATTTCTTTGCTTCACTGCGTTTATTATCGCGCTCACCGTCTCTTCAAGTCCCAGCCCGTCGCAGTCGACTGTTATGTCGGCATATTTTTCATACAGCGGCGCGCGCTCGGCAAGCAGTTCGGCAAGCGTTTCGCCGCGCTTTTTCATAACTACGCCGCGCGCGAATATATCTTCGCCTCCGAGCCGCTTTTCAAGCGATTCAAGCCCGACTTTAAGGTAAACGACCGTTCCTAACGACTTTAAGTTTTTCATCGCCTCTTCGCCGTAAACTACGCTTCCGCCCGTCGCAATCACGCACCTGTCGGCGGTGACTTCGGCGTTCACGCGCTCTTCGGCTTTTATAAATCCGTCTGCGCCGCGCGCCTTTAAAATGTCGCACAAAAGGGCGCCTTCGCGCTTCTGGATAAGCAGGTCTGTGTCGATGAATCCGTATCCCGTTTTTTTGGCAAGCAACACGCCCGCAGTGCTCTTTCCCGAGGCGGGCATGCCGATGAGTACAATGTTTTCCATATACCCGATTATACCGCTTTAAAAAATCTATGTCAATT